>Ga0172364_10002529_pt1 | contig 14549 bp, 12 predicted proteins | sample LakKivSesite10cm_FD_114545 | JGI IMG/M metagenome (GOLD analysis project Ga0172364, IMG submission 114545) | Sediment microbial communities from Lake Kivu, Rwanda - Sediment site 10cm | ecosystem: Environmental > Aquatic > Freshwater > Lake > Sediment | place: Rwanda: Western Province, Lake... | reverse complement strand
TTGACCGGGCAACCTATCAAGTGGTGGTGGAACTGCATAGACTGACGTCACAAGAAATGACAGTGCAAGCATCAAGGTACAGCCCATCAAAATTTTCTTGTTCATTTTTACACCTCCAGTTCGAGTTTTCGTTTAACTTGTCTAATGAATGTTGAATAAAGGGTTTGTGAAAAAAACTAAAAATGTTCTATAATATATTTTCAGCACTTCACAAGGGATTTTTTCAAAACAAAATGAAATTCAAACAATTCAAAAACCTATGCTATCTCCTATTCCTTCTATGTCTTTTTTATAATCCCCATAAACCATGGCAAACTCTCTTCCAACAAACCTTCCAACTACGTTTTCATATTCGAGCTCTACCCAAACAGTCATTCTGCAATTGTCGCCGCCCAAATCTTTACAGTCTAACACTTTACCTTTCACAACAACTATTTTGTCGCCCAATCCACAATTAACCAAAGTAACTTCCCCCTTTGGCAACTGGCAATAGGCTGTCACCGTGCCTCCCATATCCCGCCATCTGCGTAAAACATACTCGCCACGAGCCATAGCAGTCGGCGCAAAACAATGTCGAAACGCCACAATTCTGTCTCGTCGCGTTTGAGCTTCGCAGACAAACACAGGCTTACCAGACACAGAATGTAACATGAGCATTGGCAGTAGGTTTTCTCCTCTCCAACACCCAACCGGTAAGCCTTCGTCAGCCAATTTTGCTAATGCAAAACACATTTTTGTGCCAAGTTCCTTCGTAAACTGCCCACACCATAAGACGTAGGCGGCTTTAGCTTTCATGGTTTGCATAATTGATTTCATTGCCAAATAGACCTGTGCAGACTTTACGACATCCTCAAAAGAAGGTTCCAAGATTTGGACAGCCTTACTCATCCATTGTTTGGCAAGAGCTTCAGCCTTCGCCTTGTCTGCACCTCTGTAAGCTCTCAGAAATTTTTCTTTACCGACAACTTGAATGTTCAGTTTACCTTGAAAAATCGGGTTTTTAAGCCACGCTGCCCTGTCAAGTCTCCATTCACCCGCATCAAAAAGACAAACTTTAATGCCGCTTAACCATTTGGCGACACTTATGGCTTTGATCTTACGTTTTAACTCTTCTAAACTGAAAGCAATTGAAACGTTTTGGTTATCTGATAGGTATTCGAACGTATCCAAGGTGTAGCAGAAGGTTTCTTCTTCGCTGAAGATTATTATGGGCAGTTTTGTTTGTGCAAGATGGACAAGTGATGAAAACCTTTCAGAGCAATAAGGAACAATGACAAAACCATCTACGCCACAGATATTTACGTTAAGTAAATCTTCCTCTTTTTTCACTAAAACCTTCAATTTCTCGTTTAAACCTAGCTTTTTAACTATTTTCTTACTCTTAAAGTTCTGTTCAGCAAGGCTTTTTCCAATTGGACTTTGCCCTTCACCCAACAAAAATATCGAAACAATATTCAAGAGAGATTTTGAACGCTTCAAATTCGCTTTACTTCTCTCAAGCTATTTCAGCATAGGCATCTTAACGCCTTTCTCCCTAGCCACCTGCTTTGCCCTTTCATAACCTGCATCAGCATGACGAACAACAGCCGTTCCAGGATCCGTAGTCAAAACTGTCGTTATGCGTTTCTCTGCCTCTTTCGTTCCGTCTGCAACAAGACACATGCCAGCATGAATGCTATAGCCAATTCCAACGCCGCCGCCATGATGAACACTAACCCACGTTGCCCCAGCCACGGCATTCAACAATGCATTAAGCACAGGCCAATCAGCTATGGCGTCGCTTCCGTCAATCATTCCTTCAGTTTCACGGTTTGGCGATGCTACGCTTCCCCCATCAAGGTGATCACGCCCAATCCACACTGGCCCGCTGAGCCTTCCATCAGCAACCATGTCGTTTATTATTTTGCCGAATTTCGCTCTCTCACCAAACCCAAGCCAGCAAACCCGTGCTGGCAAGCCTTGAAATTTTACTTGTTCTTTCGCTCTTTGTATCCACCTGCACAGTTCCTTGTTGTAGGCGAACTCTTTCAGAATAACCTCGTCTAAGGCGTAGATGTCTTCTTTACTGCCAACGAGCGAAGCCCAACGGAACGGTCCGCGTCCCTCGCAGAACATTGATCGAATATATCGTTGCACGAAGCCTGGATAAGCAAATGCGTCTTTGAAACCTGCGTCGTAGGCTTGTTGGCGTAGGTTATTGCCGTAATCGAATACTATTGCGCCTTTATGCATCATTTTTACCATGGTTTCAACTTGTATTCGCATGCTTTCCTTGGCATGGTGCAAATATTCTTCTGGGTTGCTTTCTCTCAGCATGTCTGCGCCTTCTTTGGAGAAACCTGCGGGGTAATACCCGTTTAATGGGTCGTGTGCGGAAGTTTGGTCAGTGACAACGTCTGGAATGATGTTTCTTTTTAGAATTTCAGGATATGCTTCTGCTGCGTTGCCAAGCAAACCTATACTTTTAGGTACGCCTTCCTTTTTAGCTTCTAATGCCATGTCAAGAGCCTTGTTCAAATCGTCTGTCCAAGTTTCCAAATACCCGTGCCTTACCCGTCTTTCAATGGCTTTCTTGTCAATTTCCACAACTAACGCTACGCCTTCGTTCATAGTTACAGCCAACGGCTGTGCTCCACCCATTTCGCCTAAACCCGCAGTTAAAACGAGTCTTCCTCGAAGGGTTCCGCCAAAATGCTCTTTAGCCACAGCCGCCAACGTCTCATAAGTGCCTTGCAAAATGCCCTGCGTTCCGATGAAAGCCCAAGAGCCAGCTGTCATCTGACCAAACATAATCAAGCCTTTCTGTTCCAACTCGTAAAAGTAATCCCAATTAGCCCATCTCGGCACAAGCATAGCATTAACAATTAAAGCACGAGGCGCCCACTCATGAGTTTTAAAGACAGACACTGGCTTGCCGCTTTGAATCAGCATGGTTTCGTCAGACTCAAGCTCCGTTAAAGTTTCGACAATGCGTTCAAGGCATTCCCAGTTTCTCGCCGCTTTGCCCGTGCCGCCATAAACTATAAGTTTTTCTGGGTTTTTAGCTACTTCAGTGTCTAAGACGTTGAAGAGCATTCGCAAGATTCCTTCAATCTGCCAGTTTTTACAATGCAGCTCTTTGCCAGTCAAACATTTGATAGGTTTCTCAATTTTCAAGAGTTAACCCACACGAGATAAAGATTAACGAGAAACTTTGTTATAATTCTTTACTAAACTCTGGCGGCTTGAATTTTTCAGCTTCTTTGTCAACAACTATTCTTCCATTTTTGATTACCTTTTCAACGAGGTTGACGCCGAAACGGTAGCCAAGAAACTTGTGATTAGGAATGTCTAATACAACTATGTCTGCTCTTTTGCCAATTTCCAAACTGCCAACTTCGCCTGCTCTGCCTATGGCGTGTGCAGCGTTTATCGTAGCTGCAGTTATGCATTCTGCAGAAGTCAACCGGAGAAAATGACAAGCGAAAGCGATTACTAACTGCATATTTTCAACCCAGCAGCTAGGGTTAAAGTCCGTTCCCAAAGCTACTGGAACGCCTAACTCAATCATTTTCCTCGCGTCTACGTAGCGCCCAGTCATCAAACTGAAAGCCGCAGCAGGAAGCAACACTGCAATCACGCCTTTTTCAGCCATGGCTTTAGTGCCTTCAATGGAAGAGAAAAGCAAATGCTCAGCAGAAACAGCACCAATTTCTGCAGCCAGTTCTGCTCCTCCCAAAGTAGTCATTTCATCAGCATGAATCTTCGGCTTTAACCCATAACGCTTACCAGCAGCTAAAACTCGCCGAGATTGTTCTAAACTGAAAACGCCTTTTTCACAAAAGACATCGCAGTATTCTGCTAGCCGTTTTTCTGCTGCTTTCGGAACCATTTCATCAACAATCAGATTAAGATAGCCTTCAACATTACCTTTGAATTCTGACGGAATAGCATGTGCACCCATAAAAGTTGGAACAACATCTACGCAGTGCAGCTGATTTATACGTTGCATTGCCCCCAAAATCTTGATTTCATCTTTCACTGTTAAGCCATAACCACTTTTAGCTTCTACAGTGGTTGCTCCATGCTCAAGCATGACATCGAGAGTTTTCAGTCCAAACCTGACAAGTTTTTCTTCGCTTGCCCTTCGAGTTTCCTTGACCGTTTTTAGTATGCCGCCGCCTGTTTGCAAAATCTCCATGTAATAGGCGCCTTCAATTCTCATCTGAAATTCGTCTTCTCGTGAACCAGCAAAAACAAGATGCGTATGCGGGTCAACGAAGCCTGGCATGACAGTTTTTCCACTTGCGTTGACTATGTTTTCGGCTTTGAACGATTTTGCAATGTCCACGGTTTTGCCTACTGCTATGATTTTTCCGTCTTTGATTGCTAAGGCTCCGTTGCGTATTATTCCAAGCTCTCGCATTTCCTTGCTTAACCGTGGCTTTTGGCTATTGCCTGCAAGCGTTATCAACTCGTCGGCATTTACGATAAGTATGTCCACTTTCTCTTTTTTCCTCGACTTAGCAGTGACGGTGGTTTTTGCTGGGTTACTCAAATGATTCGCCTTTTTCTATGGCATTCTGCACTGCAATCTCCAAGACTCTTTCCGCAGTCAAATTATCAATTTTCAAGTAGTAAGAGGCTATGTCAATAAGCGCCTTTAACGGTGCCATCCCACAAAATTCTGAGTTTACCGCTTGCACGTTGTAGCGTGCAGCTTCGATCTTGAGCAACTCAAAAACACGGTAGAGCGGAGTTTTTTCGAAATCGCTTATGCTCATGCCAATCTGCGTAATGTTTTTTTCTGGAATGTAAGCAGCCATAGCCTTAACGTTTGAAAATCCACCTTTCTTTGAATGTAAAGCTTTAGCGATACGTTTGGCAACGTTCAAATCTGCAGTGTCCAAGTTCACGTTGAAACCCGCCATTACTTTGCGTGCGCCAGTTATGGTTGCGCCAGCGGTTGGGTGAGGCTTAGCTGAACCATAGTCAGGTTTGCGTTCTGGTTTAACAATCATTTCAGCTAGTTTTTCGTATTCGCCTTCTCTAGTCCAATCTAGATCTTTTCTTTCTGGTTTAGTAGCAGCTTCACCATACAAGTAAACGGGCACGCCATATTCATTGGCTAGTGTCTTTCCGAAATTCTTTGCTAATTGTACACAGTCGTCTATAGTTACGTTTTTTAGGGGAATGAAGGGAACTACGTCTACTGCTCCTAAACGTGGATGTTGTCCTTTATGTTTAGTCATGTCAATGAGCTGAATGGCACGTGCTGCCGCGTTTAAGGCAGCTTTCAGCACAGAGGTTCTATTGCCAACAAACGAAACTACGAGGCGATTATAGTAACCGTCATAAGTATAATCAATAACGTGGGCTTCCTTGACTTTTTTTATTTCCCCTAAAATGGCTTCAACAGCTTGCGGATTGGAAGTGCTGAAGTTGGAGACGCACTCAACTATTTCTTTCATTATTAGCCTATCTCTCCTTTCTCTGTTTTTTGGCGGATTATGCGGTTAATATATTTTGGCTGTGCAATTAAACTTTCTAGTTGAATTTGGGATTTCGAGAATTGAGATTTTAGTTTTTAAGGGTAGATTTAACTAGTAATTTACAAAAATTATATATATTCATACCGCAGAAATGATGTTTCGTTTCGGAAGGGAATGACATGAAAAAACCATTTGCAATTGTAATAGCACTAGCACTTGCCTGCTTAGCTTTATCTTCAATAAGTAGACCAGCAAATGCGAGCATAAGTGGCAACCCAGAATGGGTAGGCTGGGTGTGGAAGAACTATGATGACTCTTTCTTGGGACACGTTGACTATGGATTTATGGCTGGCGCAACATGGAAACTGAACGTTTGGGTCCACGGTGACGCAACCAACGGCACTCACAATATGGATGCAAGAGTTTATCGTGTAGCTGTCTGGTTTGACTGGAACAAATTCTATAATACAACATTTGATGTGATGGTCAAATATAACACGGACCGTCTGTTCAACGTAGAAGGCACAATGGAACCAACAAGTGTAGCGTCAAATCTATTCAAACACACATACAAAGTCTACGTTGAGTATGAAATCACTTATTCAACGACTGGAACCACCGTCACAGGAAAGAAAACATGGTCATACGCACCTCCATCTCCATCTAGCTATGACGAGTTTGCAGTGATTGCGCAAGATCAATACGACGCGAAAGGCGCCAAGGATAAATACTCAAGTTTCTATAGCTCGGTTGGCAGTTATTGTGACAATTACGCAGAATCCTTGAGTTTGTTTGTTCAGGCACAACAAGAATACAATACCGGCAATGGATATTACGGTCAAGGTGACTTTGCCAATGCTTTGTCACACTATAACAATGCGTGGAGCTATTTGAACCAATCATTCACAATTTATACAACAAATGAAATGGTATATGACCAGCTTGATTTGAACGAGACCAAAGCTGAAGTTGACTATATCATTGCTGAGGTAGAGGCTATAAGAGCAAATGCTACTGCTACGCTGGCTGAAGGTGAAGCTATCAAAACATTAGCTAACGGACAATCCCAAGCTTTCGTAATCAACGCTGTAGGCTTCGTGTTCTTCGGCATAGGCTTCATCATCATCGGCGTTGCAACAGTGCTATGGGCTAAAAAACCAAAACCAAGTTAAAAACTTCCTTTTTTTCTTTTTTTCTAGTTTTTTCTCCACTTTTAAGTCCAACAGAATAGACACAGAAGCCTCTACATTGTTAATGCTTAATAATGATTTAACAAGAACTCTACTCGTGCAGAAAACTAGAAAAGGCGTGTTAAACTTGGAAATCGAATTCGAAGTTCCCACATGGAACCTTATCTACGCCATGCTTTTGGAATTAGCTGACAAAATCCGCAAAGACGAATTCAAACCAGACGTGATTGTTGGCGTCTCAAGAGGAGGATGGCCCCCCGCCAGAGTACTATCAGATTTGCTAGGCAACCCAAACCTCGCAAACGTAAAAGCCGAATTCTACTTAGGCGTTAACGAAACAAAAGGCGAACCAACAATAACACAGCCAGTCTCAACAAACGTAGCCAACAAAAAAGTGCTGGTTGTAGATGAAGTTGCAGACACTGGCAAAAGCTTGAAACTAGTCAAGGAACACATTGTAGCACAAGGCGCCCAAGAAACCAAAATTGCCACAATCTACTACAAACCTTGGAGTGTCATCACGCCAGACTATTACGAAAAAGAAACGCGAAAATGGATAGTGTTCCCATGGGAAATAAAGGAAACAGTCAGAAAAATCGTCAAAAAATGCAGACAAAAAGCAGAGAGTGTAGATGCAGAAATCACCAAGTTAGTAAATGCTGGAATACAGCGGAAGCTTGTTGATAAGTTTCTCAGGGAAATTTTTGAGGAAGAAACTTGCTAAAATACATAGAGGAATATCAAAGACACATTTTGATATCAGGTTTCAAAAACGCCAAAATTAAAGACATAGAAAAATTGTTAGAACACGTAAGCAGCAGAAAGATGCCAAAAACAGAAATCCAATTTCTTAATGCAGACCTTATAGCCACGTGGCAGCATCTATATTTCGCAGTTTTAAACGCACTCGTAGCTTTCAAAAATAAACAGAATATCTCAAAAAGTTTGGCAATGGAAACAATACTTTATGCATCAGCTCAACGTCAAATTCGAAAGGCTGTGGAACTTCTAGGAATCAAATCAGACACGTCCAACATTGCTGTTGTAGCCATAGGAGAAAACCCAGAAACACTACGATTAGTCACACTGTCACTAGAAGAGTGCATTGGAGCCAAAGAAGACGAAACAGTTCTCGAGCTGTCAGATAGAAAAACAAGAATTATTAGAATAGCCTTCGAAGTCTCCGATTTAGAACTGGAAACTGTTAGGAAAGGCGATGGTCTAAAAAAAGCTCTTGTTGATCTCATAATTGAAAGAATGGCGTTATTGGCAACTCAACATTAACTCTCACAAGATTTTCTCTTTTATAACGGCTAAAATTTCATCTGGTCTTATTAGTGATAAACCAGTCAATCCGCCAATAACCTCAATCAGAAGAATTTTGTCTGGATTGTTCAAGTTTACTTGTCTTTCAATGTTTGCAGCAGCAGCCTCAATAATGTCACGCGAAGAAGTTTGTGTAAAACGCTTCTCCAACGTCACACGAAAAGTTTCATTAACACCAATCCTACTGGCAAGTTCTGATGCCACTTTCTGTATCTCGCTCAAGTCTGTACGCACAACTTTCTCAACAGGAATTATTCTCAACAAATAGCGAAACTCGTAAGGACGCTCCTGCAGTATTTTTCGAAGTTTCTCCACAACATCAAGAGGGTTGAATGCTGTTTTTGCAGCGATTAATCCAGAAACGCCAGTTCTATCAACAGTAACTGCTGAATCACCTATTTCTCCAAGTAAATACCGCAATTCTGAACATGCATCGCCCTCATTTCCACGATACGTGGTAGCTAAAAGATTAAAATCTTTTAACATACTTCACCAGTCTTGATCTTACTCTGTCTTTATCCACTTTGCAGAAAGAGATAAAAAGTTTTAAGTAATGTTCATTAGAGGTCAGTGCAGGTTAGTGGCTTTTTTCACAGCTTCAAGCTCCAAGCCGTCGCCACACATCATCCCAAACATAACTATCCAAACCGAAGATTTATCCATTTTGATAAGATCACAGCATTAAGCTTAAATCCGTGAAGGAATGCTGTGCATACTCTAACCCACACGGGAGAACAAGCCGATGAACACCAAGCAAAAGCCAGCAATCGTTGTTCACGGTGGCGCAGGAACGTGGCATCCAGAACGGAGCCAAGCAGGCATCGAAGGAGCAAAACGAGCTGCAAAAACAGGTTTTGACATTTTACAGAACGACGGAAACGCAGTTGACAGCGTAATGGAAGCTGTTGCAGTTATGGAAGAAGACGGTGCATTCAACGCTGGTTATGGTTCAAGCCTAAATATAGAAAAGGGCGTGGAAATGGAAGCATCCATAATGGAAGGAAAAACACTGCGTGCCGGCGCTGCTGGATTGCTGAAAGACATTAAGAACCCCGTTCGCTTAGCAAGAATAGTTATGGAAAAAACGGATCATGTTTTTGTGGTAGGCGAAGGCGCAGAAAAACTTGCCAGAATCTTTGGACTTGAGACAAAAAACCCCGTTACAGAGCTTCGCCTAAAATACCACGAACAACAGAAAAAAGCAATGTTAGAAGGAAGGTCTGAATTGCCAAAATTGTTTGAGTTGGTCAAAGCTCACCCAGAAATGTTTGAGCTTGAAACAGTGGGAGCAGTTGCATTGGATGAAGAAGGAAATGTTGCTGCTGCAACTTCCACGGGTGGTTTCCCATTAAAACTCACTGGGAGAATTGGAGATTCTCCACTAATTGGGTGTGGTACGTACGCAGATAATCAATCTGGAGCTTGTTCTGCTACTGGTGTTGGCGAAGTTGCAATAAGACTTGTTTTAGCAAAGACTGTTTGTAATTATATGGAGATAGGTAAGTCAGCGCAAGACGCTGTTGAAGATGCAATAAAAATTGTGAATGTGAAACTAGCAAATGTCTACAATTCAATGGGTTTGATAGCAGTAGACAATAAGGGAAGAATTGGCGCAGCTCACAATTCGCCAAACCTTTGTTGGGCGTATATGACACCAGAGAAAACCGAGCCATACGCGGCTTTGACGGCTAAAATAGTGAAATAACCTTTCTAAAGACAACATTAACCGCAGAAAACCTTTACTTTGTTCTCGACAGTTGTCGAACAAAAATGCTTAAAAAATCTTGTTTGGCTTTCACTATGCAACTACCAGCATAGTGGAGGTGAAAAAGAATGCGCAAAGAGGAAGAAGAATGGGAAGAAGAAGACTGGGAAGAAGATTGGGAAGAAGAGGAAGAAGAATGGTAAAACATAACTAAATAAAAAACAGCATTGAACCTTTCTTTGCATTACGATTTTTTAACAAAAATCTTATTTGTTTTATGGGTTTACGTTTATAACCTTCACTTAACGTTCCATTTATTGACGTGCTTACCATGACGAGAATTGCAGTTCTGGATGTGGATAGGTGCAAACCGAAACGTTGCAGTAGATTATGCCATCACTTTTGTCCGATGGTGAGAAGCCACGTAGAAGCAATAGTATTCGAAGACACAAGACCTGTAATTCTAGAATCTCTATGCAGTGGATGCGGAATATGTGTAAAAAAGTGTCCTTTTGAAGCTATCTCCATAGTTAATCTTCCAGACGAATTAGAAAAAGATTGCAGCTACCGTTTCGGAGAAAACACCTTCAAACTTTACAGGCTTCCCACGCCTTCTCCAGAAACCGTCTTGGGATTACTTGGACAAAACGGAATAGGCAAGACAACAACTCTGAAAATATTATCAGGCGAAATAAAATTAAACTTTGGAAGATACGACAACCCACCCAGTTGGGAAGAAATAATTCAACACTATAGGGGCTCCACGTTACAAGATTACTTCAAAAAAATGGCGGAAGGAAAACTCGAAGTTTCACACAAACCACAATATGTGGATAAGATTCCAAAAGTTATTTCTGGAAACGTTGGAGAACTACTCGAAAAGGTCGATGAAAGAAAAAAACTTGACGTATTCGCTGAACAATTAGATTTGAAACAACTTTGGAGCCGCCCTCTCGAAGTTCTAAGCGGAGGTGAGCTTCAACGAGTAGCAGTTGCAGCTGCAATCTGCAAAGAAGCTGACGTGTACCTTTTTGATGAACCCTCGAGTTACTTGGATGTAAAACAGAGGCTACAGGTTGCTAGAGTATTGAGAAGTTTGAAAAATGATGGAAAAATGACAGTCGTGGCAGAGCATGATTTAGCGATATTAGACTACTTGTCTGATCAAATATGTGTTTTCTATGGAGAAGCAGGAGTTTATGGCATAGTCTCAAACGTCCACGGTGTTAGAACAGGCATAAACATTTACTTACAAGGATACATTCCAGACGAGAACGTAAGATTCAGAAAAGAAGCCATAATGTTCCATGAAAAACCTCCCACACAGAGATTCAGCGGTGTCGAAACGCTGCTAAAATGGGGCGAAATTGAGAAAAATTACGAAAGCTTTAAGCTTGTTGCCCGTTCTGGAGAAGTAAAAGAGGGCGAGATTATTGGAATTCTTGGACCTAATGGTATTGGAAAGACGACTTTTGTCAAGATTTTGGCTGGGCTGGAAAAGGCGGATAATGGCAAAGGTTTAGAGAAGCTGAAGGTAAGCTACAAACCACAGTATATTTCTGCAGAGTATGAAGGCACCGTTCAAGAACTTCTTATGAGTATAGCCAAAGAGAATTTCACGTCAAGTTGGTACAAGACCGAAATCCTACTGCCTTTAAAGATAGAATCGCTTTTGGACAGAAACCTAAAAGAACTAAGCGGCGGCGAACTTCAAAAAGTAGCAATCGCCTCTTGCTTATCGCTAGAAGGAGACATTTACTTGATTGACGAACCAAGCGCTTATCTGGACGTGGAAGAACGCCTAAACATGGCTAAGGCTATTCGCCGAGTTGTGGAAAACCGTAACGCAGCAGCTTTTGTTGTTGAACACGATGTTGTGGCGCAGGACTTCATAGCTGACCAATTGATGATTTTTTCTGGAGAACCAGGAACAAGCGCCACAGCGAACCCGCCAACAAGCCTGAGGGATGGAATGAACATGTTTCTCAAGGAGATGGATGTGACTTTCAGAAGAGATTCAACTACAAGAAGACCGAGAGTTAACAAGGACGGCTCAAAGCTTGACAAGTTCCAGAAACAGATAGGAGAATACTATTACACTCGTGTATCAGCAAAAAACAAGTAGTGCCGCCATATCATAACTTGCAACATATTTAATTAGTTTATAGCCTTCCATAAGAAAATGATTGAGGATGAAATGTGAATGACTTCATTGAAAGAAGCGGATAAGATGCTTCTGCAAGCGGCAACCAAGGCAATGAATAAAGCATATGTGCTTTGGGGCTGTAGAGTAGGCGCGGCGGTGCTTGCAACTGACGGAAAAATCTACGAAGGCTGCAACATTGAAAGTTGGATTTCTGGGCTTGGAATCTGTGCTGAAAGATGTGCTGTTAACCACGCGGTTTTGCATGGCAATACGAGAATTAAGGAAGTTGCATTAGTAATGGATGTGGATGATGGCAATGTGCCGAGACCGTGCGGTGCATGTCTTCAGTACATTTATGATTTTTCGGAGAACCCACAGATTAGAATTGTGATGGCAAGGGCAAATAATGGCAAAATAGTGCTTAAAACCGCTGAAGTTAAACTTCTTAAGGAGTTGCTGCCTTTTCCCTTCAGAAAATAAAGTAGTTTTTGCTGTAAACGTTGCAGTTAAATTAAATAGCCACTTAGTAAAGCATTAACCTAAAAGAGAAAGGGAACATCATTTAGAGACTAGTGCTGGTGGAGGCTAAAGTGGCGGAGGCTGTATTCGAAGAAATAAGCGCATCTGATTTCTTCTATCGAAACCGTGACATTGCAGGATTTACAACACCTTCCAGAGCAATTTTCGTTGCAATAAGAGAACTTGTAGAAAACTCTCTAGACGCCGCAGAAAGCCAGAAAATCCCGCCTGACATTTACGTGAGACTTTCGTATGAAGGAGAAGCCACAAAAGAGACTCAAATTTACAGGTTAAGGGTTGAAGATAATGGGGCTGGAGTGCCACCGAGGCATATTCCATCAGCTTTTGGACAAGTGCTCTTCGGCTCAAAATACAAACTGAAACAGCAAAGAGGCACTTTCGGTTTAGGGGGCAAAATGGCATTGTTGTATGGGCAGATTACTACGCATCAACCCGCTTGTGTAACTTCCAGCACTGGTTTGCCAAAAGTCTACTTTTTTAAATTGATGATAGATATTCAAAGAAACCGCCCAATAATACTGGACAGAAAAATCCTAATAAACAAGGAATTGTGGCGTGGAACCGTAGTAGAGTTTTGCCTTGAAGGCGACTATTTTAGGGCGATGACAAAGATTCTCGAATATTTCAAACAAACTGCACTTGTGAACCCTTACGCAAATCTTACTTTTGTAGACCCTAAAGGTAGGCTTTACAAGTTCAAACGTATTACAAAAGAAATGCCTGAACCTCCAAAAGAGACTTTGCCACATCCATACGGCGTTGATGTAGAACGTCTTCAGCGGCTTATACAGTTAACGCCTTACAAGAACATGCCTGAATTTTTGAAAAATCACTTCCACAGAGTCGGCGAAATCACGGCGCAAAAATTCCTCGAATTCAGCGGTATAGGTCCTTCAAAAAATCCGAAGAAGCTTTCACACGAAGAAATAGTCAAACTAACGCATATGCTGAAGAAATTCAAGGAATTCTTGCCGCCCGACGCGAATTGCCTATCGCCTTTGAGTGAGGAATTATTGAAAGCAGGAATTTTGAAGGAGTTGAGACCTGAATTTGTCACTGTTCACCAGCGTAAACCAGCAACCTACTCTGGACATCCCTTCATCGTAGAAGCTGGAATAGCTTATGGGGGAGAAATTCAGAAAAAAGACAACTTCTTAGTTTACCGCTTTGCAAACCGCATTCCACTATTGTATGATGAGGCAAACGACGTTTCCGTAAGAGTCATTAACGCCATGAACTGGCGACGATACAAAGTTACACCCGACATGCCTATCGCAATATTAGTCCACATCTGCAGCACAAAAATTCCCTACAAAACAGTTGGAAAAGAATTCATTGCAGACAGACCAGAAGTAAGAAGAGAAGTAGCTAATGGACTACGCGAAGTTGCTAGGCAAATTCAACATTTTCTGTCAAGAAGAGAACATGTAGACAGAGAACGCAAACGCCTCGGCGTATTTAGCAAATACCTGCCAAAAATAGCCCAGTTTTCAGCTCATCTCGCAAGCAAGGAAAAAGCTCCAGATATCGAAAAATTGTTAAAGAGTGTGAGAAAGTTTGGAGAAGAAGAAGCATAAAACCAGCATGATAGAAAGAAGAAAAGACATCTTGTCAAACTTGGAAAATTTGGGACTTAAGATTTACGACCAACTTGATAGTGGATATTTTCCGTCTGTAGAGATGCCGAGCCGCTCCATAGAAAATATTCATTATGACCCACAAATTAGACAATTCATTCTCGGAGATAGAAAAGTACGTAGAAGCGCCCGTAATATCCGCCACATAAAACCCTTCGCACAGTTGGTGTGGGCTGCAGAGTTCTCTCATGAATTGTCTTCTCAACGAAAAACCTCAACACTTAGAGACGTCTATTATTCAGCGCAGGCTTACGAAATGACCTTCACAGACCAACAGGAATCCAACAATATTGTAACGGACCTTGAAACAGTTTTGGGTTTTTCGCGTGAGGATTTTAACATTTTTCCGGAAGAACGTTCAGCAGTTTTCGGCGACTTAACTATAGAATATACCGTGCCGGGTTATGAAGGAAGAACTTTGAATTTGACTTCGCATCCAGACGGCGTTCTTATCGGTCCAGCGTTAACTTCCTCGGAATTTGCGAAGACGAGCGCTGACAAGGTTATAGCTATCGAGAAGGGTGGCTTGTTCAC
>Ga0172364_10002525_pt1 | contig 14566 bp, 14 predicted proteins | sample LakKivSesite10cm_FD_114545 | JGI IMG/M metagenome (GOLD analysis project Ga0172364, IMG submission 114545) | Sediment microbial communities from Lake Kivu, Rwanda - Sediment site 10cm | ecosystem: Environmental > Aquatic > Freshwater > Lake > Sediment | place: Rwanda: Western Province, Lake... | reverse complement strand
GAAGCACTGCAGAATATGGCCACACGCACGGACGTACCAGATGTAGGCAGCTTTGTGGCGGTGCTGCTACAGGCGGACCAGTTCGGACTTAGCATTGCCAACGTGTTGCACACCCAATCCGAGCAGATGCGTGCGCGCCGCTGGCAACGGGCCGAGGAAGAGGCACGCAAAGTGCCGATCAAACTGCTCTTTCCCCTCATCTTCATGATCTTCCCGGCCATGCTGGCCGTGACTATCGGCCCGGCCATCCCAGTTCTGTTGCAGACCTTTGCCCAGTTGAACAAGAGGTAAAGATAAAGAGGAGGTGCAGGCATGGAGGTACAACATTTAGAAACCATCGTACAGCCAGAAACAGAACCATGGGCACAACAGGAACAGGTAGACACTTTATACCAGGAAAGCCTGGTGCATTTCCAAAATGGCCAATGGCAGGAGGCCATGGCCGGATTCCAAGAAGTGCTGCGGCTTCACCCTGACCATGCCGAGGCCCAAGCTTTCCTGGAAGAAACGCGCTTGAAAGCGTCCCTGGATCAGGATAAACCAAAGCCCAAGCATCTGAGGTTCCAGGGGCCTATCAGGCGTCTGGTGTTGATCTTAGCAGCTCTCAGCACCATCCTGTTTGTGGCTGCGGGCCTGCAATGGGCTTATGGCCGCTGGGTGAAGCCAGTGAAAGCGTCACAGCAGATAGAAATACGCAAGGCACAACAGTTGGAACAAGCTTACAGGTATCTAGCCGAGCGAGACTATGCAGCAGCAGAAGAAGCCTTTCGTACTTTGTTGGCTGCCGATCCCAGCAATCAGGAAGCACAGAAGGGGCTTGCGGAGGTGCAGAAGAAGGCTGCCATAGCCCAAAGCTACGCTCAGGCGCAACAAGCCATAGCTCGACAGGATTGGAACGAAGCCTTGCGCCTATTAACGGCCGTTATGGCCCAAGATCCAGGCTACAAAGATGTACAGGCACAGCAAGGCTTTGTGCAGGAACAACAGACGCTGAGCACCTGGTTCGACAAGGCAGAGAAAGCTTATCGTGCTGGCGACTGGCAAGAGGCCATCTCCTGTTACGAAACGCTGAGAAGCCTGGACGCAGAGTACCAAAAACAGAGCGTGATCGCACACTTGTTTGATAGTTATCTCCAGCAAGGTGTCCACCTGGTGGAAAGTACCAAAGGGAACAACGAATCGGTACAAGAAGCCCAGGAGTTGTATCAGAAAGCGCTGGCGTTGCAACCTCAAGAGCCACAAGCTATGCAAGAGATGGCTCTTGCCGACAAGTACCTGGAGGGACAAAGACGACTGGGAGAAGGTGACAAAGAAGGAGCTATCACGGCACTGGAGTGGGTATACCAGCAGCAGCCAGGCTATGCCGGTGGAAATGCGGCTGCTCTGCTGAAGCTAGCCGGAGGCATGAGCAGCATAGTTACTCCCACGGTAACCAGCGGATCTCCCATATCGCCCACTTTTACGAGCACAAGCACTGTCGTACAGGCCGGTTTCCAGGCACAGTATGCGAACTGGATGCAGAAGGGCGACGCAGCCATGGGCGTTGGTGACTATGCTCAGGCGGAAGGACACTATCACGAGGCCACGGCTGTTGCCGTTCATGGCGGCTATGATTCAGCGCGTTGGCTGTTTGTTTCTTATGTTAAACTAGGCGGTGCCAGCGCCAGGAACGGCAAGTATGAGCAGGCCGTGCAGCAAACAAAAACGGCTATCCAGATCATGACCAAAAGCGCCAGTGCTATCCCCGCTTCCTCCTACACCGACTACATCGAGCAGGGTGACCGTTACGCGCAGAACAAGGATTACCAAAAAGCACTGGCCCAATACGAGAAAGCTGTACAAGTCCTTGGCCAGAAGTGCAACTGTGGATTGGAAGACTGGAGCATACTACCATGACTATGACTAGGCGACAAACTATCCCAACATTGGCCACCAGCCTAGCAACCTCCACACAGGACAAAGACGATACCAAGTTCAAGTCGAGGATCAGGGACAAACTCCTGGCACGCCTCGACCCGCAGTTGGACATCTCCAACACGCAGCTTGTACGCCAGACCATCGAGGAGATGTTCCCCAAGGTATTGGCCGAAGAGAACGCCGTCATCAGTCGTGCTGAACGCGCCCGTCTCTTCGAGCAGGTCATGGCTGAGATTCTCGGTTATGGCCCGATTGAACCGCTATTGAGGGATGATACGATCACCGAAATCATGGTGAACGGCCCGAAGGCCATCTATATAGAGCGACAGGGCAAAATTGAAAAAACAGGACTTACGTTCGAGAGCGATGAGCATCTGCTCAGGATCATCGAACGAATTGTCGCGCCGTTGGGCCGGCGTGTTGATGAAGCATCGCCTATGGTAGATGCACGCCTGCCCGATGGCTCGCGCGTCAATGTGACCATCCCTCCCATTTCACTGGTTGGCCCGGTGCTCACCGTGCGCAAATTCTCCAGGATTCCGTATACGGATGAAGACCTGAAAACCTTTGGGACGATAACCTCCGAATTCATCCAGTTTGCGCAGGCATGTGTTGCCGCCCGTCTGAACATCATTATCTCTGGCGGCACAGGTTCAGGCAAGACGACCCTGCTCAATGTGCTTTCCGGTTATATTCCGGCCAACGAACGCATTGTGACCATCGAGGATGCTGCCGAGTTGCAATTGAAACAGGAGCACGTGGTCACTCTCGAGTCGCGGCCCCCGAACATAGAGGGGCGCGGTCAGATCACCATCCGCGATCTGGTGATCAACGCCTTGCGCATGCGGCCCGATCGCATTGTCGTTGGCGAGGTCCGTGGCGGCGAGGCATTGGACATGCTGCAGGCGATGAACACCGGCCACGACGGCAGCTTGAGCACCCTGCATGCCAATACTGCCCGCGACGCTTTGCGTCGTCTGGAGACCATGGTCCTGATGTCGGGAATGGATCTGCCTTTGCGTGCCGTCCGCGAGCAGATTTCCTCCGCCCTTGACTGCATTATCCATCTGGAACGGATGAGGGACGGGACACGCCGAGTGGTCCAGGTGGCTGAGGTGCAGGGCATGGAGGGGGACGTCATCGTCATGCAGGACATCTTCCGTTTCCAGCAGACCGGGATCAAGGATGGGCGAATCCTGGGGCGACTGCAACCCACCGGTATTCGTCCCAAGTTCGCGGAGAAAATTGAGCAGTCCAATATCCATTTACCCGCGCAGATCTTTGGCGTAACCCTCAATGCTCATTTGGGCCAAGCATGAAGCTTTACTGTCTAGACCGCCAACGCTGGATTGTGAACAGCCTCGAAATTGCTGAGGACGCCCGCTCCAGGAAACGTGGGCTGATCGGCCATCAACCCCTGGCCTTGGGGCAGGGGCTGATGATTCGCCCTTGTCGGTGGATACACACCTTTGGCATGTCCTTTCCCATTGATGTCGTATACGTGGGCAAGGACTGGCGTGTGGTGGCCCTCAGCGAGAGTTTGCCTCCCAACCGTATTGATCGGCCAGTGCTACGCGCGTGGTTCGTCATCGAGATGGCAGCAGGGGCCATTCGCCACGCTGAGCTGACAGTGGGCGACCGCCTGGAACTGCGTCCGTGACCTCGTATGCAGACTCAATCGGCAAAAGCCGATTGCTCCTCCTGATTGAGTTCGGTCCGCAATACCTGTAGCCAGCCTCGCCTGACGTGCTAACTCCCAGTAGGTAGATTCCACTTCTCGTCACCCCTTAGCTCAAGTCTGTGCGCCAAAATCTGAAGTTTCTGCACGAGAAATCCTTTCTTTTGACAGACTATACATTTTGGTGTATTATTCAAACAGCTAGAGGATCGCAGGTAATCCGACTTTTTAGCTTGCCTCATTGAACCTTTCAAGAGAATAACCGGGTCTGCACGTCACAAGTCAAATGAGAGCTTTCTCCGCCCAGGCGGGTCTCACTTTGTTACAAGGAGGTGATGCAAAGGGAAGAAATCGAAGCACATGGTTGTGTCAAATTCTCATTATAACACTGGAGAAAGGAGCACTCAAATGGCTGTAACTGCTGAGAAGAAGAATTGGGCGGACAGACTGTCGGATGCAATGGAGGCACTGGCGCCCTTGTTTGACCAGCCCCATCTGGCTTCCGTGCGCGATGGCCTGGCAGGTCTGATGCCCCTTTTGATCACCGGGGCTTTCAGCTTGCTGTTCCTGCAATTCCCCATCAAGTCCTGGCTCGACTATCTGGACGCCAATCCCGACCTTGCTGGCAAGCTGTGGGTGCCATTCAATATGGCCTACGGCCTGCTGGCTGTGTTCGCTTCGATCACCATCGCCTATCACCTGGCGCGACGCAAAGGCCTCGATCCCCTGATGCCCTCCGCACTGTCGCTATTGGCCTTCATTACCATCGCCAGCCCCATCCTGGGCGCCTGGGGTGAGCAGGGACTGCCTGGCACTTACTTTGACAACCAGGGCCTATTCACCGCCATCATCGTTAGCCTGCTGACGGTGGAGATTTACAACTGGTTCGTCAAACGCAACCTGGTGATCACCATGCCTCCCGGGGTACCGCCATCCATTACCGCCGCTTTCATTGCTTTGATCCCCACCATTGTAGTCTTTGCGCTGGCCTGGATCGTGCGCGTCGTGCTGGGGCTTGATATCGCGCATGGGGTCGTGGTGGCGTTATCCCATATCGTGCCTGCGGCTTCCTCCTATGTGGCTTGCGCCATCGCCGAGTCGCTGCATGGTTTCCTGTGGACACTGGGCATCCACGGCGACCTGACCATTGGCATCGTGCTTTCGCCCATCTGGACGAGCAACCTGGCCGACAATGCTGCAGCCCTGGCTGCTGGTAGGCCGCTGCCGTGGATCTACACCGACCTGTTCCGCAGCTATGTCGTGCCGGGTGGCTCAGGAGCCACGCTGCCACTGGCTTTCTACCTGCTGCGCTCCAAGTCGGCTCGCCTGCGCCGCGTAGGCTGGTTGGGTATCTGGCCTGGCATCTTCAACATCAACGAGCCCATCACCTTTGGCACGCCGGTCATCTTTAACCCGGTGATGGCCATTCCGTTTATCGTGATCACCTTTATCAATGCCACGGTCGCTTATGCTGCTCATGTGCTTGGCCTGGTGCGGGCGACGGCCATTGCCGCACCCTGGACGCTGCCCTCGCCTATCCTGATGTACCTGGCTACAGGATATGACATACGGGCCAGTATTCTGGTCATCTTTACCGAGTTCATCATCCCAGGCATTATCTGGTATCCGTTCTTCCGCGCCTGGGAACGCCAGGTATTGGAGAAAGAGGGGGCCTAGAACCGCGTTCTTCTACAATTGAGGGAATACAGGGGAGGGTGCTTGCCAGGCACCCTCCCCTGTTCCTGACCATCTTACGATGAGGTAAACGCCTTGAAACTAGCCATCATCGGCACAGCAGGTGTGCGTACCCCGCTTATGCTAAGGGGAGTGTTGCGCCGCCAAGAGAAAGTGGGGCTTACAGACCTCTATCTGATGGATATCAACTCTGAGCACCTTGGGTTGATCCGCATGGTCTGCGAACCTGTGTTACGCGAGGGCAGCGCTTCCTTCCGCACCGTCTGGACGACGGACGCTCATGAGGCCATCGAGGGGGCTGACTATGTGCTGACCACTTTCCGTGTGGGTGGCATCCGCTCCCGTGTGATTGACGAACGTGTGCCTTTGCGCTACCGTGTGCTCGGACAGGAAACCACCGGCCCCGGCGGCTTCGCCATGGCCCTGCGCACCATCCCGGCCATTTTCAGTTACGTAAAGTTGATCGAGGAATTGGCTCCTGATGCCTGGTTGATCAATTTCACTAATCCCTCTGGATTAATCACGGAAGCAGTAGCCAACCACACCGGATTCCAGCGCATAGTTGGCATTTGCGACGACCCGGCCGCTATGCGGCGGGCAATAGCTGCTGTACTGCACGTATCGCCTGAGGAGCTCTTTGTCGAATACTTCGGCCTCAATCACCTGGGCTGGATACGAGCGGCCTACCTCAAGGGACACGACATCCTGCCACAGCTCATCTCCAGCTTGGCCGAGAGGGGCGAAGCTATACCAGGCCTGCCCTTTGAACCCCAGTTCATTGCCGCCTTGGGTATGATCCCCAACGAATACTTATATTTCTACTGTCATACTGATGAAGCGGTACAACACATCCTGGATGCAGGAAGAACGCGCGGGGAGGAAATCCAGGAGTTGAACGAGTGGCTCTTTACCGAACTGAAACGCCTGCGCCAAGACGGCAGCGAGGAACAGATGCGGGAGGCCTATGTTTCTTATCTGGTCAAGCGCGGCGAGACCTACATGGCTGTTGAGACTGGCCATAGGCCAGAAAGTGAAGCGGTGAAGATGGCGGTGGAGGAGGAAGGATACGAGGGCGTAGCCCTGGGAGTGATCGAATGCCTGTCTGGCACCCGTCAGGGCACATTCATCCTGAACGTTCCCAACCGTGGGGCCATCACCGGTATGACCGAACAGGACGTAGTGGAAGTCACCTGTTACCTGGACAAGTCCATCGTGCGGCCAATTGCCATAGGCTCCGTTCCCGACCACGCCCTGGGCTTGATGAAACAGGTGAAGGAATATGAGCGCCTCACGATCGAGGCTGCTCTCGCTGGCTCCTATCAACTGGCTCTCAAGGCCCTGGCCTTGCACCCGTTGGTGCCTAGTTATCAGATCGCCAAGCGAATCCTGGACGGTTACATTGAAGCTCATGGGGCTTTCTTCCCCACCCTGCGCTGAAACAGGGGACTCTAGAATATTGGGAGGAGATGCACCCCAACCGTGCGAGATCGGAAACTGACCTGCAGTGACACTTCGGGACTGGTGTTATTGAGCAGATTCTGAGGCAAGAGAGGGGAGGAGACAGTGGCCAAATACAAGGTTGTGCTTGTTTGCGCGGCGGGGATGTCCTCTAGCTTGCTGGAGGCCAGTACCATGGAAGCAGCCCAGCGGCGAGGACACGAGCTGGACATACACGCTATTACCGTGCCCCAGGCGACCACCTACGATTTCAAGGCTCGCGCCGTGGACATTGTGCTGGTAGCACCACAAGTGGCCTACAAACGGCGTTCAATTTCGCAACTGGTGGAGCCCCTGGGCATTGTTGTCCAGAACATTGATCCAGTGACCTATGGCATGGTGGATGGAGAAAAACTGTTTGAACAGATTGCACAAGCTGTGAAAAGGTGAGATCTGCTAGTTGTCGGATAGGTACCTAGCAAAGGGCAAACGAGGGAAAAGCAATGGATAAAATCCGGGTTCTCATGTTCTGTGCGATGGGCGCATCTTCCAGCCTGTTGGCGGTTAAGACCGAGGAGGCCGCCAAGATAAAAGGGGTTGAGGTGGAGATGACGCTGCTCTCCGCCGCAGAAGCTGCGGTCTATGATTTCGCGGCAAAACCGGTGGACGTCGTCCTTATCGCCCCACAGGTGCGTTTCAAGAAGCGCTCCATCACCCAGGCCGCAACGCCATTTGGCATCCCTGTGGAGGACATCGAATCGGTGACCTATGGCATGATGGATGGGGAGAAGCTGTTCGAGCAGATCATGCATGCTCTACAGCAAAAGAAATAATCATGAACACAGGGATTATCCTGGCTCAAGGGATAGGCAGCAAAATCTGGCCCTTCAGTGCTACCCGTCCTAAAGCGGCCATCCCCATTGGCGGTGCAGCCCTCCTGCGCCAGCAGATCGAGTCTCTGGAGGCGGCAGGTAGCACTTCGATCATCGTCGTTTCAAACTCGCGCTTCGAAGCTCAACTGAGGCACCTGGTGTCGAACAGGGGAGGCCAGCCTGTAGGAGCTGCTGGCATGACTACGCCGGGTAGAAAAGGCCGGGCCAAGGTAGAGGTTCTGGCTTTCGACCCTCTACAAGGCACTGCCCCAGCTTTACATCACGCCCTGGAACACGTGACAGATGAGCACATCCTCGTTCTCTACGGCGATGTGCTCATGGACTTGGCTACTTTGCCCAAGTTGCTCTCTGTACACAAGGAAGATAAGGGAGTGCCGCTCGTCCTGGCTGTGCCCCTGCATATCCTGGAAAACCAGACTATGTACGTAGCCATACGGGTGCAAAAGGGCCAGGTAGAAGAGGTAATCGCCCATCCTCGCCATAGCGTCACGCATCGCCTGGCCGGGGCTTTTGTTTTCCAGCGTGAAATCGTCCTACCTTATCTCGAAGCACATCCAGGCTACGTCGCTGCTGTCCCTTCCGGTGGCATGCCTCCACAGGGCGAAGCAGACCTGGCACAGAGCATTCAGATGATGATCGAGGATGGACTGACCGTGCGGGCGGTCGAACCGGCTGCATTCGCCTTGGACGTAGACAGGCCCTGGGACATCCTCATTGCCAATTACCTCTGGCTAGAGTTCCTGGGACAGACCCTGACTGCGGATGTTATCCCCGCCACGGCACGGGTCTCCGAACGAGCAGAAGTAAGGGGGCACCTGGTTGTCGGTGAGGGTGTCACCATTGGTCCAGGCGTAGTTATCGAGGGCAATGCCTGGATTGATAGGGACACCATGCTGACTAATGGCGCCATTGTCGGGGCCAACACCTACATTGGCCCCCACACCCAGGTAAAAGACTACGCCTGGATAGGCGAGCACACCAGCCTTGGACCGCGCTGCAAGATCGGGCATTGCGCTGAAGTACACGGGGTGATGTTTGGGCGCAGCACGGTCATGCATTACTGCAATGTATGGGGGGTGCTGGGAGAGGCAACGGACATTGGCGCAGCGACAGTGTTCGGCACCCTGCGCTTTGATGACCAACCTCAGGCCCACAAGGTCAAGGGACGTTGGGAGACCCCACGTCACGCTTCTGACGCCACGTTCATTGGCGACTTTTGCCGCACCGGGGTGAATACCGTCTTTATGCCCGGCTCTAAGGTAGGCGCCTACTCGGCCATTGGCCCTGGCGTGGTAGTCAGCGGGGACGTGCCAGAACGCAGCCTGCTACTCCTCAAACAAGAAGTGGAGCGCAAGGAGTGGGGCCCTGAGAAATATGGCTGGTAGAGAGGAAGCCATATGTTTCTGAAAGGGTTACTGCTCTGCGCGCAGGGTTTTCTCTTCGTACTGCTGCCAGGCTATGTGATTTTCCTTATCCTGCGACGCACGCTGGCCGTGGACAGGGCCTTGATTTGGTGGGGAGCTGGAGGGCTCCTGTTAGCGCTCTTGCCGATGAATTTCTTCACCAGCCTGTCTCGCCAGATCCTGGCCGCATCTCTCGGTCCTAATGGCACCACGATACAATTCATTGTCGCTGCTGTACTGGCCGGGTTCTTCGTTGAGGGAATGAAATACCTGCTGCTGAGGTACAAACGAGTGGCAGGGGACGCTCTTGTGCCCTCCGGCATCGCCGTGGGGTTGGGCGTGGGCCTGATTACCAAGATTTTCCTCGGCTTTGCCTTGTTGGGAGTGGGATTTCGTCTGCTCTTCGGCGACATCTCCACTCCTCTGCTAACGGAGATGGCGGCACGTTCGCTACCCGACCTGAGCCTGGCCGCTATCGCTTCGCTGGTGGACCGGCTGGCCCTATTGGTTTTCAATGCCTGCCTGGGAGCGATCGCAGGCCGGGCCATCCTGGACAAAAAGCTGCCTCTGCTACTTTATGCCATGCTCATCCACGCAGGCATTGAGCTGGCCTACAACGCCATCACGGTGGGGCTGGAGGGACAGGGGCCGTTTCCTACGGTCATGACGTTGGCCTATGAGTGTGCGCTGGTAGTAGTGGGATGGTGGTGGCTGAACGGGCAACTACAACAGAAAGCAGTGAGCAGCAAGCAGGGAAGAAAATCCAAATGACCAATGACCAAATCCCATCTGGTTGAGGGTTTGTCATTGGGATTTGGTCATTCTTGCTTGGCCCACCACATGGTCTACGCTGGCCTGTTATCCAATCTACAGGCATTGAGGTATCCACTTTCCAGAAGCAAGCTGCCAGATTGCGGTGTAGCCCGCCCTGTGCAGAAGCTGAGCCGCGCGCTCCAGACCTCTGGCTACGTACTCAGGTCGGTGGGCATCAGTTCCAATCGTCAGACGGATGCCAAGTTCGCGGCAACGCTTTAATATCCAGAGCCCGGGGTTGGGCGAGCAAAGCGGCGCATAGCAGCCCCTCATGTTAAGTTCCACAATTGTGTGCTGCTTCGCAATCGTCTGCAGTGTCTCCTCTATTGCCTGGCGATACCAGGGCGCAGCTTCGGAAAAGTGCCTCTCGTCCAGGTTGTTATAGAGGATGCGATCCAGGTGGCCAACGATGTCTATTCCCCCCGCTCGCACCATGCTCCGAATTCGCACATAGTATTCGCGCACCAACTGCTCGATGTCGCCGCCATAACAAGTGCGGAGGCCACGGTCGAAGGCCGAGGAAGGCCCGTCCACAGTCCACAGGCTGTTATCGTGCTCACCGCCCACAAAATGCACTGAGCCAATCAAATAATCGAACGGCAGATTCAGGATGTGCTGTTGTTGAAAGTCGGCCAGGCCAGGAACAAAGTCCAGTTCCAGGCCAGCATAGACCTCGATCTGAGATCTGTAGCTGGCCTTCAACTCGTTGATTTCGGCCCAATACTGTGGCAGGCTCTCCAGGGGCATTGCCCAATTGGTGGGAAAGGGAAGCGGAGCATGGCTGGAGAAGCCAATGGATGTCAACCCTTGGCGAATCGCCTCCTCGATATAGGACCTGATTTCGCCTTCACCATCGCAATAACGAGAATGAATGTGGTAGTTGTGGAGGATCACGCTCGTAATTATACCCCAACCCATCTTTTGGACAATACGGCTTCGAATAGTATAATCAGCCAGCAAGTCTTATTAGCAGCAATGAAAGGGAGCAGACCGACATGAATCAGCAACCCCCGGCAGTCATAACTGCCAGAGACGGCAAGGAGATGCTCTATATCCCGGCTGGAGAATTCCTGATGGGTGAGGAGAGAAGGCCCGTCTATGTCGAAGCTTTCTACATAGACAAATACCCGGTGACCAATGCCGAGTACAAGAGATTTGTAGACGCCACAGGCTATCCGATGCCCATGCATTGGCGACGTGGTAACTATCCTGAGGGCAAAGCCGACCATCCAGTGACCCAGGTCAATTGGGACGATGCAGCCGCCTATGCCCAATGGGCCGGCAAGCGGCTACCCACCGAGGAGGAATGGGAGAAGGCCGCGCGAGGCACGGATGGGCGTATCTACCCCTGGGGCGATGAATGGGACAAAGACCGCGCTAACACCTGTGAAACGCGCATCTTCGACACGACGCCGGTGGGCAAGTTCTCACCACAAGGCGATAGCCCCTATGGAGTAGCCGACATGAGCGGCAACGTCTGGGAATGGACGACGGGAACAGGCGGGCGCGTACTGCAGCCTTTGCGGGGCGGCACCTGGGATGCCACCCACGATTCCGCCCGCTGCTTTTCACGACTCCCCTATACCCCTCGCCGCCGCAACGATTACATCGGCTTCCGCTGCGCCATAAGCGTTGCCCAGGCATCAACAGGCGACGGCGATGATCCTATACCCGAGCCTTCCTGATCCCGTTGAGCCACTGCCAGGTGGCAGCTTCAGTCAGGAATCAGAGCTCAGGATGCCAAACTCTGGATACCTGAGTTCCCGAATTTCAATCGCTGGAGGCACACGTGTCTGAACAAACCTGTGGGACCGATTGGGAACAAACCCTTTGCACCCTTATTCTGCACGGTGGCGATGCCCGCTGTGCAGCCAGGGAGGCCGCAGACTATGCTGCCAACCACAAGTGGGAACAGGCAGAAGAGGCCCTGAGAAAGGCTAATGAAGCACAACTTGCCGCTCATAAGCTCCAGGCCGAAATCCTGCACCGGGAAGCACGCGGGGAGAAGATTCCCTTCTCCATTCTACTGGTGCACGCTATTGACCTTCTCCTCCTGGCCTGGGCGGAGATTGACTACACCGAGCAGTTTATCAAACTACACCGGCGTATCGCCGAACTAGAGAATGAGGTGAAACGATGATCCGCATCAACAAAATCTGCATCATTGGTGGGGGCAGCACCTATACCCCGGAATTCGTGGATGGTTTTATCCAGCGCCGTGAGCAACTGGACGTGGGAGAGATTGCCCTGCACGATATCAGCGCTGAGCGTCTGGAGTTGGTTGGTGGGCTGGTGAAACGTATGATGGCCCATGCTGGCCTGAACACGGCCATCACTACCTACCTGGATCGGCCCAGAGCTGTGGAGGGAGCCGATTTCATTATCTCCCAAATTCGGGTTGGTGGCGTAGACGCTCGCATCCGCGATGAAAAGATCCCCCTGAAATACAACGTCATCGGCCAGGAAACCACCGGGCCCGGCGGCTTTATGAAAGCGATGCGCACCATTCCCGTCACCCTGGACATCGCCCGCGATGTAGAGCGCTACTCGCCCAATGCCTGGTACCTCAATTTCACCAATCCTTCTGGCATTATCACCGAAACCTTGCTGAAGCACACCCCGCTTAAAGTTGTTGGACTCTGTAACAATCCTATCAATGCTATTATGGCCGTGGCTGCTTTTGCAGGTGTGCCCGACGAAGAGGTCTTCCTGGACTGGATAGGGCTCAACCACCTGGCTTGGATACGCAGAGCGTACGTGAAAGGGCAGATGCTGGACGTAGAAGACCTGGTCAAGCTGGCAACTAACAACCCCTTCTTTCCTTTCGAGCCGGATTTGATTCGTCTGCTAGGTATGGCGCCTATCCCCTATCTAACCTATTACTACTACCACGACCAAATGGTGGAGAGCGAGAAAAAAGCGGGGAAAACGCGCGGTGAAGTGGTCAAGGAGGTAGAAGGCGACCTGCTCAAGATGTACGCCGATCCGAAGCTAGTGGTCAAGCCGCCAGAGCTCATGAAGCGCGGGGGCGCTTATTATTCAGAGATGGCCGTGCGTCTGATTACCTCCTTGCTCACCGACCGACGGGATGTCCAGATCGTCATTACCCGTAACGATGGTTGCATCCTTGACTTGCCCGAAGCAGTCTCCGTCGAAGTGCCCTGTGTGGTTGGCAGGCATGGGGTCAGTCCGCTTCACATTGGCCACCTGCCACAGGTCATCCGGCCATTGGTCCAGACAGTGAAAGCCTACGAGGAATATGCCGTGGAAGCCGGAGTCACTGGCTCGCGGGAAACAGCACTCAAAGCGTTGCTCACCCATCCGCTCGTGCCGTCGTACACGGTGGCGAAAGCGCTGCTGGAGGAATTGCTGGAAGCGAACAAAAAGCATTTGCCACAGTTCTTCCCAGGTCAAAAGGAAGAGCCATGATCAGAAGCGGAACGGCATCGTTGGCTTGGCAAACGCACTGTTCAAGATCTATGCCAGGAAATCGAACGTCAGGGAAAGACTGTTACCGATGACCAAACGAATCCTTGATGCTAACGCCAGCGACTTCCGGGCCATGAGTAAAACAGACCTATTGGAGAGCATCCGCCTTGCAGAGGGACGCACTATATGTGCAGAGGTGGTTTGTACCACGCTGCCGCTGATAGATGGTGTTACTAATGCGGAGGTAGCTGCGGCCTGCGGCGCAGATTTGATCACGCTCAACGTATACGACGTGCTGCATCCTCTGGTGATGGGTTACCGCAAGGGGGAAATGCCCTTGTTGGCCGGAATTCCTCTGTTGGACAGGCTGCCTGTAGGCATGGATGTAACCATCAACGAGGTCAAGGCTCTGGTGGGCCGGCCAGTAGGCATCAATTTGGAGCCAGTACCTCCCGAGAAGATAAGCGAGGACTATCGTGGGCGTGTGGCCACGGTGGATAATGCCCGGCGCGCAGCCGAATTGGGAGCCGACTACCTGGTGCTGACTGGCAATCCCGGTTCGGGCGTCTCTACCGAGACCATTGCACAGGCGACAAGTGAGATCGTTGCTGCAATAGGCGACCGTGTTACAATCGTGGCCGGGAAGATGCACGGTGCAGGGTTGGGTGCAGCGGGCATTGTCTCTGCAGAGGCAATTGAGCAGTTCGCCGCGGCCGGGGCAGACGTCATCCTCGTGCCTGCCCCTGGCACCACGCCGGGGGCCACACTGGAAACGATCAAAGCACTGGTGGACCTGGCACACAAGCTAGGCAAAATAGCTATGACCGCTATCGGCACTTCGCAGGAAGGCAGCGACGAGGACACTGTTCGGCGTATTGCCCTGATGAGCAAGATGACCGGGGCAGACATCTTGCACATTGGTGACGCTGGCTACAGTGGTATGGCCAACCCAGAGAATATTGTCGCTTTCTCCATCGCTATTCGTGGCCGCCGCCACACTTATCGGCGAATGGCTGCATCCATCAACCGGTAGAGTGGGCTTCAGGCCAGCCATAGGACCTGCCGGGCCATAAGTGCAGCACCAGTGGCCGGGTCGTGGCGTGGAGGAATAAAGCTGGCATGTGGAGCCAGCCTGGCAATAACCTGCCGCAATGGTTCCACCAGCAGCTCTCCGGCCTGGAAAACTCCGCCAACCAGGACCACATCAAATTCGTCTTTTTCCATCCCAAGAGCATGGATGACCGCTGTTGCCGCCAGGCCCAGTTCGCGACCCGCTTGCGCAAGGATATCGCGAGCCACTT
>Ga0172364_10002524_pt1 | contig 14567 bp, 5 predicted proteins | sample LakKivSesite10cm_FD_114545 | JGI IMG/M metagenome (GOLD analysis project Ga0172364, IMG submission 114545) | Sediment microbial communities from Lake Kivu, Rwanda - Sediment site 10cm | ecosystem: Environmental > Aquatic > Freshwater > Lake > Sediment | place: Rwanda: Western Province, Lake Kivu... | reverse complement strand
GTCGAGCCCGTCATCCTCGATCAGCAGTCCGTCCTCTATCAGCAGCCCGTCCAGCGTGTCGAGCCCGTCGTCCTCGATCAGCAGTCCGTCCTCTATCAGCAGCCCGTCGTCCTCGATCAGCAGTCCGTCCTCTATCAGCAGCCCGTCATCCTCGATCAGCAGCCCGTCCAGCCTGGACTGCGGGCACATGTGCTTCAGGATGTCCGCAGAGGTGGTCAGAAACGCCCCGGTCTGGTGCTTCGCAAAGCTCGGCGAAACGACTTACGCCGGGACGGGACCAGACGGCGACGTGATCTGCAGCGTCGGAGGGCGGTCATGGTCGACCTTCATGAGGGTCGGAGACTGCCATGTCAGGTCGCTGGTCGCATGGGCCAACTGCCTGTTTGCCGGAACCGAGCCAAGCGGCAGGATATACGTGCACAACTTCTCCACCGGCAAGGAATACTGCATGGTGCAGACCGAGGACCACGCCGTGACGTGCTTCGCCGAGCATGGAGGGATGCTGTACGCCGGAACGAGCCCGAGGGGAGTGGTCTACAGCTTCGACGGAAGGGTGTGGAGGGCCGAACTGAAGAACGCAGGACAGGGCATCACGGCGATGGTCTCGGACGGAGGCGTGCTGCACGTCTGCGTCCGCAGCGTCGAGAGCCCGATCATGCTGTCGAACGGGTCGTGGTCGCTGTCCACGACGACGTCAAGGCCGCAGCGCGGGACGGTCGCATCGTCACGGTCGATGGCGTCTGGCGGGGTCGATGCGTCGGCGATCATCGACCTGGATGAGGAGGTCTCGTCCGGGCGGCTGTCTCGCTCCGCGGCGGAAATGGCTATTCCGACGGCGCCAGAGACCAGCCTGACGGCGGCATGCGTCCACGAGGGGACGACGTTCGTCGGAGGGGCGACCGGCCGCGTCATGTCGTGCGACTCGGGATTCCACACGGTGCACGCCGCAGACGACGGCCCCGTGGTCTCGGTGGTCTCGGCAGGGGTTGACGGGCTTGTCGTCGCGCACGAAGGCGTCGTCTACCTGGTCGACATCGAGGGGGTTGAACAAAGGTCGTCCGAGTCGTCGAGGTCTTCAGGGCAATGAACATGACGGAAACGATCAACATGTCGAGGATAGACGATCCGAAGGACTTCCCTGTCGTCTTCCTCCCCGACGACGAGTCTGGGATCAGGTTCGCCCCGATATGGGCGCCGCTGTCGTTCAGCCTGTCGCGGTCTCCGAGGACGGCCGTGTTCAAGGGTTTCGCGGCAAGGCAGTCGGACCTCTTCCTGGTCGACAGGGACATCAACGACGGGTCGTCGGTGGTGCAGGTTCCGTCCGGAGTGCAAAGGACGGTGAACCTCTACGCCGACAGGAGGGACTACGCCAATGCGAACGTCGTCCTGAGGGTCGAGGAGACCTCGGGAGGATGGAGGTCGACCGGTGACGGAGAGGTCGTACATGTGAGACAGCCGATGTTCGCCGCGGACATCAGCTACGTGTTCGAGATGGCATCGGCCACATACGGGTTCGACCAAGTGGAGTTCGAGTCGGCGCTGTATTGGCCAGCGCTGTACATGGCGGTCTCGTTCATGTCGCACCTTGACGACCAGTCGATGGCGTGGCCCGTGCTGTCGATGCCCGTCAAGGCTCCGGCGACGGCGCGCATAGTGGCCCCAGGAGGGTCGCACGGCGTGCTGGACATGCTGTGCGAGGTTGGGACCATGTGGTTCGACGACAGGGAGAGGAACGTTCCGTCGGCGGTCGTGCCGACTGGATCAAGGTCGTGGGTGTTCGGGGTGCGACTGTTCGTGTCGAAGCCGCAGGCGTTCGCCCTGTCCGTCGAGACGTCGCTCGGCACGGCGGCGTCCGTTGACGGCGTGTATCCGTCGTCGGTCGCGAGGTCGTTCGGCGACGGGCTGGTGTCGGCGTGGTGCTGGGCGGGTGCCGCAGGGGAGTTGTTCCACGTGGAACATTCCGGGATAGAGGTGTCGGACGGCGGGTATCCGATGCAGGGCGGGGTGCCGGTCGCCTCATACCTGATCGAGAACATGCTTCCAGACATAGAGTTCTCGTCGTCGTCGTCCAGCTCGACCAGCAGCACCACGATGGAGAGGAGCACCAGCTCGCAGACCATGAGCACCAGCAGATCGACGATCTCAACGAGTTCAACGTCATCGGCGTCGACTGGATCCAGTTCGACGAGGTCGACGTCGTCCCAGTCGTCGTCGCAAGGGTCGTCCATTTCGACCGTGTCAACATCCTCGTCATCAAGCACATGGGTCAAGGAAAGCGTCTCCTCTGAGTCGTCCAGCTCGGTCATAGAGTCACACAGCAGCCCGTCATCATCCAGCACGATGCTGTCGTTGACGAGCACGAGCGTGGCGTCCCATGTCGTGCTTCGCATGGACCTCGACAACGGGCCGGACGACACGGGGTGGATCGACGACCTGTCGGGGTACGGGAACAGGTTCCGCATGGCCTCCGTCAGCCCTGGCATGGGCCCTCCGACATGGCTGCCGTCCGGCGGCGCACATCAAGACGGAAGCCTCTCGTTCTCGGCTGACGCATGGAACTCCGACTATGTCGTCTGCAAGACGATGGAGGGAATGTCGAGGATGGATGCGGGGACGATCTCGATGTGGCTGAAGCAGTCGCCCGGCAACCAGCCTGGCGTCGTCTTCGCCCTGACCAACGGGTTCGTCGCGTCGAAGTACGAGTTCGCCATCAAGATCGACCCGACGCCCGGTGCCTGCCGTGCCGAGGCTTGGCTGATGGTCAGGAACCAGCTGTCGTGGAACATCAGGTCGCCGGTCGGCTCAATCCCGCCGGGCGAATGGATATACCTGTCGCTGGTGCACGACGGGACGGCCCCGAGGATGTTCATCAGCGGCTCCGAGGTGGTCTGCGAGACGGTCGGTGCCTCGGCGGACAGATGGTTCTCGTCGCTGTTCTACTCGTCGTCGCCGCCGGAGATGATGATCTGCGGAGGGACGGCAAGGGCGTATCCGCCGTATGTGGCTCAAGGGTTCTCCGGAGAACTGGACGAAATAACGATATGGGACTCCGCCTTGGACGAGAACGACCTTCTGGCGGACCGCTGACGCATTCCCCACAGGTGACCGATGCATTCCACCCCAGTCTTGAAGACACATCCATGGGAGCGGATCACGGCGACGTTCTTCGACGCCGACACCAACGCTCTCCTCGTCGGGTTATCAGACGGGCGGATTGTGATGGGCAGGGGGTTGACCGACAACGCCTTCCTGACCGGATCCAGGGACGTCTCCGCCGTCGCGACAGACTACTTCGGCAACCCGTCGCACAGGGGCGTCGAGAAGATGGTGTTCGGGCTGTGCGACGCCATCCTCGAGGTGGCCGCGTCAAAGAGGCTGCTGGCCTGGAAGTCCGTCTCGAGGCCGTTCTCGGCGGAGAGGGTGCAGGACATCCGGGCGACCTTCCTGACGCCGGTGCTGGACGCCGGCAGGGACTTCGTGAGATGGGACACGGTGGCATGGAGGCAGGACGTCGTGTCAGGCGGGTCCGTGGTGGTTTCCGTGAGGTGCGGGGCCGACTCGGGCGCGGTGTCGGCGGCGCCGTGGGTCTCGTGGACCACGGATGACGCCGATGCGTCGTTCTCCCTCGACGCCTTCAACCCGACGGGCAGGATGATCCAGGCACGCGTCGAGATGCTGTCCTCGTCCGCGGCGTCGACCTCGATGGGAAGCCTGTCGCTGGGGTATCATAAGCTCAGGGCGGCATACTTCTTCACGACCAAGTTCTCGCTCGAGAAGGGAACCGACGCCAGAAGGGGGCTTCTGACCTGCGGCATGACGAAGCCCCAGAACTCGGAGATCAGCTTCGGTGTGTCGAAGTCCAACTCCGGCGACTGGAGGGACTACGTGGAGGTGCCGGTCGGCCAGGCGTTCGACGTGCCGTCGCCGGGCGTCGACAGCGTGAAGGTCGGAATACGCCTGGTCCCCTACGACGCCGTGGCGGTGCCCGAGGTCGACGAGTTCGCGGTGATGATCGGGGGCGAGAAGGACAACCTGCTGAACAAGACATGATCTGCGACAAGTACAAGTCCGAGGGCAGGGTGGTCGGATCCGAGTTCGTCGGGTTCTTCTACTCCGGGCTGAAGGGCGGCGCCGTGGAGCTCGTCCCCGGCTACGAGTGGAGTTCGTCGTCGTCCATGTCGTCGTCGTCCGTGTCGTCCCCGTCGTCGGAGTCGACGCAGTCGAGCAGCAGCGCCAGGCGGTGGTCGACGGAGAGCAGCCTCTCGTCCGTCTCGTCGAGCGTCAGCGGCGAGTCGCCGAGCTCCCAGTCGCTGGCCGAGTCGGCGTCGAGCCTCAGTTCCCAGAGCGAGGTGCTCTGCAACCTCCCTCCGCCGATGTCCAGCATGACCACCCCTGCGCCGTACTCCTTGAGGCTGGAGACCGCTGGCGGGCCCGTCGCCTCGCCCTGGAAGATCTTCGGGCGGGGATGGGACATCAGGGACCCGCTGGAGACCGAGATATTCGTCTGCCCAGACACCGGCTACCCGAACGACGCCCGGCAGCAGCAGGTGCTGACTCCGCCGATCCAGATTTCCCTGTTGCACTCATCCGGGGCGGTCAACTACTTCGGCCACACGATGCTGGTGCCGTGGAGCGGCTTCGCCATGGCGAAGAGGGTTCCCTCCCACATCAGGATCTGGGCGGGCGACTACCCAGGGACGGCGTGGCATCTGCTGCACGAGGATGTTGCGGTGCGGTACTCGCCATACATGTCGTCGACCACGACGGCGACGACCGGCTATGTCCCGTGGCAGAACCCTCCGTCGAGGAAATACCAGCAGTACTTGATCGAGATCGTGAAGGCGTCCGCCTCCTTTCAAACCACTGGCGGAGAGGTGATGGTCGTCAGGCTGTACCTATGCTCCGACGAGGGGGGTCTCAACATCGTCCCGTGTTCGCCGCAGCCGACCGTCGTCCACGACTATCCGTTCGGACTCCCTCCGGCTCTAGGCTGGAACCCGCGCGGCGACGGGACTCGCTATGTCGTCGAGGCCCGCGTGCAGGGGGCCAACAACTACAACACGGAGGCTGGCTGCACCGTGTATGGCCGGATGTACCAATATCCTGACGGCCAATGCTGGCTTTACCTTTTCTATCATCCGACGCCGGGCAGCCTCCCCGTATTCTGCGGGTATTTCACCGACCTCTACACGCATGTCGGCTCCGATTTCCTATACTCGTGGACCTCGCCGACGAAGCCCCTTGCGAACCCGATCACCGGATACTTCAAGGCGCGCAGGAACATCATGCACGCATACGACAACATCAACTTCATGCTCAGACCGTCATGAACTCGTCAACCTCGTCCCACACTCCGAGCAGCCGGTCGACCTGGTCGAGGACTTCGAGCAGCCAGTCGTCGAACAGTTCACGCAGCTCGAGGAGCTCGTCGTCGATGATGGTTGTGTCGTCAGCGACGAACGGGTCTTCGTCGACCTCGTCGTCGTCGCACTCGGTCGTTGACCTCGGGATGGTCGACATGGGGATGGTCGCCGACGCCAAGCTCGGGCAGACATGGCACGGGGTGTTCTTCCGACGGGCGCCGTCGAAGGTCTTCTCGGCGGAGAGGGTGCAAACGATGGTCGCCTGCCTCGTGGCGGAGCCGATCGAGACAGGTCTCGCGGCGGTCGAATGGAGAACGATATCCTGGGACGGCACGGACGCCGAGTGCGCCAGAGTCTGCCTGTACGCCAGGTCGGCGGCGACGACCGCCGGGATCCCTGCGGCGGCCTGGCGCGGGCCGTTCCTGCGGGGGTCCGGCGACGCATCGGCGCTCGGCGGCGGGGTGCTGCAGATCATGGTCGTGATCGTCGCCGGGAAGTGTTCTGGGGCGGTCTCGACGCCGGTGGTCGACAGGGTCTCGGCGTCGTGCATGCTGCCGACGGAGGCGGAGGAGTTCTACACGAGGGCGTTCGAGCTCGGCTTCCGGCCGACCCACATACTCCTCACCTGCAACGCCCCCTCGGGGTCGGTGCTGCGCTTCGCCGTATCGGGCGTCGACACGGCGGACCCCGCTGAGTATCAGGAGATCAGCGCGAACTCCCTCGAGGAGCTGGACGGAATCTCGATCCTCTCGAGGGCCGTCAAGGTCATGGTCAGGGGCTTCGGGTCGAGGACGGTGCCGTTCGTCGTCGACGAGGTCGCCTTCTCGGTCTCCGGCGACGGGCAGAGGAACATCGACACATGATCAGGACGAACACATATCAGTTCCCGAGGATGGTGACGGGCGACCTTTACAGGGCGGAGTGGGACGCCCAGAGGTTCGTCTCCCTCGACTACAACCTCGTGAGGTACGTCGGCATCGTCGGCTCGAGCGTGGCAACCGGCTGGAGGGTCGGCGTGGTCGCCGGCAGGACGGTCAGGGTGACCCCGGGGACGGGCGTGATCAACGGCATGTACTCCGAGACGCCGTGGGTGACCGACCAGTCCACCGGAGCCCCCGTCCGCCTCTCGGATGCCATTGCGGCCGGATACGCAGTCGTCGAGGAGATCCCGGGCTGGTCGAGCCCGTCCGGGTCGTTCGAGGGCGGCTTCTATGCTCAGGGAGGGAACGACCCGGCGGACGTCATGGTCTTCAACGGGCTCGGCCCGGAGGGGGAGGACAAGAACTTCGACGGGACCGTCGACGGGGTGCTGGAGCCGACCTACAAGGAGCCGCCAGCCGGTTACCTCGACGACCCGTTCGTGAAGGCGGTCGACGGGTCGTGGGGATCGCTGGTGCTCGCCGACAACGCCGACAGCTATGTCTATGTCGAGCGGACGTCGGACGACCCTGACAAGACGTCGGTGGAGGTCGGGGCGTCGACCTCCAAGCCGAGGTCGTCCAATAAGCTCGTCCTGGCGAAGGTGGTGGTCAGGTCCGGCGTGGTGACCAAGGTCGACTCGTCTGACCAGCAGCGGGCCGAAGGGATCATCGGCGTCGCGTCGAGGTACGCCAAGGACGTCGTCGCGGCTCACAGGCACGGCGGCGGTTCGATCTACGACCCCCCGAAGATAAACCTGATGACAGACTCCCGCAGGTGCTACCTGCTGAACTTCTCCGCCGGCTCGGCGACGTACAAGGCTGCCGGCAACGACAAGACGTCCACCACGGACGGGCACTACCACGAGTACCAGGTCGACGCCGAGGGCAACGGCTCCACCATGGGATTCTTCGGGGGAGGCGACAGCCACGGGCATGCGATCCGCAACAGGGCCGTCGAGGAGGTGATCGCTCCGCCGGGGTCGTCGGTGGGCGACCATGCGCACATCCTGAACCCCGAGGAGAGGGCTTGGCAGGACGGCGACAGGGTCAAGGTCTTCCTGAACGGCGACGAGGTCGACCCGTCCAAGTACTCCCTGTCGGCTGCCGGCAGGACGGTGAGGTTCGTCCCCGGAGTCGTCGACATGTCGCCACCGACATACGAGTCGACCTATCTGATGTCCGACGGGCGGTCGGTCACGTTCTCGATGGTCACCTACAGCCTCGCATCGTTCATCCTCCACCTGATGGCCGACTACGTTTCCAGGTCCACCGACGCCGACGGGAATGCGATCCCGGGCCTGCGCAACCCGTTCGTCTTCTACACGACGACCAGCAGCCCCAGGACCAACCTCGAGTACGTCGACTACGGCAGCCATGACGAGTTCTACGCCACGGCGCCAATCCCGGTCGACCAGGTGCTGCCGCAGTCGGCGAAGCTAGACGCCGCCCCGGGCGACCTCGAGTCGCGGGGGCTGGACGGGCTGTGGGAGCAGGTGTCGATGGCGGCCGCAGCGCTCCTGAGGCCCGGCGACACGTACGTCCTCACCCCGTACATCGGGAGGTTCGTCACGATCTCCCTGAAGAAGGGGGCGAGCGTCAACTCCGTCAGGGTCGAGATACTGCGCGACGTCGAGGTCTCCGGCAGCCTGTCGCCCAGCAACATCCTGTTCGTCAGGGCGGAGACTATCGCCTCCGGCGTGCTGCGCCCGGAGGTCATCCCGTTCCTGAGCCACGCTGGGAGGCTGGCGGAGGAGTTCCTTCCGACGACCTTCGCCACGACCACCGGAGACGGGGTGCTGTACTCGCCATCGGCGTCGGAGACCCAGTCGTCCAGCGGCCACTACCACAGGTCGTTCGTCGACGGGAACGGGAACGGGTCGACGCTGGCGGTCATGAGGGCCGGGTCCATCGTCGTCTGGCAGGAGGGCAGGGACGGCAAGCTGTACAACATCGAGCACTCCCATCCGATCAAGGGATGGGAGGCGACATCGAGGGTCTGCAAGGGCCTGAACATCGCATCCCAGGCTCCGGAAGAGGCGACCCACTCGCACTCGGTCGACATCCCTGCGTTCGGCAACGCCGCGCTGGTCTACTCCATGTGCAGATGGGGCGGCATCACTTACCTTGGAACCTCCGAAGGGCTGCTGGTGCCGCAGGGCGTGGGCAACTCTATCTCCGCCTATGTGTTCGTCGTCGGCGGGATGTCCTACCACGACTTCAGGACGGGGATACTCACCACCGAAGGTGAAATGACGGAGATGCTGACCAGGGCGATCAGGCGCTACGAGGACGACAGCGGCAAGGGGGTCGGCATGACCGAGGCGGAGATAGCGGCGGCGGCGCAGGCAGCCACTGCGGTCGTCGTGACGCACGTGTCGTACTTGCGGCAGGGCAAGGTACCCATCGTCGTCAAGCCGGTCGACAACTCGCTGGTCGACGACATGTACATCGACTCCGTCCGCACGGCGGAGGAGGTCGCCTACGACGAGACCATCCTGCGCGAGCTCACCCAGGAAGAGTCAGACGCCTACTACGACATCGCCAACATGTGCGAGGTCGACAGGATGGTCGAGAGGCAGTCCGCCGACAAGATCTACAAGGTCAGGCGCAGGCTCGACGCCGCCCCGGCGACCGCCCTCCTCGACTGGAGGGGATGTCTGACATACGTGTCTCCGACCCATGTCGTCCTCAAGACCGGCGCCGGCTGGGTTGACGTCCCCAGGCCGGCGTCGGCCACCAGGATCCATGCCGCCGCGCAAGACTCGGACGGCAACATGTGGCTCGCCTCCAACGACGGCCTCCTGGTCGCCAGGATGCAGGACACTGCCGGGACTGCGTTCTCCAGGCATCCGTCGAGCGGACCCGGCGGCTCGTCGGTCTCGGATGTCGTGGCGGCTGCCGACGGCGTGCTCGTGGCGTGGTCTGGCGGCATCCACATGGTCGACGCCGACGGGGCGTGCACGCAGGTAGCCACTGGGTCGTTCGTGTCGCTCTCGCCGGTCTCGGGCGACGGAAGGGTGTTCGCCGTCGACTCCGAGAGGAACGTCGTGGTCAGCTCGGACGGAGGGGAGTCTTGGTCGCCACCCAAGTCGCAGATACCGGCGGACATGGGGGAAATCGGCAGGGCGTCATTGGTTGGTGGCTCGATGTATCTTGCGACCGGAGAGGGCGTTGTGAAGAGTTCGACCGGCGAGGAGTGGGAGGTTGCGTCGACCCAGACGATCCACTGCTTCTTCGGAGAGTCGTTCGCAGGAGGGGTGAACGCCGTCTATGACCTGCCGTCGTTCTCAGCGAGGCTCTCGATCAAGGGCGGGCCTATCCCCATCGCACACGTCGGCGGTGCGGCCGCGCCGCTGTCGTTCGTCTTCAGGAACGGGGTCGGAGGCTATCCGCTGCGCGGCGTGGCGAGCCCCGAGTCCGTCAGGTTCGAGACCCATCGCAACTCGTGGACGGCGCCGAACGGGGCGTGGGACGCCGCCTGCCAGCAGGAGCTGTTCATCAACGGCCATGTCGTGATGTCGACGAGGGACGGGACGGACACGAGGTCGTCGCTCGCGCACGGCTGCTTCGTGTCGCCCGAGTCCGGCCGCGTCGACATGTCGTTCTCCACCACGACGTCGACCATGGCGCGGGCTGGGGACTCGACCATCGTCGTCGCCGACTCGAGCAAGCTGCTTGCCGACGACCATGTCGTCGTGGTCCCGGACAAGGCTGCGTCGAAGGCCTCGACGTTCACCGTTGTGTCGTCTTCCAACGGGGTGGTCTCGATCAGCCCTCCTCTTGCCGTCGATGCGGCTGCCAACTCCAAGGTCGTCAAGCTCGTCGGCGCGGAGGTGTCAAGCGTCGTTGCGAACCTGTACGACAGCGCGCTGGCGGACATCGGCACGAGGCGCCACGACGAGGTCGAGGACGCCTTCGCCGTGGAGGCGGACGGACTGCCGATGCGCATGGCTGATGTCGCAAGGGCGAACCTCTCGCAGATGGTGCTCGCCGTGAAGCACGCCCTGCCGAGCGTCGACGACTACCTCGTCGGATGGTCGCCATACACGATGTCGTACAGCAGGAACCCGCTGGACGACAACCACATCGGGAGGTTCATCGACATCATGTCCAGCGAGCGCTACTCGTCCGGGGCGTTTTCGTGGATGTCCCCGCCATCCCGCGGCGTGGTGCGCGGTCTGTTCTTCGGCAGCGGGGCGTTCGACGGAGTGGTCTTCGCTGCGTCGGACGCGGGACTGTTCTACGGCACTGCGTCGGACGCCATGCGCACCAACTGGGTTCCAGTGCCGACCTTCCTCGGGGTCGCCGTGAACGCCGTCTCCCAGATAGGCGATCATCTCGTCGCCGCAACGTCGTCCGGAATCTATAGGTCGGTCGCTGGCGACATCGGCAGGTGGGCGGTCTCGGGAGAGGTGCTGACCGAGGGACGGGCGGCCGCCTTCGCCGCGATGCGATGGGTCCGCGGCAGCCGCGGTGAATGGTGGGACTCCTGGGAGGACGACGGCTGGACGAATGCCGTCGACCCCGACCTGCTGAACTCGTTTGTCGTCGGCGGGGCCGGCTACCTGGTCGTCAGCCAGTCCGCCGGGTCGGCGTGGGAGTCGGTCACTGGGCTCGTCGACCCCGACCACGAGGTCGGCTGCTTCGCGGCGATGCCCAACGGGTCGGCGATCGTCGGCGTGTCGTCGCTGACGACGGCCGCCGACTCCTTCTTGGCATCAACGGCGGGGGAGGTCGGACCATGGTCGTCGATCTCGACCTGGCCGGCCGTTCACGGGGTCGTGTCCGGCGTCCGCGTGACGGCCCGCGGCAACACGCTGGTCGACCTTCGGCTCGACCACCCTCCCTCGGGAGTGGTCAGACAGAACAGCCTCGTCGGGGCGACCGTCGTCTGCGGCGAGGGGCGATGGCAGGTGGCAGCCAACGACGGGTCGTCTCTGACGCTGAAGGGGCAGGACATGGCGGGCAAGGTCGTCGCAGGGGCGACGCTGGGGGTCATGCCCCACGGCGTGCGCTCGGTGGTCGTGGGGTCCGACGGGAAGGTGATCGTCGGCACCGCCGGAGGGCTGTTCAACGACAGGAAGACATACCTGTCCAGCGCCGCGCCGCGGGGGGTCGTGACCGGCGTGAACGACAGCGCCGTCGTGACCGGCGTCGGCATCGAGGGCACCGTGCTGTCGCTCGTCGGCGACGGGTCCGACGGGCTGGTGTCGTGCAGCCTCAACCGGCGAGTCGGGGCGGACTCCCTCGTCGGCAGCCGCATCCTCGTCCGCGACTCCATCGCCCCGAGCCTCACGGTCATGTCGCCGCAGCCTAACGGGTCGGTGAGCGGGTCGTCGGTGGGCGTGATGGTCTCCACCACGTCTTTCCAGATAGGAGTCTCCGGCTTCCTGGCCCTGGCGCTGGACTCCGGGACCACCATCTACTCCTCGCTCGGCACATACACGTTCGAGGGCGTGCCGTCCGGGATGCATCTCCTGACCGCGTTCCTCACCGACGCAAACAGGAGGCCGCTGTCCGAGGTCGACTGCTTCAGGCAGGTCGTCTTCTCGAGCGCGGCGTCGACCAGCGGCCCCTCGGTCTCCGTCACATATCCCCCGTCCGGCACCACTCTCGTGCACGACTTCGTGACCGTCGTCGTCGGCGTCAGCGGGTTTAGCACGGCGACGGACGGGCAGCTCCTGTACTCCCTCGACGGAGGCAGTCCGGTCGTAGTCGTCCACGAGAACGGCCCGACGAGGTCGGTGTACATCGGCGGGCTGTCGTCCGGCCCGCACTCGTTGAAGTTCTACCTTGAGGACACCAGCGGGGCGGAGGCGGGGAGTCCGGCGTTCGTCAACTTCACGGTCGCCGACCAGAACATGCCTGCCGTCGCCATCACGAACCCGCCGAACGGCCTGCAGATGCCAGTCGCGAACATCCAGGTGAGCTACAGCATATCGGGGTTCAGCGTGCCCGGCGGCGGCAACATAAGGATCAGCCTCGACGGGGCGGCGGTGCTGACGACGGACGACACGAGCTCTACCACTCTCTTCGACGTCAAGAACGGCACCCATCTGGTAGGGGTCGACCTGATGAGGGGAGGTTCGACGTCGGTCGCCCACGCCGAGGTGTCCGTCAACGTCCAGGTCCCCCTTGCCGCGCCAAGGATAATCTTGCGGACTCCGGCGGCCGGGGCGACCTACCCATCCGGCACGACGAAGGTCACCGTCGGCTACACGACGGAAAACGCCCCTGACGGCGGCGGCGTGGTCGTGCAGATCGACTCCAACGCCAGTGCGTTCTCCACCAACCCGTACTTCTGCGAGATGTCGGTCTCCGGGGACGGGACCCACACGGCTAGGGCGACGCTGGCCCTCTCGATGGATTCGAAGCTCACCAACCCGGAGGCGACTGCGATGGTCAGCTTCGTGGTCGGCGACGCCCCGGCCTCCCGTTCGGCGGCTGTGCCGCGTGCCTCGTCTGCCGCCACGACCGCGGCGGCGACGGCCTCCGCCCCGCGCGCGGCAGGCGACGAGACATCGTCATCCTCGGAGATGGCGTCCTCCGGCATCGCCGTCTTGGGGAACACCGCGTCGTCGGCGGCCGGCGAGGTGACTCTCAGGCTCGGGGCGGCAGTGACCTCCACCATCGTCGGAGGCAAGTTCGTCGTACGGGGCGACAGCGTCATTGTATTCGTGACATACAACCAGCCGTCCGCCGCCGGCAAGTACGCCGGCGGACAGCTTTACATCGACCCAACGCAGTCGTCCTCGATGGCGACGTACCCGGTGCTTGCGAACACCGGCGACTCAATCACGATCGCCTCTCCGGCCGACGATCTGGCGGCCGGGCAGACGGTCAGGATGATCCCTCCGAGCGGGGAGAGCACCGTGTGGGTGGCGTTCGACAGCGAGTGGGAGAGGAACGCCCTGGCCGGAGAACTGATCGAGATAGTCCACGACAACTTCGGGGACAGCAGCGAGCACGTCGTGCTGAGAAACGACGCCAGGTCGGTGACGCTTCCGCCCGGTGCCGACCCGACGCCGATCGCCGTCGGCAACTCGCTGGTCGTGAGGTCGACCGTCATGCTGCCGGTCCGTTCGTTCAGGTGGGTCAGGACGACGACCGACTCCGGGCACTGGCACCGCACGGACATGTTGAACCGACAGATCTCCGGCGTCGTGTCCTCGATCGGGCTGTCGGAGTCTGGGATGGTGGAGGTGGCGGCGACCGGTCTCGACGACGACATGCTCTCGGCGTTCCCGACGCTGCTCGAGGGGGCGGATGTGGTCTTCTACGACCCCGACGTCCCGTCGAACTCCTATGTTGAGACGGTGCAGTCGTCCTCGCTTGGCGGCCTCGTTGTCGGCATGGACGACCGCGGCGACTGGAACTTCGACGGGTCCCAGCCCTACGGCATCAGACCTGGCTTCGCCTTCGTGGTCGACGCCACGGCGCACGGGGTGACGACCGACATCGTCTACGACGGGTTCGTTGCCGTCGCAAGCCAACTGACGCAGAACGTCCTCGGCGGCGAAACGGCGGTGCATGTCGCCAGCACGGCTGGGATGGTCGCCGGCGACGTCGCAAGGGTCGTCGACTTCTACGGGGCGTGCGTCGAGGCGTCAGTCGCCGCGGTGGTGGACGCCTCCACCCTGACGCTGTCGTCCGCCGCGACGAGGACGGGCTTGGTGTCGCGCGGGGGGAGGGTGGAGATCCTTCGGGACTCGTTCTCGGAAAGCCACTTCCATGTCGTGAGGGGCGGGGAGGTCGAGATGGCGTACTCCGCGGCATACCGGGAGAGGGGGTATCCTTACGGGCACTCGCATGTGCTCTCCGACCTCGTCCCGGCGATATCGAACGTCGTGGTCGGCGACGACGGAGAGGTCGTGGTCGCAGGGGCGTCGCAGGACATATATGTCTCGCGCGACTGCTGCGAGACATGGTCGTCCTTGGTCGATGTCAGCGCCGTGAAGGGAGGTGCCGTCTCTGGGTCGTCGGTCACGGCTCTCGGATACACGCCCAATGGGTATCTCTATGCGGCTTTGGACGACGGCACCGTCATCTTCCAGACGCCCGTCCCGCTCGACATGGGAGAGAGGCTGGACGTGCCAGTGGTCGAGAACAGTTCGAGCTCGTCGAGCACGAGCTCTGAAAGTTCCTCGTCGTCGATGACGAAATCATCGGCGTCGTCGCTCTCGTCGTCCTCGATCAGCAGTCCGTCCTCTATCAGCAGCCCGTCCAGCGTGTCGAGCCCGTCGTCCTCGATCAGCAGTCCGTCCTCTATCAGCAGCCCGTCGTC
>Ga0172364_10002520_pt1 | contig 14572 bp, 16 predicted proteins | sample LakKivSesite10cm_FD_114545 | JGI IMG/M metagenome (GOLD analysis project Ga0172364, IMG submission 114545) | Sediment microbial communities from Lake Kivu, Rwanda - Sediment site 10cm | ecosystem: Environmental > Aquatic > Freshwater > Lake > Sediment | place: Rwanda: Western Province, Lake... | reverse complement strand
GCTTTTTAAATTAATTTAATTAAATTCTTTTATTTTCTTCAATTAATTAATTTAAAAAGCGTTGCTTTTTAAATTAATTTAATTAAATTCTTTTATATTCTTCAATTAATTAATTTAAAAAGCGTTGCTTTTTAAATTAATTTAATTAAATTCTTTTATATATCCTTCTAAAGTGCATTGTTTACATAATTTTGTATTTAATAATGTGTTTTGTGTATTTGTTATTTTTTGTTCTGCGTTATGAATACAAAATTGGCGATATTGATAATTATTGGAAATACCTTCTTTGATTGCTTTTTTAATCATCATATCATAAACATCACCACTTGGACGATAATCAGTAAACATTCTACCATCACTCATTTGTGCTGGACAACCTTTTGTAGCGTTATTCATTAATATTTTATATTATATAATATAATATATTAAAATTTTATTTTTATTTAATTTTTATATATTTATATAATGATTTTTAATCAAATTTATCAAAATGAATTATTTGAATTTTTAAAACATTATCATTTTATCTTTGATATAAAAAATTTTGAATTTAATTTTTTTCAACATTTATTATTATATGGACATTACACATTTAATAAGATAGATCTAATTCGTTTTTTATTACATTCTTATTATTCATATAGACAAAAATTATTATATAATAATGATAACATAGTATTTCATATTGAACATAATACATTTAATATATCAAATAATATTAACAATTTTTCATCAAAGAATGAACAAATACAATTACATATTCAAAAAAGTCCAATTCATTGGGAAATTGATTTTAATTTTACAGGTAATAATACAAACAACCAATTAAATCGTAATATTAATGACTATTATATCTTACAATTTATAATAAACCATCTTTGTAAATCAATTAACTTACAAACTGATTGCAATAATGAAAAAATAATTGTTTTTAATAATATTTGTAAATTAAAACCAAAATATCAAAAAATGCTTTATCAAACAATGGAAAAATCTTATACTAATATTAAATTTATTTTTATTTCAAATCATCTTAATCGTGTTGAAAATTCTTTAATTAGTAGAACTATGTTAGTTCGTTTACCTTTATTTTATCAAATAAAAAATCTAAATTTTCCCTATAAATTTATTAAAAGAAATTATAATTGTAGTAAAGACGATTATCAAATTTGTTTTTATATAAATTTTAGTAAAAATAATAAATATATATATTCTATTGCTTTTAATAATCATTCTAATGACTTTGATTATTCAAAATCTTTGATACATTATTTACAAAATTATCAAAATCAGATTGATAAAAGTTTAGTAATACAATATGAATTATATACACCTGACAAATTTTTTAATAAATTTAATATGACAATTCAAAGTTTCTTACAATGTAAAGATATGAATAAACAAATATTATATTATAATTATTTATTACAATATACAAATTCTTATTTTATGGATTGTCATTATTTATTTGAATTTTTTGAACAATGGTTAAGTTCTATTCTGGGTGGGACTAACAAGTTTTTATTAAATTTATTTGATAATAAATGTAATAAATATTTAATAATAAATTTAATATCAAGTATTGAACACAAATCTAATTATTCTGATTATAATAATTATTTAATTGAAAATTTTATTTCAAATATCTTACATATTTTTAGTAATTAATTTTTTTCGGTGAATTTAATTAAATTTAACAAAACAAATAATCAATCAACCTTTGGTTGATTGATTTATTTTTTCGTTGAGTTAAATTAAATAAAACACTGAAAGTGTTTTATTTAATTAAATTTAACAACAATTTTATGATTTTCTTTTATAAATGGAACAATAATTTTTTGATTTAACTTTGTATAAATATTTGTTTTTGTTTGTTGTTGTTGAGTTTTTTCTTTAATTTTACTAACCGATTTATTTATTTTTTTTTTTTTTATACTTTCATTCATATCATTTTGTATTTTATCATAATTTTTTTCAATATAAGTTAATAATTCATTTTCTATCGCCCATCTAAAAAAATTTAATTGACCCAAAGTGGTTTCAAATTTATTATTTTGATTATCATATATTATTCTTTCACCGCGACAAAAAGAATCAAAATATTTTTTAGTAAAAGCTTTTAATTGTCCTCTATATTCATTAAAAACAATAAATTTAACATATTTTGTTTCATTATCTAATGCATTATTTTCAATTGAAATATAATTATTTAGTAAATTATTATAAACTATATTGTCAATATCAATGGATTTATCCTTAATGTCATCAAATGGAATGGTTAATGAATATTGATTATCTTCATTATTATCATTATCATTATCATATGTATATATAATTTCATTTTTAATCACATCTTTTATTATATTTTTTTTTAAAACATATGAAACATTATATTTTTTGGCATAATTTGTTACAAACCAATCAATAATTCTTAATGATAAATTAGATTTACCCTCTAGAATATTTGTTAATTTTGTAATTTGATTTGTTTCAAAATATTCTTTAATTCTGTTTAATAATAAAATTGTAAATGTATTATTTTCATTATTCATTGATAAAAATAATGTTAATCTTATTATTAAATAATTGTATATTTTTAAATTAAATAAAATTATTTTTCTTTATTAGTATATAAAGTAAATGACTTGTAATAATTGTGTATATTCAAAAAATAAAACTAGAAGTGTGCCGATGAGTGGTGGTAAAAATAATTTAAATGAAACAACTAATGATATGAATAGGAATATACAATTAGGTTATTATCCAAAAGAATATTTTAATGATTATGTAATGTCTGAAAGTTATTATCGTCCAAACAAACAAATTGGTTTTTATAATTCTGTTTATCTAAATCAAAATACATATAAAAATCAAGGATTAAATGAAATAAATGAAAATTTTGAAAATAGCACATCCAATTATAAAGCATCAAATTTAAAATCAATACAATATTCTCTACACGGATTTAATAAATATTCTAAAAATAGAGATTTAGGATTTAGTGAAATAACGTATACTCCACCAGCAAATATATCTACATTTTCCAATAAAAATGTAAATAATAATATGAATAAAAATGTAAATAAAAATATGAATAATAAAATTAATGAAGGATTTGGTTCTTATTTTATGGATATCTCTTATTATAATCCCAAAAGAGAATTTGGTTACAATTAACAACTTCCTATTTCAAATGGTCTACGATTTAAATCAGGTTCTACAGTTGATTGATTCCAAGGACCAACAGCAACTTGTGGATTAGGAGGATCGGAACGAAGTTGTAAATTAGCATTTTTAAGTGATTGTCCAACAGTGTTAATACCAATGTGATAACCAGCAACTAAGAAATTCTTATCTTCTAAACTACCAACACCAGCAGGTGCTACTTGTGCCCATTGACTATGTTCATCTTTTGGTAGTAAATCTTCTTGAGTTAATTGTTCTTGATTTAAACATTTATTTGGTAAATTTGTTTTAAAATCACCATATTGATAATATGTAGCAGGTCCTTCTACTGAATTTGCTGGTTCTGTCACATAATTTGGTTTACCATTAGGTGGTGACATACTATTTATATTTGGTAATTTATATTCTCTTACACCTTGAAAATTAGGATCTGATATATCATTTACATATACTGGTTTATTATAACTATCTTCAAAGTATTCTGTTTTTTTATACATCTTAACAATATACATTAAAACATATACTACAACGGCAACTAATACAACTAATCCAGCACATTTTAACATTTCTTTGAAATCTACCATTAATGAATATATATATAATATATAATATAAAAGAAAAATATTTTATATTTTTCGTTTAATCTATTTAATAAACTAATTTGATTTCAAAACGCTGAAAGTGTTTTTAAAAATATATTTATGTATGATGCGTATATACAATTAAAATAAATAATTACGCCGTAGGCGTAATTATTTATTTTAATTATCTAGACGCTACTTTTAGTAGCGTATATAATGATGTTTTGTTTAATTAAATTAAAATTTGACTTGGTATTGTTCTAGCATTATATTCTTGTAATTTAATAATTATTGAATAAAAAAATGAAATTTTTCTTAAAAATATAAATGCATCACAATATTTTTTTTCAATTGGTTCATAATACACTAAACTATTTATATTAATATTTTTATTATAAATTGTTTCTATATCTGTATTCACATATGTATCTATATAAAATATTCCATTTAAAAAATCATTTACTGATCCTAATGTCATAAATCTTATCTGATGATTTATTTTATTAGGTTTTTCTTCTAATTTATACACTACATTAATTAAATCATTCATTTTACAAACTGAATTTAACCAATTGTAATATTCAACTGATAAATTTCTAAATATATTTTTTAATTTAAATCGATAAAATGTTATTCCATCTACTACACATTCCAAAGTATCTAATATTTCAAAAACATCTGTATACATATTTAATGGTGACCCATCTGATTTAATAATTGTTGGACTTAATCTTGCTAATGATGCCAATGGATTAGTTTTATATAATTTTGTATTGTTTGTTGGATATTGAACTATATATCTTCTATCTCTTGATATAGTATCAGGATATACTTGTGTAAACACTTTTGAATATAATGGATTTGAACCATTATATATATATACATTATCTATTTCCTTAAATATAATAAATGAATAAGGTTCATCAACAAATACATTCCAATTAGGTGTGATAATTTCATCAAGAGTTATTTGTTGTATATTTTTTAATGTATTCTCTATTAATATTGTAAAATTTTCAGGATATGGATAATTTATAATATCTCTATCACGACTATCTAAAATTAATGTATATTCTACATTATCTCTTTCAGGAACATCTAACACAAATGGTTCTTTTGGAACATTAATTTCAAATAATTTTGAAAAACTTTGCTCTGATGCTACACTTGTATTTTTTTGTATATTTGTTTGTTTATCATTATTATTCACCACTAATGTATCAAAAGGTTCATTATTTAATGGAAAATTATCTTGTGGTTGATAATATTGATTATCCACATTTGTTATCTCATTTTCTCTCTTCTCAACTTCTTTTTGAAATTGTCGAACAGGTGTTGAATTATATTTTTTCTTATATTCATCCACAAATTTTTGACAAAAATATAAATCAATATCTGATATCTTAGGATTACTTAAACCATCTATTCTAAATTTTCCACTCTTAATATTATTACAATAATCACGATACATTTGATTATATAACATAAAATGTCTTTGTGTCCACATTTTACAATAATCTTTTAAAAAATTTACTAATTTTTTATTATGACTTTCATCAGTAAAAATTTCTCTATTAACTTGTGTATTCATATTTATATATTGATATTATTTTTTAAATAATACAAGAATAACTACTAACTTTGTTAATTGTTGATTATAAAGAAAATTAATATATACTTCATATTGAGATTAATTACAAATAACTTTGTTATTTGTAGTTAATCCAAATCACCAAAACAATTTAATCAATCAACCAAAGGTTGATTGATTAATTTGTTTTGTTATTAAAAAATAAATTAATTAAAAATTAATAAACATATATTATAAATGAATAATATTTCTTATTCTGATATATTTAAAAAACATTGTCCCTTTAAAATTTTAGGAATTCCTTCTAATTGTAATAATATTCAAATTATTACAAAACAATATAAAATAATGTTACTAAAGTATCATCCTGACAAAGGAGGTGATGTTCGTAAATATCATTTAGTATCCAATGCTTATAATGAAATTTTATTACGATTAGAATTAAGTGAAAATTTACAAAAATCTTTTATTACATTAAAAAAAGATTTTAATCAAAATCAAAAAAATATTGATAACGAACATATTAAAAAACAAGTAATCGATAAAAATCAAATTTATACAAAAGGTAAATTTGACAATAAAGCATTTAATAATTACTTTGAAACTAATCAATACAAAGACCCTAATGAAAATGGTTATACTGAAGATGATTTTAAAAATATTAATTCTAAAAAAGAATATCAATTAAAAACATATGATGAAATTGGTGAATTAAATTCCGCTTCTTTAAGTTCATTCCATAATTCATATAATTTTTCTGTCAATAAAGATTATACTCAAACAAAACCATTTTCTAGTAACGGACAATCTTTAAATTTAACTGATTATAAATATGCTTTCACAGATGGATGTTTTCTATTAGAAACTGATGAAGACCACGAAAGTATTTATAAAAAATATTATAAAGAAAATAATTTAAGTGATTATAAAAATAATCGTGAAAATATAAATTCTTTAAGTAAAACAGAATTAGATACTAGAATGAATATATTACAACAAAGAACTAATGAAGAAATAAATCGTTATGAACAATGGTTAGATAATCAAAAAAAACAAGAACAATTCTATAATAATTTAATTAATTAATGCTTTCGGCGTATAATTATTGTATTTTTACTATTAATAAACTTAATAGTAAAAAAAATCTAGATATAATTTATATATATATATACATGAATAAATTAGATGTAAATAAATTTTGTAAACATAATAATAAAAGCAATTTAATTATTGATTTACAAAAAAAAGCAAATATTCCAAATACAAAATGTTCTATTCTTAGTTCTGATAATAAGAAATTAGAATGTCTTGATAGCAAAGACACTAAAATTCTTTATAGTTATTTAGATTGTAATAAAAATATAAATCAAAATGTTAATTATGAAGCGATAGGTTCAGGTAATGATTGTTTAACAGAACAATATGCTAAATATAATTGTAAAGACACTTTGTGTCTATTAAAAAAAAAATATCAAGAAACTAAATCACCTGAATTATTAAATATTATAAAAAAAAATTTTAAACCGATTCAACCAAAAAATTGGAAACAATGTGGTTCAAAAAATAAACACCAATGTCATTATACTTGGTTATCTAATATTGATATTCAAAATGTAATGTATCACTATCAAAAAAAATTTAAAAACTTTGAATTTATTGGAATTTTTATGATTGATTTCGATATAGTTCAAAGAGATTTATTGGGAAGACAAATTAATTTATTTAATTTAGATTTAGAAGAATTTAATAGAAGAGGCATTAATCATTTAGGTATTATATTTAATACTGATTCATCTAAAGGAAGTGGAATACATTGGATTGCAATGCAAATATTTTGGGAACCAAATACTATGAAAAAAGGTGAAATTAATTTTTTTGATAGTGCTGGTAGTGCTCATACAATTCCATTTAGTATTCTTAAATTAATGAAACATTTACAAAGCAAATACCAAAAATATAATTTTATAACTCAAGTTAATAAAACAAATCATCAAAGAGAAAATAGTGAATGTGGTGTATATAGTGTTTATTTTTTAATATTTACTTTATTTAATTCATATAGCGATATGAATAGTAAAGAAATTGATGATTCAACAATTCATATGTTTAGAGATATATTATGGGTTTAAAAATATATATTAATATTATAAAATGGAATATTTACAAAAAATTATATTACAATTTTTAACTTTTTTTTATAAAATACAATACTATATTATTACAAATCCTTATTTTTTAAAACTTTATGAATTATATATTTACTTTGTAGGTATAAAGTATATTCATATCAAAAATATATATTTTATTAATCTAGAAAATGATTATTTAATTAAACAAATAGATATCAATATTGTAAGAGAATTATTAAAATTTAAAGAAGATAAAATCAATAATCATAATAATTATATTTTAGTTAAATATCATCTTAGTAATACTGAAAAATATAAAAAAGGTATTTTAAATGGTGATTACATTCTTTTAATAAATTGTAAATTTTACAATCTTTATATTTTACTAGAATATTTATATAATTTTGATTATTATTTAAAAAAATGTATAAATGATAATTCTTATATGACTATTAGTGAACAATATTTACAAAGTATTTTTATTACTGAAAATAATAATGTTGATATAACACATTTTTATAATCAATTATTAGGACCTGATAAATTATTTCACAAATTTTTATCATTAATGGATAATGATATAAATGTAGAAAAATTATGGAAAATATATAATTTATATAATCAAGTCACTGATTTTGAACAACAAAAGTTAAATAAATTAGTTTTAGTTGATTATAACATAGAAGAAAAAACTTTGAATATTAATGATATTATTTAAAATAATAAATATAAATTTTTATTATATAATGAGTTTTAATAATAATTTTGAATATTTACATTATTTAAACAAAAATATTTTACACTATGATGAATTAAATATTGAAAATATTGAATATTCACCTTTTAAATCAACAAATATTAAAAATAAGGTTAAAAATATATCAGAGAGTTATTATTCAAATATTTATCATTTTACAGATATTGATGAAAAGAGAGAAAATTTAAAATTTACAACAGATTATATTAAAATTAAACAACTTGATAAATATATTACTTTTGATTTAAAAGAAAACACAAAATTATGTAATTTTATAGAAAAGATTGAAAATAAAGTAAAAAAAGATATTAAAAATGTTATTAATATATCACATATACAATTTGATGATTTAGAAGATAATCAATTACATAATCCACCCACAGATATACAAACATTAACAGAAAATAGTGTTAATTATAATGAAAATTTATCACAATATAAATTTTACAAAAATCAATCCATATTATTTAATAAAGATTTAAAATGTAAAGTTGGAAATCTAGAAGATTTATTTGTTTATGATTATAATTTCAATTTAATTGATAATCCAAATAGAATACAAGAATTAATTTATAAAAATATTAATGTAAAAGCAAATCTTACTTGTGTTGGACTTTGGATTTATAAAAAACAATATGGATTAACTTGGTTATGTTCTCAAATACAATTTAATAAAAATGGATTGTATGTGCCCAAATTTATTAGTGATATAGAAGAAAGTGAAAATGAAAATGAATAAATTTATTTATTCATTTATTATTTTTGCTTGATAAATAAATTTAATAGAAGAAAGTGAAAATGAAAATGAATAAATTTATTTATTCATTTATTATTTTTGCTTGATAAATAAATTTAATAGAAGAAAGTGAAAATGAAAATGAAAAAATTTATTTATTCATTTATTATTTATTCAACAAAGGTGTTTTTATTTGGAATACAAAAACTATCACATGCCATTGAATAATCCATCATTTGATGTTTATTCGTATATCTACTACGACAAGCAGTTAAAGGATTTTTAATTTTTTTAGAATCCGTATTTTTGTCAGTAATTTGTGTTAAACCTGGTTTATGAGAATACATTCCATTATTATCTTGACGAAACCAATGATAATCACTATTAGGTGATAAAAATAAAAATGTTTTATAATAACCTTTTTTACATTTTTTATTATAATAAATTTTATATATATGAGGATTATCAATTAACACACGATGTGATAAATCACTACAAGATTTCAAACTAGAAGGTCTAATTTTATATGGATAACCATAATATCCCATTTGTGGTTTATTATTTGTAATCGTTTTGTCATTAAATTGTTCTAAAGCATAAGCATAACAATTGTGTTTATAATAATCATTATCTTTATATATTTTTTCCCAATTTTTTTTATTAAATTTTGGCATATTAATTTCACAATTTGTGTATTTATTACAAATTGTATGATTTGAATTCATTTATTGTTTATATAATATAATTCAAAATTAATTATTGAAATCACTTTTAGAGATTAAATTTATTGAATGAAAACATTATCTTTAGGAACACAAAATGAATTACACATAAATGAATAATCTAACATATCATTTTTTTTTTTATAATCAGATCTATTTGCAAACAATGGGTCTATAATCTTTTTATTATCACTATCATAATTTCTAACATATAATTGACCTGGTTTATGTGAAAAAAATCCATTATTATCTTGACGATACCAATGAAAATCTTTATTTGGTGCTACAACAAAATGTGATTTAAAATATCCTTTTTTACAAGGATATCCATCTTTTACTTTGTAAGCGTGTGGATTATCTCTTAATACACGATGTTCATAAGCAGAACAAGTAAAATCTCTATCTTCATCATAATATCTATTAAAATTCTTAATACCAAATTCACCCATTTGTGGATAATTTAATTTTTCATCTTTGTATTGATTTAATACATAAGCATAACAATTATGTGTATTTTCTGTTTTTTTCCATTTATTTGGTTGATAATCAAATTCACTGCCATTCAAAGTATTTTTATTCCAATTATCATATGAAGCAATATTTGTATATTTTTTTAAATTATTATATGTTGTCATATAATAATATATAATTAATTTTTATTTTTTCAAATAAAAAATAAATAATTACGCTGTAGGCGTAATTATTTATTTTTTCTACAACGAAAATCATTAATTACGCCGTAGGCGTAATTAATGATGTTTTGTTAATTTTACGATTTGCTACAAATAACATAGTTATTTGTAGCAAATCTCAAATCACCGAAAAAATTAATCAATCAACCTTTGGTTGATTAATTAATTTGTTTTGTTAAATTAAAATAAATTAGAAATCCTACAGATTTCTAATTTATTTTCACTCAACGAAAATCATTAATTACGCCTACGGCGTAATTAATGATGTTTTGTTAAATTAAAAATAAATTTTTTTCCATTATCCTGTGGTTCTTCATTTGTTGTATCTAAAGTTCTCTTTTTTGTATTCTTTACTACTAAATTATCAATTGTAAAATTTTCAAAAAAATATGGTTTTGAAAATATATATGGAACATATTTTTTTAAATCATCTTCACATTTTATGACTTCATTAATATCTTTTTTTAATGTATCCCAAAATTTTCCACAAGTATCAACCATTTTATCAATATAACTTTGATTTCTACGAATTAATTTCATTGAAAAATTTTCACAATACCAATAATTAATATTTTTAATCACATTTTTATTATAAATATCATATACATTTACTAAAAAATCATTTAATTCTTCTTTATTTGTCGGTAAAATATTTATATCAATTGTCATTGGATCAATATATACATATTCATTATTCGTTTTTTGTAAAACTATTCCTTTCTTTTTATTAAAAACATTATACCAAATATTATTTGTTTCATTGTCAATATCTAAACAAAAATCATTATAACTTTTATATTCTAATAATTTACATTCAGTAAATTCACATTCATCTAAACCACAACATTCTAATTGTGTCTGAACTTGTGCATAATAATATGGAACTACTTCATTCTTTGTAATCTCACGAGAAACTACACACTTAATTTCTACCATTCTTCCATTATATAATATACCATCAGGACTTGCTCCTAAAAATGCTATCGTTGGATGTGGAATTAATCCAAATTCAAATAATGGGTCTTTTGGTTTTCCTTCTTCATCCACAAATATATCTTTATGTTGTTCTCTAATCATTTGTTGAATTACTGGTTCATATTTTACTCCGTGTTCTGTTGTAAATGTTCCTTTTCTCTCAATTGGAATATTCATTAATTGACATTTTTTCTCAATCCAATATTTATTTTTTGATTTATATGGATTAACACCTAAAATACTACCAATTTCACTTGCTGTTATTCTTGTTTTTCTTGCTAAAAACCATTCCTCTGTTCTTTGAACCATTTGAGGACGATTTAATAGATTAATTACTTGAGGATGAATTTTCGCCATTTTATTTAATTAATTTATTAAATACTTTTAAGAATAAGATTTTAATTAAATTTATTCAATTTATTATTTTAAATCAAATGTCTAAAATTAAAGTTACACTAAGTGGCGGTGGATTAAATGGTTATCAATATATTGGTATGTTTTATTCTTTTGAATTAAATGGATTTAAACCAGAACAATTTACTTTTTATACATCATCTATTGGTAGCATTATTGCTTCATTTTGGTTAATTGGTTATACTGCCAAAGAATTAATGAATATTTTTATTCAAAATGAATTTGAACCTGAATGTAGTTTAATTGATTTAATTGAATTTGGTGGATTAGACAATTCAAATAAATTTGAGAATATTATAAAAAATATTATTTATAAAAAATGTAATAAACAAATTTGTTTAGAAGATGTTCCTAATATTTATATTTATGGTTCCAATATTATTGAAAATAATCACGATTGTTTTCACCAAAATTCTATTGAATTGTATAAAGCTCTTTGTATTAGTGCTTGTATCCCATTTATTTTTCCACCCATCATTCATTCAAAAAATTTCTATGTTGATTCGGCGTTAATGAATAATACTCCTAATTATCAAAACTCTGATGTCATTTGTTTTTTCCAAAAAAAATCTGTTTCTCCTATTTCATATAAAGATTTATATCAAGATATCAATTCAAATCATAAAATAAATTTTATCAATTATACATTAAGATTAATCGAATGTTCTTATTTAAACAAAGAGTTTAAAAAAGAAAATAGCAAACAAAATCAATTATTATTTGAATTTGAAAAAAACTTTTCATCTGTTGATTTTTGGATCACCAAAGAAGATAAAATAAATCTAATCAAAATCGGTTACAAATATATTCATTCTAATAGTGACAATTATATACCCTTTTTTAATAAAATTATTCATCCAATTAACGAAAATCAAAATATTAACGAATAAAACTTTTTAATATTTGAATTACTTCATTTTTCTTTTTTCCTGTCACTCCTTTAATATTATGATATTTCGCAATATCAATTAATTCTTTTAACTTGTATTGTTCTAAATTCTCATTTAATACAATCTGTTGTTCTAATTGATTTTCAATAATTTTAGTTTTCGTTCCCTTAGAACCTTTTGGTCTTCCTCTTTTTTTCTTATTTTCTTCCGAATTTTCTGTTGAAAATGTAGTTTGATTTGTTAATTCTAATTCACTTGTCATTTTTTCTATACCTTTACTTTGAACACAAATATATAAATCAAATTTATCATTTGGATCTTTATTTGAAGGATACTTTGTTATTTTTGTTTTCTTTTCTTTGGGCGTTATTGGACTACTATTTTCACTTTTATTAGTTTCTAATGTTTCTTCTTCATCTGTGTCTATATCATCTATATTTAAATTAAAGATACTTGGATACAATTTTAATATCTCTTCACTACTAAGAATTTTATCAGAACAACTTTGATTATATCTCTTTTTATCTTTTTCACTCATTAAAATTTTTTCCATAAATAATTCTTTTTCTAACAAATCATCTTCACTATCAAGTTGTTGTTCATAAATGTAATCCATTCTTTTTTAATAAAATTGAATTCAAATTTATTAAAAAAATTAAAAAGAGATTAATCAATTTTAATAAATTTTTGTCTAATGAGTGACTATATTTCACAAATATTATTTTTAAAAAAACCTAATAAAAGATTTGTTAAAAAATTAATTGCACATTTACATACTCAACAATGTCCACAATTTAAAAAATTTTTAAATTACAAAGTTGATAATGTATTTTGTCCTTATTTAACAAATGAAGATATTGAAAATTCACAAACAATTATATCCGCATATTATAATATATCAATTAATATTGATTTATTAATTTTAAAATATAAAATATATGACTTTTTATTAGAATACATATTTCAATTACAAAATTTGCCAATACAACATACAAATCATATCTTTCAAATAAATGATAATTGTATATTAATTGAATATCAATTAAAATCGATTAGTAATACACCAAATTATATTAAAGAATTAATAATTGAAATAAATGGTGAAGATGATATTTATTATATTAATTATAGTGAGATAATGAAAGATAATTTTAAAAAAATATTAAAAAATAATGAATATAAAAATCATTTTAGTAAACAATTTATATTTATATATATTATACAATGGATACTTGGTTTTAGTTGTAATGATATATATATTATTAATCAAGAATGTTTTCAAATAATTCCATTAAATGAAACAATTGATAATTGTAATAATAACGAACCTTTTGATTTTAAAAAATTGTTTTCAAATAAAAACAATTTTTTTAATAAACAAATTTATGAATGTGTAATTGGATATTTTAATTATACTCCTAATTTATTAATTTATAAAAACTTTTTACAAAATATATACAAAATATTTGAAGATAAATGTGTTGAAAATACAAAGTATAATGATATCACTATCCTTTATCGTATCAATAAAATGTATCGTTATTTTGATTAATGAAGTGGTGGAAACTCTGATTCATATTCAAGCGTATTTAGTTGTTTATTTGATTTATTGACAACTTTTTTAACAACTTGATTGGCTGGGCTCACAACAACTTTTTCTACTTTATTTCTCCTATAATTTCCAACTAATTTTGGATTAATTAATGCTAGACGATTTCTTAGAAAAATAAATTTAGAATACTTTGAATACTCATCAAATTTATCTTCAATATCTTTTAATAATGTTGGTTTATGATCTTGTTGATATTTCTCAAACATCTTTTTAACAAAATAATGTAATTCAGGACTTGTTTTCACAAATTGTCTTTGAATATACCTTCTTTTATATAAAATATGTGC
>Ga0172364_10002519_pt1 | contig 14572 bp, 19 predicted proteins | sample LakKivSesite10cm_FD_114545 | JGI IMG/M metagenome (GOLD analysis project Ga0172364, IMG submission 114545) | Sediment microbial communities from Lake Kivu, Rwanda - Sediment site 10cm | ecosystem: Environmental > Aquatic > Freshwater > Lake > Sediment | place: Rwanda: Western Province, Lake... | reverse complement strand
TATTGATCCCATCAGGCACCTGTATTCTCATAAGCTGGCGCAGTGCTCTTTCATCAGCATCAAGGTCTATGAGGCGCTTGTGAACCCTCATCTCCCATCTGTCCCAGGTTTCTGAGCCTTCACCATCAGGGCTTTTCCTCACAGGTACAACAAGTTTTTTTGTTGGCAGTGGTATAGGCCCTTTCATGCCAACCCCTGTTCTCTCTGAAATTGCCCTGATTTGCTGGCAGATGTTGTCCATTTTTTTTGGGTCTGTACCTGTTAAAGAGATTCTTGCTTTTTGCGCCATGTAATTCTACACCGTTTATGAAATAAATTTCTGCAATTTATTTCTTTTCAATATCTATGCATAGTCCTGCAGCAACTGTTTGACCCATGTCCCTGACCGCAAATCTTCCAAGCGGTGGGATATCCTTTGCTTTCTCAATCACCATTGGTCTTGTTGGTCTGATCTTAACAATTGCGATATCACCTGTTTTCAGGAACTCTGGTTTTTCTTCCTTTGCCTGCCCTGTTTTCGGGTCTAATTTTTTCTGCAGTTCCTCAAATACGCATGCAACCTGGGATGTGTGGCAGTGGAACACTGGTGTGTATCCGGGTGCAATCGCACTAGGGTGCTGAAGTATTGCAATCTGGGCAGTGAATGTTTTCGGAACTGTTGGTGGATTGTCAGAATGCCCTACAACATCACCTCTTTTTACATCCTTCTTGCTTATTCCTCTGACATTGAACCCTACGTTGTCCCCTGGTACTGCCTGGGGTATCTGCTCATGATGCATTTCAATTGTTTTTACCTCACCGGTAACGTTTGCTGGCTGGAATACTATTTTGTCCCCTGCTTTCATAACGCCGCATTCAACCCTTCCAACAGGAACAGTACCCACACCAGTAATTGTGTAAACATCCTGAACAGGTAATCTTAATGGGAGTGTTGTTGGTTTCTCAGGCACCTTCAGGTTATCCAGTGTTTGCAGGAATGTTATCCCCTTAAACCATTTAAGATTTTCAGAAGGTTTTGTTATGTTGTCATTTTTAAGTGAGCTGATTGGAACAAACTGTATAGTATCGACCTTGTATCCCACAGTTTTCAACAGTTTTGTAACATCCTCCTTCACATCATTGTATCTTTTTTCGTTGTACCCAGGTTTTGCTGCATCCATCTTGTTAATAGCCACTATGAGTTGTGTTACACCAAGCGTCCTTGCAAGGAACACATGCTCCTTTGTCTGCGCCTGAACTCCATCGCCTTCTGCTGCAGAGACAACGAGAACTGCTGCATCAGCCTGGGATGTGCCTGTAATCATGTTTTTCACAAAATCCCTGTGCCCTGGCGCATCTATTATTGTGAAATAATATTTGCTTGTGTCAAATCTTTTGTGCGCAACATCAATAGTCAATCCTCTTTCCCTTTCCTCCTTCAGCGCATCCATTACCCATGCAAACTCAAATGTTGCCTTACCTTTTTCAGCAGCCTTTTTTCTGTATTCCTCTATAACGTGCGCTGGTACAACGCCTGTTTCAAGCAGAAGTCTTCCTACTGTTGTGGACTTGCCATGGTCCACATGTCCTATAAACACCAAATTCAGATGTGGTTTTTCAGCCATTTTAATCACCTATGCATACCCATAATACACTTTTCCCTATTTATCTTTTGCTCTGCAGATAAATCCTATGTCCTCCCCGCAGTCAACCCCTTTCAGTATAGAAAAACCTTTTTCTAATTCTTTTCTAACATTTTCATCATATTTTTTCCTAAGCAGTGTTAAAACAAATAATGAGTCTGTTTTTAATGTTCTTCTCACCTCTTTGAATACTTTAAAACTAGGGAGGTTTTGAACCAGTGTGAATGACAAAACAAAATCAAATGTGTTGTTTTTGAAAGGGAGAAACTCAGCATCCCCCAGGATTCTGTTTTTGTTTTTTGATTTTTTTATCATTTTAATAGAGAAATCCACACCTATTGTTTCCTTATTCAAAAATTCTGACAGCATCCCTGTTCCACAGCCAAGGTCAAGGATTCTTCCTGACAAATGCATACCATTCAGCATTTGAGCATATTTTTCATACTGAATATCCCTGTATCTGGAATTGTAAAAATCTGCTGTTGTGTTGTATTTGTTTTTGATGTTTTTCTTTTTATCAGCTTGCATAATACGCTTCATCATAAGGCTCAGGTTTTAGCCCTTTCCTTTCCCTGATTTTTTTGACAACATTATCCTGCAGTTCATATGGTATTTTCTCAAAACCTGCATGCTCAGTGCTCCAAAGCGCCCTTCCTGCTGTTGCGCTCCTTATTGCAGAGGCGAAACCAAACATCTCAGCAACAGGCGCTTTTGATATAATTGTTGTTATGTCTCCTTCCTGCTTCATGTCTTCTATGTTCGCCCTTCTCTGCTGCATCTCCCTTGTTGCATCCCCCATCATTTCCTGGGGTACATTGATGAAAACCTTCTGTTTAGGCTCCAGCAGATTTCTTTTTGCCTGACACATCGCACCATAAATCGCATTTCTTACAGCTGGTATGACCTGAGCAGGACCCCTGTGAATAGAATCCTCATGCAGTTTCGCATCAACAAGTCTAACCTTGACCCCCATGCATCTTTCATCAGCAAGAGGGCCTTTTTTCATTGCCTCATGGAATGCTTCAATGCACAGTTCCATTGTCTCATGCAGATACTGTATGCCTTTTGTAGCATCAATGAACATGTTTGTATCATGAAATGCTACAACACCTTTTGATTCAAATTTGTCCATACCAAGTTCCTGGAGTTTTTTTGCTAATGCCTTAGAATCTTTTATCTTTCCGGATGTTTGAATCTCACCCGACTGCATTGCTTTGACAATGTTGTTTGGAAGAGGCTCAACCTCTAAATAAAACCTGTTATGTTTGTTTGGTGATTTACCCTCGAAAGGCCCGCCTTTTCCTAAAGTACATTCCCTGTAAACAACAATGGGTGATGATGCCTGAATATCAACGCCATGCTCATGGGTGATTCTGTACTGCGTAATCTCAAGATGAAGTTCACCCATACCTGACAAAAGATGCTCACCTGTTTCCTGGTTAATTTCCACCTGCAGAGACGGGTCTGCTTTGGCAAGTGTTCTGAGAACATCAACAAGTTTAGGAAGGTCTTTCATATGCTTTGCTTCTATTGCGACTGTTACAACAGGCTCAGAATAATGCACAATTTTTTCAAAAGCATCCATGTCTGTGTTTGTTATTGTCACACCAGCAGCAGCATCCTTAACACCTGATACTGCTACAATGTTCCCTGCGTCCAATTCTTCAACAGGCAGTCTGTCAGCGCCAACAGAAATAGCAACCTGCTGTACATGGTAGGGGTTTGGCATCCCTACTATTTTTACCTCCTGGCCCTTTTTTACCCTGCCAGAGTATATTCTGCCAATTGCAACCTCACCGGCATGCGGGTCCATAATAATTTTTGTGATCATCAGCGCAAGAGGACCGTTTTCATCGCAGTTCATCATGGCTTTTCCAACCTCAGAGTCAATGTTCCCTTTCCATATTTGCGGAATCCTGTATTTCTGCGCTATCGTAGGGTCAGGAAGATGTTTAATTACTGAATCAAGCACAACCTCATGCAGTACTGCTTTTTTAGAAAGCTCTTCCTGCTGGTTTTTTGCGCAGTGCTCATATATGTCCTTGAAAGTAATGCCTGTTTTTTTCATGTAAGGAATGGAAATCCCCCATTTTTTGTATGCTGAGCCAAACATCACGGATCCGTCATCAACTTTTACAGCCCATTTACTCCTAAACTCCTCAGGAGCATATCTTTTAATCAGGGCATTCGCCTCCCCTATGATTTTCACAAACCTCTGCTGCATCTGCTCTGATGTAACCTTCAATTCATTGATTAACCTGTCAACCTTGTTTATGAACAAAACAGGTCTGACCTTTTCCTTCATCGCCTGACGTATGACTGTTTCTGTTTGCGGCATAATTCCTTCAACAGCACATACAACAATAATTACGCCATCCAATGCCCTCATTGCCCTTGTAACATCACCGCCGAAATCCACATGTCCTGGTGTGTCAATGAGATTTATCAAATATTCCTCATCACCATACTTATGTATCATTGATGCATTTGCTGCATTGATTGTTATTCCCCTTGCCTGCTCCTGCTCATCATAGTCAAGGAGAAGCTGTGTGCCTGCGAGTGCCTCTGATATCATGCCTGCACCTGCAAGAAGGTTGTCGCTGAGCGTTGTCTTGCCATGGTCTATGTGCGCTGCCGTGCCAATATTTCTTACATGCTTCAAATCATGCATTAGTTGTTGAACCTTTTTTGCTAGCTCCTCCTTCCTACCCATTTTTATCACCTTATCGTGCAGAGGATGCTACCCTTTCAATCTCATCCCTTTTAGACACAGAAAATGAGTTTGGGTCACCTTTTGCTGCACTTATGATTTCATCAGCCAGGCAATTTTCTATCCTTTTTTTGTTTTTATGTGATGCCTTGTTCGTTCCAAGACATATGTTTCTCAACGCAGTATCCAGCCTTCTTAATGGCGCAATGTCAACAGCTTTCGGCACAGATATTCCACCATATTGCAGACGCGTAATTTCCTCTCTCGGTGCTGCATTCTGCAAGGCATTTATAAATATCTGAACAGGGTTCTTTTTTGTTTTTTCCTCAATAATGCTGAATGCATTTTTTACTATGTTGTATGTCCTTGCCTTCTCACCAGTGGTATGCTCTGTTCTCATCATCCCGTTGATAAGACGTTCAACAATGTTGACCTTTGCTTTCCCAAACCATTTGTTAGCATGTTTTGCACCAATATGTGGGATGGATAACGGGTCAAGATTTATGTATCTTCCCAGTCCCCTGTCATCAACCGTGACCTCAGCTAAATCGTATTTGTCAAACAGTTTCTGCATTTTCATCACCTCACAGGTTTCTCCTTTCTTCCTCTCACCATTTCATTTAGGGAAACATTGTTCACCTTTATAATCTTGAATCTCACACCTGGTAGGTCACCGTAGCTTCTGCCCATCCTTCCACCAATGCCTTCAACCAAAACCTCGTCATGCTCATCAATAAAACTAATTGCGTTGTTGCCAACTGCAAAGGCAGTAATCTGCCTCCCATTTTTTATCAGCTGCACCTTGACGCATTTTCTTATCGCAGAGTTCGGCTGTTTTGCCTCAATACCAACTTTCTCCAGCACTATGCCTCTTGCCTGGCTTGCCCCTTCCAGAGGGTCAGATTTTTCTTTAAGGTGCAGAATTTTTTTCTTATAGTATCTGTCATTCCATCTAAGATTATGCCTGTTTTTTTTCAGCTTTCCTGCAGCATATAATCCTTTCGCCATATCTTTCACCAAATGTGTTAAACGTGTTTCACGTAATGTTTTTTGTGTATATATATGTTGTTCTTTCTGCAGGAGATTACAAAATGAAATGAAAACTATGAAAATGCCTATTTAGATAACTAATTCAGGCAAAAACATTTATATCTGAAAACAACGATACAGTACTGAGAGTGATAAAGATGGGATTCTTCGATAAAATCTTTGGGCAGAAAAAACCTACAAGTGAGCCTGATAAGTTCATTGACCTCACAGAATGGGTTAAGCCAGGTATGGAGAAATCTGATGAGTCTGTAAAAATGACGGTAAAAGTTGCAGAAATTTACAGATATGAGGATCTGGGAAATTTGACAGCACCAGTGTACAATGGTAATATGCTTCTTCTTGATTTCTCACCTGTTGCAGGTGATGACTTCATGCTGAGAAGGATAACAACAGAGTTAAAACAGATGACTTTGGATATTGGCGGTGACATCGCAGGCGTAGGCAAAAACATGTTTATCGTTACGCCAAGCGGTGTAAAGATTGACAGGGAAAAGATAAGAGGCACATACTAATCTTTTCAGGTGTCTGTTTTGCAAATAGAAACTCCATGCCCAGCCTGCTTTATCAAACCAATATATTACACCACAACAACAATTGATATTCCATATTTTGGTGAGATTATCCAGACCACCATGTTCTGCAAAAAATGTGGTTACAGGCATTCTGACATAATTATTACAGCCATAAATGAGCCAACCAGATATGAATATCCCATCACATCTGAGAAGGATATGTTTGTTCGGGTTGTTCGCTCATCCTCCGGAACGATGCGCATACCTGAGATTGGTGCAACTGTGGAGCCAGGGCCACTCGCAGAATCTTTTGTTTCAAACATAGAGGGAGTTCTTGAGAAAATAAAAAATGTGACAGAGGATATTACTACAAAGAACAGGGAAAAGAAAAAAGAGATTCTGGAGAGGATTGAAAAAATAAGAAACGGGAAAGAAAAGGCAACATTAATCATTGATGACCCTCTTGGAAATTCTGCAATCATAGGAAAGAAAGCAAAAAAAAGAAAATTAACTGATGATGAACTCAAAAAATTAAAAATGGGAATGACGATTTTTGATATGGGAATCAGAAAGAAGTAGGGCACATTTTTTTCAAAGGGCAGAAACTGCATTTCTTTTTCCTGCAGAAATCTTTACCCAGCCTCATCAATGCTGTTTCGAATTCAGAAAACTCAAAATCTGAAAAATTCTTTTTCCAGTATTTTTCTAAATCCTTTATCCCCAGATTTTTCGCTGCCAAAAGAACCAAGCCTCTTGGTTCCGGTCTGGCTTTTTCCCAAACATCCTTCATCTCCCTGAGAAATATACCAACAGTGATATCCCCAACGCCTTTCCCGAGTTTTTTCAATTTATCCTCTAAATCTTTTGAATTTATTGCTTTTTTATGCAGGTTGTTTAAGTCACCATAATTTTTTATCAGATTTTCAGAAACCTCCAAAAGTTTATCAGCAGTTTTAAAATCATATCTTACATACCCGCCTTTATCTAATATCTTAACAAGCCTGTCCCAGCCGGCTTCAACTATTTTTTTGGGTGTAACAATTTTTTCAGAGTCAAACTCCCTGTAGGTGTTTACCGCAATTTTTTCTGTTATCCTGGCACCAAATAACATTGATGCAAGAAACCATTTAAAAGGCTTGTTTTTTAAATCAATACCAAGCATCTTAGAATATTTTTTACCGTATCCTTTAACAAAATCTCTCATGTCAGTAATCCCAGATATATTCCAGTTCTGCCTTCTTTTTTTTCAAATCCTCATCAAAAGGATCAATTTCCAGTGCTTTTTTATAGCATTTAACCGCATCCCTGAATCTTTCAAGCAGCAGCAAGGTGTCCCCTTTCCCCTTCCATGCAGCCTTGGAACCAGGGTCAATACTCAACAGTTTGGAGTAGCATTCCACTGATTCCTCGTACATCTGAATCTTGTATAATGACATCGCCTTGTAATACAGAATCTTTGTATCCATAGGTTTTAACCCTAATGCTTTACTGAAATATTCAACAGCATCCCTGTACCTTTTGTCATCATAAGCCCTGAATCCCATCACAATGTACTCATCAAGGTTCACAATAGTAAAAGGCTTTACAAATTAAAAGGTTAACGGTAATCTGTATCCTGCTTCCTGCAGCCACTTACACATCTCACAATCCTTATTTGAAGCAGGCGGAGAGGGCGTGTTAAGTATTTCCCTTACCTTCCCAAGCAAGGGTATAATATTTTGTGAATTCAAATTCGCTTTAACCCATGTTATGTCAAACGGAACATTTCCATTGGTAAGGTCTCCATTTTTTGGATAGAAGTATAGAAGTCCGCCCCCAGCCACTTTCCCTATGTTTTTTTCTACCAGAAACGCGTATCCATCAAGTTGTACTTGATAGTACTTTGGTACCTCATTCTGCAACTTGCTTGTTTTATAATCAACAATCCAGTATCCTTCATCTGTTTCCACCAGGGCATCCAGTTTTCCTTTCACAGTTACCTTGCTTTCCGGTTCAAACGCCTCTAGGAGTTTCGTGGCACCAAGGAATTTACCTTTTATCGGGAACCAGGGCGGAGGATTCATCTTTTTTTCATCCATAAAATTCTTAATTATGCTGTCCATCCTGGAAAGAACACCTGGAAAAACACCAGGCACTGCCCCAATTTTCTCAGAAAACCAGAAACATCTAGGGCATTCATTTGCCAGATACATACTGGTTACGCTGATGCTGATACTGTTTGTCATTTCACACACCTATTTCCATCATAATTGTAGATGCTCCTGCCGGGAATTTCTAGGTTTAAGATTTAAAGGTTTAAGGGATAAGTACTTACACCTTACATCTTACCCCTTACACCTGTTTCACTTACACCTATTTGAACCCGGGTCTTCGGCTCGAAAGGCCGGAATGATTGTCCGGACTACACTACAGGAGCGTTTCTCATTTTTTAACTGTATGCTGAATGGTGTTTTTCCTTTTATAAACTTTGCATTTTTACTCCATAACATCTCATCCTAAATTTACCCACCTGAGACCACCCTGACAACCTTCAGTACATCCTTGTCTTTTAGTTTTTCATCAACTGGTATAGGAATATCATTTCTAATTACAAGCATCACATCAGGATTTAAATTAAGTATTTTCAGCATATCCAGTGCTGTTAAACCTTCCTGAAGTTCTATTTTCCTTTCATTTTTCCCAGGAAGCAATATTGCCCTGACAATCATATCAACCGATATGGTTATAATGTTGCTGTGTATTTAAGATTTAGCAACGATTGGGTTTCCAAATTGTTCGCATCACTCACAATTTGTAAATGCCGGGGTAGCCAAGTGGATTAAGGCGACAGGCTCGAGACCTGCTGGTGCTCTGCACCCCATGAGTTCGAATCTCATCCCCGGCGTTTTTGCGAGCTACGAAGTAGCGAGCAAAAATACGAGGAATTTGCGATAGCAAATTCCGAAGTATTCACAAATTTGCGTAAGCAAATTTGTGTGAGCAAAAAGCGAAGTAGCGAGCAAAAATTGCGAAGCAATTTTTGAATATTATAAATTCGTTATAAATTATTTAAAAAACGATAAATTAATTAATATGTATGATGATTAATGAAATGGGTGATTTGATGACGATTCTGCAAAAACATCTGAATGAGCTGATAGGAAAGGATATAGTGCTTGTGATGAGTGATGGTCAGGCGTTCAAAGGTAAACTATCTGCATTTGATGAGGAAAATATAATGCTCACAGATGTTATGGAGTCAAGGGCTACTGACGCAAGGTGGAGAGAAGCATTGGTTACGGCCCCAAGCGCAGGTATTGAAGGTGTGGGCGGCAGCGGCATAATGATAGGTGATTCTGGTACATCAATGCTGAAACTCACTACAGTTATTCTAAGAATTCAGCATATTTCAAGGGTATGGTTGTGGAAGCCAGAAACACCTGAGGGATTCTGATTGGAGTTCATTGTTATTCTTGTGGAACCTAAATACGGGGGTAATATTGGTGCTGTTGCAAGGGCAATGAAAAATTTTGGTTTAACAAAACTGAGGATTGTGGCATCCGCTATTGGTGAAGAATCATATAGGATGTCGATGCATGCAAAAGACGTTTTGGAAAACGCAGAGATTGTTAACACATTTGAGGATGCGATAAAAGGTTTGGATTATGTTGCAGGGACATCAGGCATTGTGAACCTGAATGAAAAAAAGCATATCAGAAACCCTTTAACGTTGAAGGAGTTTGCTGAAAAAATTTATGAGATAGACGGAAAAATTGGGCTTGTGTTTGGCAGGGAGGATTTTGGTTTGTTTAATCATGAACTTGAGAGATGTGATATTGTTGTAACCATTCCGTGTGATGGAACTTATCCTGTGATGAATCTGTCACATGCGGCAGCAGTATTTTTTTATGCGCTTGGTACAAAAAAACTAATAGAAAAACCAAGGGAATCATCCGGTTTTGAAAAAGAAAAAATGCATGAACATTTTTCAAAACTGCTGGATGAAATAAACTATCCGGAACACAAAAAGGCTGGGACAAAAACAATGTTCAGAAGAATCATTGGCAGGGCCATGCTTTCAAAATGGGAGTTTCATACATTGATGGGTGTTTTCAGCAGAGCGATAAAACGTCGTTAAGTTTAAGTATGCCATTGCCGTTTCAGAATAGGATGACAACACTTTACGATGTTCCTGCTGAAGCGCTGATGCCGAAGCTGGCGGATAAATTAAAAGGGAATGAAAATATTAAACCACCGGAGTGGGCAGTTTTCGTGAAAACAGGCGTGCACAGGGAGAAGCCCCCTGTAAAAGGAGACTGGTGGTACACAAGAGCAGCTGCTGTGTTCAGAAAGGTTTACATTGAGGGGCCAATAGGTGTCTCAAGACTAAGCGCATTGTTTGGTGGTGCAGAGGACAGAAGAGTAAAACCGGATAGGGCAAGGAAGGGCAGTGGCTCCATTGTCAGGCATGTGTTAAAACAGCTTGAAAGCGCAGGTTTTGTTTCAAATGTTAAAGGAAAAGGAAGGGTGGTTTCACCGAGCGGTAGGTCTTTTTTGGACAACACAGCCTATGAGGTTATGCAGGAAGTTGTTAAAGGCAAACCAGAACTAAGTAAATACTAGTGGTAGGATGGAAGAGGAACTTGATGAAATAAGAAAGAGGAAGCTACAGGAGCTTCAGATGGCTTACCAGCAGCAGATGATTGCAGAGGAAAGAAGAAAAGAGGTTGATGCCCAGAAACAGATAATCCTTGGGCAGATCCTAACCCCGGAAGCAAAAGAGAGGCTGGAAAGGGTAAAAATAGCAAAACCAGAACTTGCGGAAAATGTTGAAAATCAGCTTATACTCATGCTGCAAAGCGGAAGGCTGGATCAGCAGGTTGATGATGATACATTAAAAACGATTCTTAGAAAAATCGGGAGTAGAAGGGATATAAAGATTGAGAGGCGGTAGCATGGCCAGAAACAAACCTTTAGGAAAAAAGTTGCGATTGCTGAAGGCAAAAAAACAGAACAGGCGTGTTCCAGCATGGGTTATGATGAAGACAAACAGACGATTTACCCAGCATCCTAAAAGGCACAGCTGGAGGAGAACAGGATTGAAAAGGTGATTGCATGGCTGAGGAAGAAGAAAGAATCTATACTATACCATTAAGAACTTCTGCCCCTAGGACAAAAAAAGCATCAAACACTGTAAAAATCATCAGAGAATACATTACCAGGCATATGAAGCCGGACAGGGTATGGATTGATCCAGGTCTTAATGAATCCGTCTGGATAAGAGGAATTCAAAAGCCGCCTGCAAGGGTAAGGGTCAGAGCTGTAAAATTTGAGGATGGTCTTGTAGAGGTTTCACTCCCTGAGCTGGAGGAAAAGGAGAAAACAGAAGAGAAAGAGAAGGAAGAAATCAAAGTAAAAAAAGGTGAGAAGTCCGAGGAGAAAGAAGAAAAAAGGAAGAAACAGAAGAAAACCGGGATGCATGAGGAAAAAAAGGGTGAAAAAACAGTAAAGACTAAAACAAAAGAGAATGAAAAAGAAACAGCCCGCGCTGAAAAGAATAAATAACCTTATTTCTTTGTTGTTGAAAGGAATGGAATCATGCTGAGGAGGATGAATATAACTGGAACCCCATGTGTTGGTGTGTTTTGTAAGGTGAGTGAGAAGGTTGCTGTTGTTCCCTCTGGTTTAACAAAAGAAAACATCAGATGCATAAAGGAAACCCTTGGGGTTGAGATTATTGAAACAAGTATATGTGGCTCATCCTTAATAGGTCCCTTAACAGTGCTTAATTCAAACGGCATGCTTGTGACAGATTCTGTGTATGACTATGAAATGAAAAAGATTGGGGAAAAGATTAATGTAGCTGTGATTCCTGAAAAATTTAATGCTGTTGGCAACAACGTTCTAGTAAACGATAAGGCCGCACTTGTTCACCCAGGATTCAGCAAAAAAACCATAAAAACCGTAGAGGAGATTCTTGGTGTTGAGGTTATGAAAGAGACAATCGCAGGTCTGAAAACAGTTGGCTCACTTGCTGTGGCAACAAACAAAGGTATACTTTGTCATCCAAAGATAACGGAAGAGGAAACCGAAAAAATAGAGGCATTGTTCGACATACCTGTAAGCATAGGTACTGTAAACTATGGAATGCCATACATTGGCACAGGTCTGGTTGCAAACACAAAAGGGGGAATAACGGGAATTAACACCACAGGCATTGAACTTGGAAGAATTGAGGAAGCATTAGGGTTTATAGACTAAAAAACCATATCTCAGTTTCATTTGGCAGGTCTTCTTTTTCAAAATCTATTTCATTACCAACCCTGTTTATGTTTATCCCTTTTGCTTTCTTCAGAAAACTTTCAGGTCCCTGAATAGACAGTGATAAACCGCCAATTCTGTAATGCATTGGCACAGCAACCTTTGGCATGATTTTTTCTACAATATCATAAGCTGTTTTTGCATCTATTGTAAAAGTTTCACCCACCGGCACAAATAACACATCTACCTTACCAATTTTTTCAAGGATTTCCTCATCAGGAGCGTGTCCCAAATCCCCAAGATGACAGAAGATAACGTCATCCAAAACAAATTTGAAAATGATGTTTTTTCCTCTCTTCATCCCCTTTACTTCATCATGATAAGAAGATATGCCTGTTACCTGCACATCCCCAATCTTTTTACTTCCAGGAGCATTCATAACTTTTATGTTTTCACCTTTCACAATTCTCACACAGTTATGGTCAAAATGATCATGGCTTACTAAAACAATATCTGCCTTTACAACAGGTGGCGCAATCCCAATTGATTTCCCATCATGCGGGTCTGTAACAACTGTGTTATCATTACTTATCTCAAAGCATGCATGACCATGCCATCTTATCTTCATACTCCTTCCCCCAACATTGTAAATGCATTCAAGATAAATAATTTTTGGGTATAGCCCCGACAGGATTCGAACCTGTGTCCCAAGGTCCAGAGCCTTGGATGATTGACTTATAGGACTTAACTCAGCGTTAAGTCTCTCTACACTACGGGGCTATAATTGACCCGTAAAAACAGAATACGCTTTCCTTTTATTATTTCTTTGCATTCTACAAATTTGCTCTGCAAATTTGCAGAGAGCAGGAGTTTAACTCCTGTGAACCGTTATTTTATACAACTTTTCATATATCCCAGCCCTCGTATCCCTTATCACCGGTCTCATTTCCCTTGCGCTCTTCAATTCATTCAAATCAATGTCATATTCAACTAATTTTTCCTTGAAATACTCACCCCTTATTTTTATGTCCCCTTTTGGGCCCACAACAGTACTTCCACCCCAGAAGTTTAGTTTTGAACCGACAAGATTTGTGTAAAGGAAAAAGCATGTGTTTTCAACAGCCCTTGCCCGCATCACCCTTTCAAAGTATAACCTGCTTATTTCAGGTGATGCTGAAATGCATATTAGAATGTCTGCATCCTGTAAAGCATAGAATTTGCATATCTCGGGGAAGAATATGTCATAGCAGATTAGCACACCGATTTTCCCAAATTTTGTTTTAAAAACATTTATTTCGTTTCCATCCTTGAAATAGTTTTTCTCTTCAAAGATTCCGAAATGAGGCAGAAACCATTTTCTGTAAAAATCTATTTTTCCATCAGGATGTACTAAAACTGCTGTGTTGTAAATGTGTTTTTCTTTTTCAGGCATGCCGAAAACCAAGTAGCAATTGTTTTCTTTTGCAATTTCAGTTATTCTATTCGTGGATTCCCCAGGTATAGGCTCAGCTAGCTCAGAAAAGTTTTTGCGCTCGTAACCTGTGAGGAACAATTCACCAAAAACTACAAGGTCGCTGTTACTTTTTTCAACATATTTTTTCATAATCCTGATGTTCCCATCTTTATCCCCTGATTTTGGTGATGCCTGGACAAGCGAAACCTTCATGATGACCGTAACGTAAATATGTTTCCTTGTAGATATGTTATTTGGTTGATATTATGATGAAACCAGGGTTTAAACAAGGATATGCTGATAACATAAAATCATTTATCAGCTCCAAGGTAAATGAGGCAAAAGCAAAAGGTGTTGTGATTGGTTTATCTGGTGGTGTGGATTCTGCTGTTACAGCAAAGCTGTGTGCTGAGGCATTAGGCAAGGAAAAGGTATTCTGTCTTCTTCTGCCAGCAGAGACTACACCAAAAGAGGATACAGATGATGCATTAGAATTTGCAAAAAAGATTGGTGTTAAATACAGGATTATCAACATATCAGGGATTGTGAAAAAAATTTCTTTAATTCTCAATAGTAAAGGGAAAAAGGAAATGGGAAATATCCATGCCAGAACAAGAATGATTGTTCTTTACTATTTTGCAAACAAAAACAATTATCTGGTTGTTGGTTCAGGGAACAAAACAGAGCTTCTCATGGGTTATTTCACAAAGTATGGTGATGGGGCATGCGACATTATACCCCTTGGCAATTTGTATAAAACACAGGTTAGGGAACTTGCCAGACACATTGACATTCCAGAAAAAATCGTATTCAAAACACCAAGAGCAGGATTGTGGAAAGGGCAGACAGATGAAAAAGAGTTAGGGATAAAGTATGAGATACTGGATAACATATTGTATGGGGTGGAAAAAGGATTAAGGGACAATGAGGTTGCAAAGTTTTTAGATATCCCTATTTCAGAAATTAAAAGGATAAAAAATGTTGT
>Ga0172364_10002518_pt1 | contig 14575 bp, 13 predicted proteins | sample LakKivSesite10cm_FD_114545 | JGI IMG/M metagenome (GOLD analysis project Ga0172364, IMG submission 114545) | Sediment microbial communities from Lake Kivu, Rwanda - Sediment site 10cm | ecosystem: Environmental > Aquatic > Freshwater > Lake > Sediment | place: Rwanda: Western Province, Lake... | reverse complement strand
TCTTTCAAATAACCGCTGGAACAAAACATTGATTGATATAACTCTTGGGACCGATACTGATATCGTAGTCCAGCCACTTTCTGCACCATATGTGTCTTTTGCTTTTGCTTTTACTGAGTATGTGCCTTTCTTAGTCCATTTGTGAGTTACGGTTATATCATCACCTGATGTAGAGGGTGTTGTCCAACCACTGTTTGTTCCATCGCCCCAGTCGACGAAATAGGATACATCGTCTCCTTCTGGATCTACCGCATTGAGTACATAATTACAATTGACATTTATTTTTACTTTTACTGGACCGTCAATGCTAGGTGCTCCTGGCGGATTATTTACACCAGCTAAAGCAGCATAATATATTTCCTTTTCACCATCTCTAGTATCAACCCAGACTATTCCTGCTGAGTGTATATCTACTGCGTTTTCTTCTGCTGAAACAGTTCCAGATTCATCATTTATCTGCTCAGATGCACTCCACGATGCCCCGCCGTCTTCAGAGGTTTTTAGGAAAATATCTCCATCATATATGTATGCGCAGTATAGTTTAGTTCCAATTGTACATAGACTTGGATATGAACCTGCTGCAACTGTAACTGGTGTTGACCATGTGGTACCATCATCAGCACTGTATACACAGTTTACATTTCCACCATCCATATACACTATAGCAACATAAAATTCCCCACTATCTTCATATGCAGCGATTTCAGGGCTTGTACCATCTGCCACATATTCCTGATATGGCGTAAATTCAATATCTGCTTCTACATCTGCATCTATTTTCTTCCATACAATTTGGTCCTTAGCTGCGGATGCATTATGGTACTCCCAGGCTAGATGGAACCAATCCGGTAGCATTGCCATTGCTGGTTCTTTTGCAGGAGCGGTCCATAGATGTGATTGTGCATCAAAGAACATTGTTGCTCCGCCTGCTTCTATATTGGTGATATAATACATAGGGCAATCTTGTATATCATAACCTAGATCGTTCCAGTGATAAATATACATGTTTGCTGGACCACGGTTACCGTTGTAAGGCTCAGTGGAATAACCACAGTCTTCTATAGTTGCATATGTTGGATCATCAGCTACATCTGACCAGTAATAGAATGACCAAGTACTTGGATCAGTTGTAATATCTGGTATTTGATAGAAACCAACTTGCATTATATCGTAGTACATGTCAACTCCAAAAAGACCTTTGTAATCAGTTGCTTCAGGACCTGTTACATACGCTGTATCAGATGAATAAACCATAGTAGTACCGGTTAAGGTTATAATATATCCTGTCCAAGACATTGGATCTGTTGGAGTGGAAGAATAAGCAATCCCCATATTCCATGTTAATGAGTCCTCTTCATTGGTCCAGGTTACAACAGTATGTCCTGCTGCATCTTTTGTGATACCTGGTATAACATCGTCCCCTGGTGAATTTGAAACCAATATGTTATCGGCTTTTATACTGTCTGATGGTTTTATTATTTTATAGCTTTTTACTTCATTTAGAATTGCCCCATTTTGTTGCGTATCGTTAGCAATTACAGATGTACTAGGCAAAATAAACGCTAGTGCAACTATAACCGCTACAGCTGCCTCAAAATATCTTTTCCTACCTATTTTTCGCAAAATTTCACCTCCACCAACAACTATTTAACAGCTGTTAATTTATAATGGTTTCGCTTACCGTAATTTTTAGGGAAAATGTAACAATCTCCCATAAAGAGATCAACGTCTTTTATACAGAAAATAATACTTTTAAAAATTATTGTAATGAAACAATGCATTTTATCACTAAAAATGAGGGTTGATCATTCTAAACTCTTATTATGTGTCTCATTATTGGGAATGCATGCGGAAATCGCTCTAAGAACTTCAGAAACATATAATTAAACGGTACTGTTCTTGGAATTGTTATCGTTAAAATTCCCCAATCGCCAATTGCGCCGTGTTCGTCTTGTGCTCTCGCCTTAATTCGAACAACCATTTTTACAGAATATGTATGACTCCGTGTTACTTCTTCACCAGAAGAATAAGGGCCAACCCATTTTTCTACTATGCCATCTGCCCAATCAATTTCGTAATATATATTATCCCCATCTGGATCAACTGCTTTGAATTTCCATTCGTGCGGTCCAGGTCTTATAACTATCGGACCTGTTATCTCTGGTTTATTTGGCGGATGATTATCAACGATTGTTATACAAAATGGATCTGACTCACTCTCCATCCCATAGGTATCTTTTAGTTTCAACCTAATACAATAAACCCCTGGTTCTGTCCAAGAATGTGACGCACAGATAGTTTGACCAGATGCAAATGGACCTAGCCAACCAGAAACATTGCCATCATCCCAATCCCAAAAACAGAATAGAGAGTCACCTTCAGGGTCCGTAATTGTATCAGTACAGAACATATATTCAACGTTTATCGTTCCATTGTCAGGACCATAGATATTTGGTTTGTTAGGTGGATTGTTAGGTATACCAAAACAGTACATCTTTCCGGATGATTCTCCGATACAAACAAGCCCAATTGCAACAGATGGGGAAGAAGCAATCTCGTAAACAGAAGCTTGATAGTCCCAGATTTTACTTCCAGTCTCTGCATTCAAACAGTATATTTTTCCATCACCTGCACCTACATAGACTTTTCCGTCTGCAAGTGCTGGGGAAGAAAACATGAATTGATACATCCCTGTACCTGTTTCATACTGCCAAATTGGTATGCCATTCGTAGTATTGAGACAGTATACTGACTTCGTTGAATCACAAACATAGACTTTGTCATTATACACTGCAGGAGAAGAAAATAGAAAATCAGGTTCTTGATCCCAAATAAAATCTCCTGTATCCGCATCCAAACAGAACATCCTATTTGAACCAAAGTAGACCTTCCCATTAACAACAGCAGGGGAGGTCCTTATTTGATATGGTGAAGGATAGAACCAAATCTGACTTCCATTGGAAGCATTTAAGCAATACATATAATTACCAAGTGAGCCAACGTAAACCTTTCCATTAGCAACGGCAGGTGAAGAACCTACTTCGCCATTTGTTAAAAATTCCCAATGCTTTGTTCCTGTCAGTGCATCCAAGCAATACACCTTATGGTCACCACAGCCAACATAGACTTTTCCGTCTACAACTGCGGGAGAAGAATAGAAACCCCAGATACTATTGTCTCCTGCTGTATATTGCCAGATCTTTTCCCCTGTATCTGCATTTAGACAGTATAATTGAGTCCCATTTAACCCTGGATTGTCGTTTGATCCGATGTAGACCATTCCCTCATATACCGCAGGTGAAGAACAAATCTGATGACCTGTATAGTACTGCCAGATTTTTATCCCTGTGATGGCATTGAGGCAATAGACATTACAGTCATACGACCCAAAATAGACTTTTCCGTTAACAATCGCTGGAGAAGAGACTATTTGCCCATTGGTCGAATAATTCCATAATATTAAATTTGTTTCTGGTGCTGGAGATGAAGTGTATCCGCTGTGCATCAAATCATGGTGAAACATTTGCCACCAATCAGTAGTTAGTGAAGAAGTAGTCTCATTGATTACAATTATATCCATGTTACTACTAAAATCTCCGCTGATACATGACACAAAACTTGCTCCAACAAACAAAACAATCGTAGTTAAAACAAAACCCTTTTTCAACATAATTTTCCTCCCTCATTTATAGATGTTCTAAGTTACAGAGGAGTATATAAACATTAGTATTAAAGTTAATAAATTACAATTTTTTTATAAAAGCACGACAATTCTTAACAAGCAAATCAATTTCCTTTTTAGTTGCATTATCAACATGCACGCCACCAACAGCAACAACCTTTGTATTATATTTCTTACAAGCAGTCTCAGCAATTGGCTTTAGAACAATATCATCAAAATGTCCTTCCAACCTAATCGTCTGAGATTTTTTGCCTGGTTCACAAATAACAACACCACCGATATGAGATTTCTCCCCTCCGCCAAGAATAAAAAGAAGGTTCTCACCAATTTTTTCCTTTTCTAGCCAGACTTTGTATTTGCCATTACCTGAGGTAAGCATTTACATCAACTTTTTTGTATTTAACAATCTCATATTTGCTTTTGTCAACATCAAAAGGAATAGTAGCATCAACACCAACCTTCGAGGTAAGTGCTTTTTTACCTGGCTCCTGTTTAGAAGACGGATCAAGACTGCTACCAGGTAAATTAGATTTAACAACCAAGTCTTTATCCCCCTGGAAACGCGTAGCAATTGACCACTCAACAGCTGTTGGGTTATAGATATCAACATCCTCATCAATTATTACAACGTGTTTCATACTCTTGTGACCATTAAATGCTGCCTCGATCGCTTTTTTTCCATCATCAGGATGTTCCTTTTCAATCTGAACAATACCATGAAGCCATGAACCACCACCTATTGTAATCAACACGTTTTTACATTTGGCGACTTTGCTGACTTCATCATATATTGTTGGTTCCTTAGGCATACCCATTAGTATTTTATGCTCCATCCGGCCAGGAATCAACGCCTGATACATTGCATCTTTTCGATGTGTTATACAATCAACAACAAAAACAGGTTCTTGACGTTCAAAATCACGAGTCTCCGTTAAATCAAGAAACGGCCCTTCTTTGTCAACATCCCTGGTAAGTCTGCCCTCTATAACAAACTCTGACTCAGCAGGTACCTCTAAATCTTTTGTTACACATTTAACCATATTCATAGGCTCAAGAGCATTAGCAATAGAAAACTCATCAACACCAGATGGTGGACCAAGAGAAGCAGCGATCATAACAGGTACAGAACTACCTATGCAAACAGCCATCTCCAAATCCCCTTTGATTTTATCATAAGTTGTCCTAGTCTGTCTACCCTTAATCAGACGAGCTGTAAATTTATTCTTACTCCTCTGCATAAGACGATGATAAGAAACATTCCTACCCGTATTAGGATCCTTTATAGTAGCAACAGTAGCTGTAGCATAACGTCCACCATCACCAGGCAAATGATGCAACAAGGGTAACTTGTCCAAATCAGGGTTTTTTATAACAACCTCCTGACAAGAGGCCTTATCAACAATCTTCGGAAGCTTTGGGTTACGCAAAGCATCAACAAGTTTCAACAAAAGCTTATCCTTAGTAGTACCAAATGACTCAGCAATAATATCCCTATTAGAAGTGATACCAGCAAAAACAGGAAAACTATATCCTTTAACCTTTTCAAAAATCACTGGTTTCTCCTCAAGAGAATAAATAATATTTGCAATCTCATAACGAGCAGATACTTCTTTTTTAATACGAACAAGCTTATCTTCAGTCTCAAGTTTTGCAAGAAAACTACGAAGATTCATCTATTATCACCTATCTCTAGAGGTAACTCCTATAACGGTTTTCAAAACCTGAAAACCTTCTTTTTCAATAGCATTTGCCACCTTCTCCTGCAACTCTTTACCAGGTGTCAAAGCAATCATATTGCCACCAAGACCACCACCAGTAAGCTTTGCACCAAGAGCACCGATGTCCCTTGCAAGTTTAACAAGAAAATCAAGCTCTCTAGATGACACTTCAATCTGCTGCAAAAGCTTATGATTCTCATTCATAAGCTTACCAACCTCAACATAGTCGCCTTCATGAAGAGCCCTTTTAGCTAAATAAGCAATGTTCTCAGCTCTATCAAAAATCTCATCATATTTCTTCGGGTTTTTCTCTTTCCGCTCTTTAACACCAGCAACAGCAGCTGTTGTATTAGCAACCTTACCAGTATTACCCATTACTATCTCAACAGGATTAGAAACTGCAATTCTTTCCATAACATTTGGCTCGGCTTTCTCAAACCATATAAGCCCACCAAAAGTCGAAGCAGTATTATCTATACCAGATGGATTACCGTGATATCCTTTTTCACCTTCAAATGCTATCTCATTGATTCTCTCATCAGATAAGTTAAGATTATAATATTGTGACAATGCACGAGCAATGGCAACACAAGATGCTGCACTAGCACCTATGCCACTAGCAGCATATAGGTCGCCATCAAGCGTTATTTTGATTCCATTTTTTGATAAATCAATATTCATTGCGTTTAAAATCCGATCTATTGAATCCTTCTGTTGAGTTAGTTTATCTTCTTTGTATTTTGGCGTAGCACTCCTCTTATCTTCTAACTTATAAGATGGTTTATCATAAGGTTCCACACGGGCATGCGTATATTGTCCTATAGAGGAAACAATAGATGGCACACCATATACTACAAAATGCTCATTAAACAATATGGCTTTCCCAAAACCTATACCTTCGCCCTTCATGCCTCATCACATAATTTTGTATCAAAGATTTTTTTTGTAACAACATTTTAACAATCTAAAATCAGTATATTATAGTTATGGAAAAAAAATATAATAAGCTTTTGCAGTATAGAAACCCTAATTAACCCTACTTTAATCAATTCATAAATGAGGAAGGCGTACAAAGAATATGGACGCTAATATAGATAGAAGAATCGCAAACCTCTACTGGAAAATCATAGATAATCTCGCATATAAAATAGATAAATTAGCTGATTTATATGATGATAAAATAAGTAAAGAATATGAAAAAGAACGGAAAGAATTTGATATAAAAAAAGATTCAAATATACTTCACATAGGATGCGGCGTATATCCAATAACAGCGATAACACTTGCTAAAAATAATGGAATAAAAATTACTAGCATAGACAACAATATACGATCAATAAAATTAGCTAATAATTTAATCAACAAAAAAGAGCTGAAAGAAAAGATAAAGATTGAGCAGGGCGATGGAACAGATTATCCTGTTGAAGAATTTGATACAATAATAGTATCAGGTTGTGCATCACCTAAAATAAAGATTTTAGAACATATTTTTGGAGAAGCAAAACCCCTTACCAAAATCATAGTTAGAGAAACACATCTGGCTAGTGGATCACTTATTAAATTTATTAATTCGTATGATGATGTTGTTCTGGTTAAAAAAAGAGAAAATAGACCTTCTTCCTTCTTTAAGCCATTTGGATGGCAATCGTTCTATTTAACAAAAAAATAAATTAACCATCTCTATCTATTTTTTCATCCAGGATTACTGCTATCAAATAGAATATTTGGTTCTTGCTTCAGTTAGTGAAAGTATGAAGCCAATAAAACCAGTTAATATATCTGTTATAATAAATCCTACGAGGGTGAAAACAAAGACTTCCTCTTTTGTTACACCGAATATAGTTGAAAATATGAAGATAGAGGTAAACTCTCTAGTGCCTAAACCTGCAAAGGTTATAGGAATGAAACCAGCTACATTGGCAATAGGGAATAATAATAGAAAATAAAGATACGGTATGTCAAGCCCCATACCTAAAACTATTATGTATTCCTGAGAAAATATGATAACCCATGTAGAAATACCAATAATTAGAGGAATAACTAGTTTTTTAATTCTAGGGAAATCAGTATAAAAAGTGTCGACAAATATGTTAAGATTTTTCTTTAAGTTCTTTGGTATGAAATATTTGATCAGTATATAGAATAGTTTTTCTCCTCTTTCTTTTTTAATAAAATAAAATAGTACTATCCCTAAAATTATAATCCAAATAATTGTTATAGTAAATATCTGAGGCATAGCCCATACAACGAGTAATGCCCCCATAATCATCATTCCATAAAGCGAGAGTGAGTGTATTATAGTCTCTATCAATGTGTTTACGAATAGCTTCCCATAAGGTTCCCCTGTCTTCTCTTTCATAAAAGGGATTCGTATAAGTTGCCCCATGTAACCTGGTGTTATACTTCCATAGAAATAACCTATTAAATATATTTTCAAAGATTCAACATAACTAATATGGATTTTTTGTTCTTTTAATATTAGTTGCCATACATGGTTTCTAATTATTACTCTTGGAAGCATAGGTATTATGGCAAAAACTAAAAAAATCGGATTGATTGATAGAATTGCATCTTTTATTTTATTAATATCTAAGCTAAAAATCAGGTAGACAAATATTGCTATTCCTATCAAGGGCAGGTATTTTTTGACAGATTTGAATAATTCCACCACCATTTTGGATAAATTGTGAAGAAAGTTTTGGTTTTTATTGATTTGTTTTTTATTTATTCGACATAGCTGTTTATTTAGAAATCGCCTATATCTAACTAATGTAAGATACTAAATAAGATAGATCTAATGGTAGAAGCTGAAAGGTTTTCTTTTTATAGTAGTGTTAAAAACTATTCTATGAAAGAAAGTTATAAAGAAAGATAATCTTATGCACTGTTTGTGAAAAGTTCTAGGTCAACAGAAAGTAAAAAATCACATTATGAATTAGTTAAGCATTATTTTAAAAAAAATATAGTTAATAGAAACGGCTATCAAGCTGAATATAAAAATGCAATAAAAAAAGATAGAAGACGATCAAAGATACAAGATATCTGTTTTTCAATTTTAGATCAAATAATGCAGAGTGAATCCGGAGTTAAAAAATTGATTGACGTTGGATGTGGAGTAGGTGATTTTACCCTTGATCTAGCAGTAAAATATTCACAGTTTGAAAAGGTAGTTGGCATTGATTTTTTAAAAGAAAGAGTGGATATAGCTCGTCAAAAAGTTGAGCAAATCAAGAATGTTTTCTTTTTTGAAGCTGATTTGCTAGATATCCCTTTTGTTGATAGGAGTTTTGATATGACTATTTGTATAAATGTGTTGCATCATGTTTATATCGATGACTTTAGTAAGGCGATAAGAGAATTAGCACGAATTACAGGCAAATATCTTATTTTAGAGATTAGAAATAAAAAAAATATTTTCAATTTTTGGTATAAATATGTGGTTATACCGTTGTTCTATAGGGATTTACCTGTGTATGATATTTCAATCTCTGAGGTATGTGATTTGATTAAAAATGATTATCAGCTTGAAATGACAAGAGGTGTTTTATCGGTGGATTGGGGTTGCAGGCGTCTTATACTTGTTTTCAAAAGAATTAATAATGATTTAAAGGAGATTAATGCAGATGATGCCTCCAGAATATAATAGAAGAAAAAAAGTGTCTACTAATATTGTCAATTGGAGGAGAAAAATTTCGTGTTTTGAATTTAGTTTTTTAGAATTGTTAGCAATAAGAATCGGTTTTTTTTATCGACTTCTCATGAGTTGGAGGAAACCTGTGTTTTTAAATGAGATTAAAATGGCGGGTGTAACCTCTAAGGACAAGGTATTCTTTATTGGATGTGGTATATTTCCATCAGAGGCGATTCTAATAGCTGAGGAAACGAAAGCTAAGGTGGTAACTATCGACAACAGTTATAACATTTATAGATTTGCAAAGTCATATATCCAAAAAAAAGGGTTTTCAGATAAGATAAGAGTTGAATATGGAGATGGAACAGATTATCCTGTTGAAGAATTTGATGTTGTCTTCGTTGCGATAAGTGTTTGGCCGATTGATTCTGTTTTAAAGCATTTATCTCAACATGTGAAAAAAGGTACAAGAATAATGTGTAAAGGAATGAAAAATGATATTTTAGACACGCTTAGAAATATGGGATCACATAATGTATTTTCTGTTGAATCAGTTTTAGAAAATCCAAAAACTCAATCCTTTTTGTTGACGAAAAAATAGAAAATTGTTGACCAAATCAACCACATATGATTCAGTTTAAGTGAAAAAGCGCATCAATTTACCTATCATCATATCAAAGTTTTTATTCTTAATTGACCTGAAAATCTGGCTTATAATATAATTTGGTCTAAGGTAAAATCTTGCAATTGCCTTTCTATAAAATTCCTCTAGTTCCTCCTTAGTGAAATTTCCCAAACCCTTTCGTGAATCAGCTAAAACTGCATAGCCATCGCCCTCTGATATCTTACCGTTTTTAACAGCCTCGTCCCATAAATCTGACCCATATTTGTATGTTAAAATAGCGAATATTGCTGTATCAAGTGGTAAAGAACATGCAAATTTTATGGTGCGTTCAATATATTGTTTTGTTTCAAAGGGTGCACCTAATATAAATGATCCTGATGTAGAAAAATTCATTTCTCTACTTAAATTAACTGCATTTCTAATCTGGTCAAGTGTCGTTTTTTTGTTATAAAAATTTAGTACATCCTGATTTCCTGATTCTATACCAAAATATAATTGTTTTACACCAGCTTTTTTCATTTTTTTGTATAATTCTTGTTCTGCTGTATCAACCCGTGCACCTTGAATATAAATTTCAATATCTGTTCCAATTTCAATGAGTCTATCCATTATCTTAATAGTTCTTTTTTTATTTGAAAGAAAATTATCATCCACTATCATAACTGAGCCATATTTTTCGTTTATCTCCTGCATTTCTTCTACAATGTTTTCTACAGATCTTGCTCTATACTTTTTAAAACCCAGTGTATTTCTTGAACAGAAACGACAGTTAAACTGACATCCTCTACCTGTAACCATGGAAGTAAATCTTGGCCTGTAGATGTATGAGCGATTTATCTTTCCATAGTCGTATTTATCTACAAGATGACGTGCAGGAAATGGTATAGAATCTAGGTTTTCGATTAGTTTTGGTGGTTTCCCGGCTTTTATTTCACCGTTTTCTCGATAATGCACTCCAGATACTTCAGATAGTTCTTTTGTACCTTCAAATGTGTTTATTATATCTTTTATTACTTCTTCACCATCTCCCTCTACAGAGATGTCAGCTGCTGGTATTTCTAACAAAGATTTTTTTGGAACTGAACTGCAATGGGGCCCACCAATAATAATTGGTATAGTTGGATCAATTTCTTTTATTAGTTTTGCAATCTTTGCTGATTCTTTGTATGCCTGGGTATATCTAACGCTACGTGTTGATTCTTGGTATGCTGAAGAGTACACACTCATTCCAACTGCATCTGCTTTGGATAAAGATCTTTTTAGTTTTTCGATAGGCTGTTTTTCAGCTAGTAGATCAAGTATCTCAACTTTATGACCTTCGTCTTCCAATGCTCTTCCTATATACAGGAGACCCAATGGCGGATGATAAGAATGTAAAAATAGAGTTTTTTTTGTATTAGGGGAGAATTCAAATCCTGATGGGACATGTAGTAGAAGAAAATTCATTTTGATTCCTTCTGATTAATTATATATAAACAATTTAAATTCAACATTTTGATTTTGGGCTAATTATCTGATGATAGATTTGGTATATGAATATTATCTAACATTGAGGTTTATGAGACAAATGTTTAATCCATATATAACGATAAGGTGATACAGATTTCGATGAAAGAAGAACTTCGTAAAGAGTTAATGAAGATAAGAAACAATTTATCTGAATCAGAACTTTTAGAAAAAAGTAAGCAGATAAAAAAAAGACTTTACGAGATGAAAGAATTTCAACAGGCATCTGCGATTTTATTTTATGTTTCATATGACAACGAAGTTTATACCCACGATATGATAAAAGAATGCATTTCAAAAAAAAACATAGTTGTACCAATTACAGACAAACAAAAAAGACGGCTGATTCTTTCCAAACTAGATAATTGGGATGATCTTACAATTGGTTCTTATAATATACTTGAACCAAAAAAAGATAAGATAAAACCTGTATCAATTGACAATGTTGATTTGATTGTTGTCCCTGGTGTAGGATTTGATGAAAAAGGTAATAGATTGGGACACGGAAAAGGGTATTATGACAATCTATTAAATCATTCAAATGCCCTAAAAATCGCGCTAGCTTTTGAGTTTCAAATTGTTGAAAATATTCCTACTGAAAAACATGATATACCAGTAGATAAAATAGTGACAGAGAAAAGAATTATTGATTGTCAAAGGTAGTTTACACTTTTAGATAACCTTTTAGAAATTCATCCCACATTGTATCTTTTGAAAATCTTAAGTCTTCGTAAGGTGATGGTATCTCTTCACCCCAGAGATACTTGTTATATAACTTATTGTTTTCTGGGAAATAGATGCTTAAACCATGTGATTCATCATTCTGCATCGCTTTGTTGAGAATGATGCTGTCTTCTATTTCCTTCATTAGTTGTAGACAGGCATCTTTCACTAATTGGTTTTCTGCTGTCTCATTAATGCGTTGTATGATATCATATAGATCTACGAAAGAATCAAATGCTAATTTTTCTATGGGAAAATTTATGTAATATATAAGAGTGGAACTTTTTTTAGTATAAAACTTCCCATATTCTCGAACGTTCTTTCTTGCAAGCTGTATCGCTTGTTTTATCTGATAATTTTGTCCATGTAAAATTAAAAGCGAGGATAGATTATTTATTTTTCCTCCGACATCATTAATTTTACTCAGATTAACAGCAGAGAGAGTAGTATGAAGAGCCACAATGCGAAATTCAGGGTTTCTGAATTTGTTTACTGCTTTTGTCAAAATATCTGAGATTACTTCCACGATTTTCCCATATTCACGTTGTTTTGTAATTACCATATAGGAATATAATATCCATAATGGAAAATCACAAGATTTGTAGTAGTCTACAATACTTCCTGCAAACTGCTCTGGCGTCATACCTGTATTGTTCTTCAGATTCCATGTTGATTGCAGATATTGCCACGTGTATTCAGGGCCATTATCTAAATCCTCCAGCATATGTTCCTCTGAAGCGACCATATAATCAGCATATGGCGCCAGTTCATATGCAACTTCAAACATACCTGTTACACACGGCATGAAACCAATTATATCGATTTTTTTACCACTGTAAGAAGTTACTTCCTTCAATGCATTAGCAAAAATTGGCATGGGTATTACAGTGTAACCTCTATTTTCTACACTTCTATCATAGCAAACACCTTGCCAGCCACTCCCATGGTCAGATAACATAATCAAAGCGTAATGATTTGCAGGGTATTCGTCCATCATCAATTCAATAAACAATTTAATCGTGTTTGGATTAGCCATATCTAATTCATCTGGCCAGCTGTATACATCATTAAGACTAACTGCATTACCTTCTTCCACATAGTACAATACTGAATCGCCGTCTTTATCGCCATCTTTTAAAACTATCAAGTTGAAGTTATTCGAGGATCCCACCATAGTCAAATTAGTAACAATTCCCTCACCTTCATAAGAGATGTGATTGTCACAGCATAGATAATACATAACAGTCCAATCCGCCGTCTGTTTAGCACTTGATGGAGTAGTAGAATAATCTGCAGGTATAGTTGAAGTAATTGGTAATATAAAAAAAATTACTAGAAGCATACTCAAGATTTTTTTCTTATTATTCATGGTCTTTACCCCAATTATGCTAGATTAACGTATTATTATAATTTTATATATAATATAAATTGGATAATCATATTTATATATTTTGTTAGTACTGTAACAAAATTTAAGATTTTTGTTACAAAAAAATGATAAAATTAAGTTACAATCTGTGCTAGTTTATCTAGTCTAATGGCCTTTTTAATCTCCATTGCAATCCTTTCGCCATAGCTGATAGAATTGCCATATAGATAGCCAGAGTGGGGCGTAAACTGTGTCAGCGGGCTACCCGGGATTCTCATAGAAACATCAAAAACAACCATTTCCTCTTTGCCTTTTTCAGCAGCTATAGCACCTTGTAATGCAAATGGGCCAACGATTCCAGGAGGGTATTCTTTTTTTGTGGTTTTAACAAATTTTTCCCCAAGATCAAATATTTTCTCAATAATAGATTCTTTAGTAGTAGCTGCTATATGACCTGTTTCAATGATTTTAGGTCTAAGGTATTTTAGTACTTCTTGTTGCTCATCTGCAGGTAGTCGAATAAGACCATCAATATTAGTTTGTCTTCTTGTGTCCGTACCCATTATCTCAAGTTCATCATCAATTATTGAATAGAAGTAGTTGAAATTTATCTGCGCACCAATAACATACTCTTCAATAACTGCTTTTTTGAGTGATTCCTTTGTAATTAACTTCTTTTTAAGCATGTCCTCAGATTTTTTATTGTAATCATTAAAATTTGTTGCATAGAAAAACGCTCTCTCATACCCGCGAATCGCTTCACTTACCTTTACTATAACAAGTCTATCAATATCCTTGGGTGATTTGAATATCTTCGGATGTCTTATACCTGCTTTTTCAAGAAGATAGTACTGGTTCTTTGGCACATCCCGTTCTTCAAGTTTAAGCATAGAACGAGTACCAAAAATAGGGACCATGAATTTATTCTCAATATCTTTGAAATCAAAATATACCCAGAAATACCGGTTATGGATGAAAATCGTGTTTTTCTTTCTCAGTTCTTCTTGAACAGATGGTTTAACTATGTCTGAGAATTTGTCAAGAACAATTGTTTCATCAATGCATCCTCTACCGTCTTCACGTGTTTTGTAGTATTTTGAATATGTTTTTTCTCTACCTTTCTGACATACTGCAAGAGTGCAAAAACCGTGTTTTTTTGCTCCACGACAAACATCAAGAGCAGAATGCCCTCCCAAAACACCTATAGTAATATTGTCTTTATCATAAGAATCTGCTAATTTTTGGATAATATCTCTTTTTATCATAGGGGAGCCTCCACATATACGACACTATTATTTGAATTTTGGCCTTTTAGACAAAT
>Ga0172364_10002515_pt1 | contig 14583 bp, 13 predicted proteins | sample LakKivSesite10cm_FD_114545 | JGI IMG/M metagenome (GOLD analysis project Ga0172364, IMG submission 114545) | Sediment microbial communities from Lake Kivu, Rwanda - Sediment site 10cm | ecosystem: Environmental > Aquatic > Freshwater > Lake > Sediment | place: Rwanda: Western Province, Lake... | reverse complement strand
AGGGGGTTTATGATGCTTTCCACCCCTTCTCTTATCATTGTGCCTGTCTTCTCATCCATTTTTACGTTACTTGTCTCCGGCACCTGTTTTATCGGGATAATAATGTTCAGTTTTATCTCCTTTTTAGTATTGTTAATATTATTAACATTAATTTATTTCTATTGCTGATTCTTTATTAATTAAAATACTGTTTATTTATTTTCATTTTCAAATCTTTTTAGCTGCATCAATGTCAGCCCGGTAAGTTTTACTATTTCTATTGGAGGGCTACCCCTTGAAAGATCATTAAAAGGTACCGGGGAACCCTGGATGACGGTCCCGTAATAACTGGTTCTGGCCAGTCTATTCACAGCTTTTACGCAAATATTTGCAGAATCAAGATCAGGAAAAATCAAAACATTGGCTTTTCCTGCCACCTCGCTGTCAGTGCATTTTGACTCTGCCACCTCCGGGATTATTGCAGCATCTAACTGGAGCTCTCCATCTATGGCTATTGACGGATTTATATCTTTTACTCTTTCTACAACTCTTCTTATCTGCTCTATTCTTTCACTGTCGGCACTTCCCTTTGTAGAATATGACAGTATGGCTATTTCGGGCTCACCATCATAAAGAGCTCTGGCTGTCTCATAACTATCAAGCACGATACTAAGCATCTGCTCTTCATCAGGATACGGGATTACAGCTACATCAGAGAATATAAACTTTCCATCAAGCCCATAGGGGCAATCCGGCACAATCTGCATTACTGCACCTGATAAATATCTTCTTTTCTTGCCCGTATTCAATAACTGTATAATCGGTCTTATCATTGCACTCGTGGGACTGAGCGACCCGCTGACTCCGCAGTGAGCATAGCCTGATTTCAGCATAAAAGCAGCATAGTAATTTGGTTCAGATGCAAGTTCTCCGGCAGCTTCTTCCGATAATTCTTTGTTTCTTCCGGCAAAGGCTTCAAGAAGAATTTTTTTACACTCTTCAAACCTGCTGGATTTTTTGGGCTCTATAATCTCTATGGTTTCACAATTATTAAGGCCTGCTTCTTTTATATTCTCAGAGATAATCCTGCTTTCACCAAGAAGAACTGTATTGCTATTGTTGTATTTTTTTAATATCTTCAGTGCATATGCAAGACGTATATCTTCCCCGTCCACATAAACTATTGTCCTTGAGTAATCTTTTATGGAAGAAAACATGTATTCTTCAAATTTATTGGTTATGATCTCTTTATTATCAATCATATAGGATTCTCCTTCTTTCTATCCAGTCCTTTATGCTGATTTTTTTGATTTCTCGTTATATATTTCTTTTATTCTGGATACTATTTCTTCTCTGGTAGCACCTGATGTAAAAATAGCATCAAATCCCATATCCACCAGTTTTTTCTTATCATCATCCGGTATGGTTCCTCCTATTACCAGGCCTTTAGAATCCTTAAGACCTTCTTTTTTTGCACGACTGACCAGTTTGCTTCCAAGCTGGATATGGGCTCCACCCAGGGAACTTACACCTATAATATCGACGCTTTCCTGAATGGCTGCTTCAATTATTTGATCAACTGTAGAGTTTCCAGTATATATTACTTCCATTCCTGCATCCCTTAGAATTTTAGCTACAGTTATTATCCCCCTGTTGTGTATATCCAGCCCCAGTTTTGAAAGCAGTACCTTAATATTTTTATCTCTCATTTGTGTCCTCCAAAATAGTTAAATTTAGAATATCACGGGAGGGTTCCAGAGCCCGAATGCAGATTTAAAAACTTTAAATAATTCACCTTCCGTACATCCTGCCCTTGCGCACTCAAGGCTATAGGGAACAATGTTTTTTCCGCTCCTGCAGGCTTTCTCCAGATCATTTAAAGTTTCTTCTACTTTAAGAGTGTTTCTGGTTTCCCTGAGTTTTTTAAGCTTTTTAATCTGGCGCTCTTCTGTTTTTTCAGGATAGTTAAATACATCTATGTTACGGGTTTTGTATTCAGAAACATAAGTATTATATCCCACTATCTTTATATCCCCTCTTTCCATCTTTGCCTGTTCGGTATGGAAATGGTCTGCAACTTTACGATGCAGCCAGCCCCTTTCTATGGCAGACACATATCCTCCCAGTTTATCAATCTCTTCTATCTGTTCCAATATCATAGCTTCAATTTTATCTGTCAGAGCTTCTACATAATAGGAGCCACCCAGAGGGTCAACTACTTCAGTTATAGCAGTCTCTGCCTGTATTATCTGCTGCGTTCTTACCGATAGAAGTTGTGCTTCTTCAGTAGGTACAGCGTATGCCTCATCATAACTTGAGACATGAAGGGATTGAGCCCCGCCTAAAGTAGCAGCAAGCGCCTGAAAAGCTGCTCTTACAACATTATTCAAAGGCTCCTGGCGTGTTAGCGTCAGGCCTGATGTCTGTACGTGACACCTCATCCATTGCGAACGGGGTTCTTTTGAACCGAACCTGTATTTCATAATCTTTGCCCATAGTCTTCTGGCAGCCCTTATTCTTGCCACTTCATCAAAGAAATCATTTGAAATGGACCAGAAAAAAGCCAGTCTTTTTGCTACCCAGTCAATATCGTGCCCCCGCGATGACATTTCTTCAAGGGTTGCTATGGCATTTGACATAGCTACTGCCATTTCCGTAACAGAAGATGTCCCATAATCCCGCAGGTTATACCCGTTATATGTTACAAAATTCCATCTGGGAATATTTTTTCTTATATACTCAATATTGTCACACTGTATCCTGAAAACATCTTTTGGAGGCAGATACTCCGGACCGCTTCTTACTACCTCCTCCATTGTGGTATCGTTCTGGACAGTTCCGCCAAGCTTATCAAAAGGGATTCCCTTTTTTTCTGCAGCCACAAGAAACATGGGAAATATAATTGCAGTATTGGAAGGAAAATGCGTTACAATAGACACTGTCAGATCTTCCAGTGGTATGTCTTCAAATAGAGTTTCCATATCCACTGCTGAGTCTATTGCCACTCCCGAAGTACCTACCTGTCCGCTGGATAAAGGGTCGTCCGAGTCATACATCTGCACTGTTGGAAGGTCAAATATAACTGACAGCCCTGTTGCACCGCTTTTAATCATAAATTTAAGCCTTTTATTTGTATCTTCAGGTCCCCCAAACCCGTTTATCTGCCTTATCGTGAATTTCTTTCCCCTGTACATGTTTGGATGTATGCCACGTGTGAAAGGAGCCTGTCCCGAAAAACCAACATCCTCGTTGTAGTCTAAATTAGAGATGCTGAGTGGAGTGTATATAAGTTCCCTTGGTATGCCTGAACCAAGAGTTGTCTGCGGGGTAACCTCCCAGTTTTCTTTATCGTGATCACTGACACAATTTTCCTTCCACCTGAAAAAACCCTTTTTTATCTCTTCGAGGGCAGAATTTGAAAATACTGGCTTTTTTTTTGGAATATTTTTTTTTATTATTTCTTTTGTGGTTAATTTATTATTGGTCATGGTCATTTCTCCTGCCGGTAATTATAATTCCTTAAATATATTTATTTAAAAAAATCCTTCAATATTTTATCCATTACTGGCTTATCTCCATCAGATGCAGCCAGGAACCTTTCAAGTACTTTTTTATATATTTTTTCATCTTTTATTCTATTCTTTACTTCTTCCATAATATAGTCCTTTATCATCTGTTTCAGGTCGTAATTCTTTTTATCCTCAAAGTATTTCTCATACCTGCCTTCCTTCTTTAAATATCCAAGGTGATTCTCTATTCCGCAAACCAGGGAATCAATTCCTGTATCATCAATAGCCTCCGTTAGAAAAATTGGAGGAGACCAGATTTTTCCTCCGTCTCCATCAGAAGTAAAAAATGTCTTCAGATCAAGCTCCACATCCTGTGTATTTTTATTGCTCTCTGCTTTATTTATCACAAAAATATCCGCTATCTCCATTATTCCGGCCTTCATTATCTGAATATGATCACTGAGTCCCCCTACCAGAACCACTATTGCGGTATGAACCATTTTTTTTATATCTACCTCGGCCTGTCCCACTCCTGCCGTCTCAACCAGAATTACATCCTTTCCCATTGCATCCATTACGGTAATCATTCTTGAGGTTGCTTTTGATACTCCGCCATGCCATCCTCTGGTGGGAAGGCTCTTTATGAATACTTCCCTGTCAGGGCTGTGATTTTTCATACGGATCCGGTCTCCCATAAGCGACCCTCCGCTGAATGGACTTGACGGGTCTACGGCTATTACTCCTACAGACTTGCTCTTTTCCCTGTATTTTCGTATCAGTGCATTTATTATTGTGCTTTTCCCGGAACCGGGAAGTCCTGTAATTCCTATAACATGAGAACCACCTGTGTGCTCCTGGAGGATTTTTAGTTCTTTTATCGCCACCAGATCGTCAGATTCTATCAGGTTCATAAGCTCTGCCGCCGCCCTGATATCACTTTTTAATATTTTTTTTGCAATGGATTTCATTTAATTTACTTCTGTGGTTAACTTTTTAATATTAAAAATATATTATTAAAATTATGTTTTTCAAACTTTATGAGTGGCAAGACCATAGCAATCTTCGGCAGCTTCCATCACAGACTCAGCCAGGGTAGGATGGGAGTGAACCATTTCAGCAAGATCATCTACCGGCAGCTCTGCACTCATGGATGCTGCAACTTCATGTATTAGCTCTGATGCTCCCGGACCTACAATCTGGGTTCCCAGTATTTCTCCAGTATTTTTATCCGTAACTATATTTACAAAACCTTCTGTTTCTCCAGCTATATACGCTCTACTGTTTGCATAGAATGGAAAAGTCCCCGTGCAGATATCATACCCTTTCTCTTTCGCCTGCTCCGGATTCAAGCCCACGGTTCCGATCTCCGGAGAGGTAAATACTGCCCAGGGTATAATATTGTAATTCATTTCTTTTCTTTTCCCTGTAATATTTTCTACAGCTATCTTTCCTTCTTTAGATGCAACATGTGCCAGCTGGAGCCCTCCTATTACATCGCCTATTGCATATATACCGTCAACATTTGTCTTAAGGTACCGGTCTACTTTTATATAACCTTGCCGGTCAACTTCTATCCCAACTTTTTCTAAGCCGATGCCGGTAGAATTTGGTTTCCTTCCAACTGATATTAGCACTTTATCTGCAATTATTTCATCTCCATTACCGGTTGTGCAGATAAAGCCACCGGCGCTCTTTTTAACTTTTTCCACTATCGTATCTGTAAATATGTCAATTCCCTTTTTCTTGAAAACTTTATGGATCACTTTTGAAACTTCAATGTATTCAGTTGATAATATTCCCGGAAGCATCTCCACTATTGTGACCTTTGTCCCGAGAGAAGAAAATATATTTGCAAATTCACTCCCTATGACTCCCCCGCCTATAATCAAAAGTGATTCCGGTATTTCCTTCATAGATAAGATTTCAACATTATCCATTACCCCGTCTTCCGACAGGTTAAATGGTTTCACATATGCTGCAGATGAACCGGTGGCAATAATTATATTTTTTGCATTGATTTCAATATTCTTGCCTTCGGGAGTTTTTACTGCAATCTTCTTCGCCGCAGTTATTTCACCCTGTCCCTTTATAAATTCTATGCCGTTTTTATTAAAATGATTATGAAGGGATTTTCTGTTTATATCTATTATCTGGTTTTTTTTAGCTATTATTTTCTCATAATTTATTTTTGGAAGGGGAATATCCACTCCGAAGTTTTTTGCTTTTTTAATCTCTTCAATCAAATTCACCATATGATAAAGAGTCTTCGTGGGGACACAGCCAGAGTTTAGACAAACTCCACCGGGATGTTCCTTTTCAATCACTGCAGTCTTCAGACCCAGTTTAGATGCTCTTATAGCAGCAACATATCCTCCGGGGCCGCTGCCAAGTATGGCCAGATCGAAATCTTTATAAATATCCATATCTTTAAACCTCAAAATGCTTTTTTATCTCATCTATTACTCTTTCCTTATCAGGAATTATCGCTTTCTCCAGTTTCGGTGTCATGGGAATCGTACTATTTCTGGAACCAACTCTTTTTACCGGATAATCCAGATAATCCAGGAATTTTTCGTTTACATGATAACTGATCTCTGCTGCAACTCCACCTCTCTCAATCCCTTCTTCAAGAATCAGCAGTTTTGAAGTTTTCTTAACAGAATCTCCAATTATTTCAATATCGAGAGGCACCAGAGTCCTGGGGTCTATTATTTCTATCTCAATACCAGAGCTTTTTTTCATTTCACCGGCAACTTCTTCTGCAACCTTTACCATATAAGATGTTGCAACAATAGTTAAATCCTTGCCTTCTCTTACAACAACACCTTTACCAAACGGTACCGAATATTCTTCTTCTGGTATTTCTCCTTCTGTGTAATATAACTTCTTGTGCTCAAAGAACACAACTGGATTACCATAATTAATTGCCGTTTTAAGAAGCCCTTTGGCGTCATAGGGATTGGAAGGTATCGCAATATTCAGTCCGGGAATACTCATAAAAATTGATTCCAGGCATTGCGAATGGTGAGGCCCCGTTCCGTTTCCTGCGCCTCCTGGTAGCCTCAATACGAAATTTAGCTCCGGGAACTGGCCGCCCGACATAAATTTTATCTTTGATATCTGATTTAGTACTCCATCAAAGCATACTGAAACAAAATCAGAAAACATTATCTCTACTATTGGTTTCATTCCCATCAGAGCAGCGCCAATACCTATTCCCATAATTGAGTTTTCTGCTATAGGAGTATCAATAATGCGGTCCGATCCAAATTCTTCATATAAACCTGTGGTTACCGCGAAACATCCTCTATAGCCCTGCCCGATTTCTTCACCTACAATTATAACTCCTTCATCTTTTATCATTTCTTCTCTTATAGCTTCTCTTAAAGCTTCTGAATACTTTATTGTTTTCATAATACCTCTCTATTGCATTATAGATTCATCAAACTCAGGATAACTGCTTTTCAGTGCAAAATCTGCAGCTTCTGCAATTATTTTTCCTACATTATTTTCTATTTCCTCTATTTCTTCTTTTTTAATTTTCATATCTAAAAGTTTGGTTTTAAACCTCTCAATGGGATCCAGTTTCTTCCAGCTGGCAATTTCTTCCTTTGGTCTATAGGGCCTGTTATCAAAAGCAGAATGCCCCAGCCATCTATAGGTTTTACATTCCAGTAAAACCGGTTTTGAATTATTCTTAACATATTTTATTAAATCCTGGGAGTTTGAATATACCTCTTCAACATCATTCCCATCCACCGCTTTTGTTTTAATACCGAATAATTCTGCTTTCTTCGTAACACCAACTTTTGACGTTTTTTTATAATGGGTTCCCATCCCATATAAATTATTTACACAAACAAAGAATATTGGTAAATCCCATAGAGACGCTATATTCAAGGATTCGTAAAAAAACCCCTGATTGGATGCACCATCACCAAAAAAACACAAAACACAGGACTTAATTTTTTTATTTTTTATAGCTTTACCTACTCCAAGAGCTATTGGGAACTGCGCTCCTACTATTCCCTGTGCTCCAAGGTTATTATTTTCTCTATCAAAAAAGTGCATCGAACCCACCCTTCCCTTACATAAACCGGTTTCTTTTCCAATAATTTCTGCAAGAAGTTTTTTGGGGTCGGTACCGCCTGCCAGTGCCTGCCCATGGCCTCTATGCGTTGGGAGCAAATAGTCGCTTTTTTCCATACTCATGACTGTCCCTACTGCAGCTGCTTCTTCCCCGATGCACAGATGTACAGAGCCTCTTACCACTGCGGTTACTGCAAATTCATAAACTTTTCTTTCGAATTGCCTTATCAGCAACATTTTTTCATAGAATTCCAGTGATTTTTCCTTTGATAATTTCATCTTTCACCTACTAATAATCTTTTTTTATAGCAATATTTACTATTACTTAAGGTTTTTATTTTATTAAACAATCAGTTCCAGTGGGTTCTCAATCCCTCTTTTCAGGCTTTTTAAAAACAATGCAGCCCTATTGCCATTAATTATTCTATGGTCACAGGAAAGTGTTATTTCCATAAAATACCTTAAAACTACCTCTCCACTAACAAGTGAGGGCTCATTGTATATTTCACCTATAGCTATAATCCCGGCCTGTGGTGGATTTATAATTGGTACCGATGATCTTATACCAAGCATTCCCAGATTGGTTATGGTAAATGTCCCATTGGTTATTTCATCCAGCACCAGTTTTTCTTCCCTTGCTTTTGTAACCAGTTCAGACCTCTTTTTTGCAATCTCTACCAGACTCATTTCATTGCACCTGTAAATTGTAGGGACAATCAAATTATCATCAACTGCAACAGCAATACCTATATTTATATCTTCATATATTATGAAATTGCCATTAAGATAGGATGAATTTAATTCAATATTCTCTACCAAGGCAACGGCGCAGGCTTTTATGATAAAATCCGTATATGTTATTCTAACATTGTGTATTTTTTCAAACCTGTCCTTTATCTGCTCTCTTGTGTTCACCAGGTTGGTTGCATCCACTTTTATCCTTAAAGATGTATGTGGTATTTCTTTTTTTGATTCAGACATCCTTTCGGCAACCACTTTTGCTATTCCTGTCAGAGGGTTGGAAGATTTTATATTAATGCCATTCTTTTTTTCGGCAGTACCAGCACTCTCTTTTGAATCGATGAAAGAAAGTACATCTTCTTTTGTTATCCTGCCACCGGGGTCGGAACCTTTAATTTTTGAGACATCTATATTTTTCTCCCGGGCAATTTTTTTAGCCAGAGGAGATATTTTAATTCTTTTGCTTTCAGCTTCCCTGTCACTATCTTTTTTTGTACCTTTGTCTGAATCAATTTTCTCCGCAAAATCCGGAGACTTATCATGTAATGTTTCATTTTCTGGCAAAGATTCCACCTGCGCAGTATCTTCTTCTTCGGGGATTTCCTCATCTTTTTCCCCAATATAGGCAACTATTCCGTTTACAGGGACTTCCTCTCCTTCATGCCTTACAATCTTTCTTAATATTCCGGATTTATAGGCTTCTATTTCCATTGTTACCTTATCGGTTGTTACTTCAAACAGAATATCGCCTTCTTCTACTTTATCCCCCTCTTTTTTGTGCCATTGTCCCATTATTCCGGATTCCATAACAACACCGAGTTTTGGCATTATTACTTTAAACATCAGGCTTTTATCTCCAGTTTATTTTTTTATTTAAAATGTAAATTTGTTCAATAATGAACTTTATTTCAATATAATAAAATATTTTATGCCGTATGTCAATAAATCGAATTTTGTTGATATAAATTTCGCTTATTTTCAATATAATGAACAGAATAATTCTTTATTATTCTGCTTTTTTATCAGTTAATCAGTGTTATCTGCAGAATAGATTTTTATATGAAGATACATATATATTTTATGTTATTAATATACAAAAGCATTTTCTTTATAAGATGCTGGCTATCCTTCTATTTTATTTTATCCAGTTACCAGCTTTGCCGTTTCTTTATCAGTTACCAGCTTTGCCGTTTCTTCATCGGTCATAAGAATATTTATGAGTTTCCCTTTTAAAACCGCTCTGATTATTTCAACTTTTCTTTCACCAATAGCTACACCAACCACATAGTTTGTGGTCTTCATCTGCTCAGTGGGAAATAACATCGTCTGCCTGTCGCTGATTTCGTTTGGCACAAAATTGCCTTCTCTGTCAAGAAAAACAAAATTTATATCTCCTATGACCCCCAGTCCTTTAAGATAATATATATCTTCTTCATCCAGTTGTTTCTTTTTGTACAACGTACTTTCTTTGCTTAAATCGCTCATGCACAATAGAGCCACTTCAACTCTTTTAGCAAGTCTATATATCTCTTTTGCAGCACTATCTTTTAAAATAGATTCTTTTATTTCTTTAGTATCAAGTATAGCAGGTATATGAACCATATAACTTATACCATTAAACTTCTTTGCCAGTATTCTCGCAATATTGTTAGAGTGTATATTGTCAAAAACTCTACCGTATCCTCCAACCAGCGGTAATACTTTAACATTCTTTTTTTCTCTAATATCAATATATTCAATTATTTTATCCAGAGTTGTGCCCCATCCGACACCAATAATTGTATGATCGCGTATTATTTTCCCAAAGAGTTTTTCAAGTTCATTTGATAGCTCTATCAACGTTTCTGTCAGGCTGGCCTTTGAAGAAACTATAATGCATTCTTTTAATCCATATTTCTTTATAAATTCTTTCTCAAGTTCTTCATTTCTTTCAAAAGAAAAGTTTTTTGGGTAATTTATCTTATGCTCTATTAAACCTTCCCCTTTTGCCCTGGATATATACCTCGAAACAGCCACTCTCGAAATGTTTAATTTTGAGGCTATTTCTGCCTGGCTTAAATCATCAACATAATAGTACTTAAGAATTTTAAATATTATATTACCGCTATCCTTATATGCCATTTCTTTTCCTGTTATAAATTGTTAATAAAAAACTTTTAACCGTATAACATAATTTCATAATTTTACCATAATTTCAACGAAATTATGGATTTAACCTTTTTGCATGAATTTATTTGCAGCCTGTTTCTGGTAAAATCTATTTAGAAATTACAAATACCCTGCCTGGTTTATTTTTTCTGAAATCCAGTTTCTTGCATATTCTACTGCACTAAGATTATCTTTATTATCATCTGCCCACATTTCCAGAAGAAGCAGGCCATGAAAATTAATTTCTTTTAAGGTTTTGAAAACTGAAATGAAATCTACGTCTCCCTCACCATAAGGTATTCCCCTTAAAACCCTTTTAACCGTATCTTTTATATGGAGTGCCGCAATGTGTGATTCCCCCAGTTTTATTTCTTTTAAAACATTAAGACTCATTGCAGAAAGATTGCCTACGTCAGGATATATCTGAAGCCAGGGAGATCTTATCCTGTTTATAAAATACATAATTTTTTCGATTGAATTGGCAGAAAAAATTTCCACATTTTCTATAGCCAGTAAAACCCCCAGCCTTGATGCTAATTCCACACTTCTACTCAGATTTTTAAGATATGTTTCCCTTGTTTTATCATTGCTTTTTTCATCTGCCAGAACATCATGACCTGCTACCTGTACAATTCTAATGCCCATATGGAATGCAAACTTTATCGCATCTTCCATAATTTTTACGCCTTTATTACGTATTTCCTTGTAAGAGCTCCCTACGGGATACTTCCTGTTCGCACTCAGACACATAGTCATTATTGGCACTTCCATATCTTCAGCAATTACTCTGAGTTTCCGTATCTTTGTTTTATCCCAGTTAAGCCTCTCAATGCGTTTATCAGAGCTATCAATAGACAGTTCCATAAAACTGTATCCAGCCTGACGGGCCAATAACAGCCTTTCTTCCCAGTCAATATTATCCGGGAGTGCCTTTTCATATAATCCTAAAAAAGGTTTATTGTTTTCAAATCCATTCATTTTTATTTTTGTCCATAATCCTTAAATTTTTGCACGGCAACTTCAATTTGTTCTGAATTCAATATGGCAGGGCTACCAATAACTTTTGCCATAATATATGTTTTAGCGGCATCTTCTAAATAAACAGCGGCGTAAAGGGCTTCTTTTAATATGCCTCCGACTGTTATTACTCCATGATTTTTTAATATTACTGCTCTTCTATCGTTTATATATTTCACGGCACTTATTCCCATTTCCATGCTCGCTGATGAACTATAAGGTGCTACTGGAACCGGGCCAAGAGTGGCATTGACCAGTGTTGTAACTGCTGCAGGTAATTCATCCATAACCAGCCCCACTGCTGTTGCATAAACTTGATGGGTATGAATAACTGCATTTACTTCCGATATATTTTTTAAAATATATAAGATTGCTTCTACATCCACTGAAACTCTTCTGGTTCCCTCAATTGTATTTCCCTCGATATCAAGAACTACTAAATCTTCCGGAACCATAGTTTCATACATCATGCCTGAGGGCGTAATTATAATATGGTTTGATTCTGTTCGGACACTAACGTTACCCCCGGAAAGGGAAATCAATCTGTATTCTTTTAATGATAGTGCTGCTTTTATAATCTCTTTTTTTTCATTTTCATACATGCTTTTTCCTCCTATAATTTTAAGTCCTTAAAAGCTTTAATACTTATAAAGACCCATACATCTAAAGTGTTTTAAGAATATAATTCTCCCCGGTGATTCCTATATGCCATCCTTCCTTCTTTGCAGGCTCATATTCATCATGAGCTAAAAACCAGGTGTTTTTTGCTATAATCAGTTTATCTCTTTCCTGGCCCCCTACCGTAAAATCTATCGGGAAGTTTGTACCTTTTAGCAGACTTACAATTAGATTCAGTCCCTCTTTGTGAATTACATTGACAGCTGCATAATGAAGGCATCCTCCTTTGAGCTCAATTACAGAACCCCCGGGCGCATAAAAGAACCTGATGAGTGAGCTATTGTAAATTCCTCCGGGCCATTTAATATCCTCATCAAGGCCCAGTAGCATGATCATATCTGTAGCATTTATATAGACTTCGCTTCCCTGGTGGTACTCCAGAGCATTCAAAACATTGTTTCTGCCATAACACTGGCCTATCTGTACTTCCATGCCGGCATAAACACTTTTCATTATCGGGTCCAGTTGATCTACAAGCTCTCTTCGCATTTCAGGAATATCCGGGATATATACCACTTCATCATTAACCTGATTACGGTTAAGATACTCGAGTAATCTATCAATTTTGAATCCATTATGAATTACCCCGAACTTTTTAAAACTATCATCAAACACAGATACGATATTTTCCCCTGGATTAAGCTCATTTAATTTTTTTAAAATATCTTCCATTTTTCCCTTTCGATTAATTGAATATTATTTTTTATTCTTCTTCCTTTTTTGCCAGTTTAACCCCCTGTTTACCGATCAAATAACTGCTTTATTCTTTCGAATTCTGCAAATCTTTTCATATAAATACTATTCTTATCTGGATCAGGACTGTAGATGGATTTAGTTTTTACCATCCTTTCTATTGATTCTTTCAAATTTTTGTACAAGCCCAGCCCAAGCGCTTGATAAATTGCCAGGCCCAGAATGCCGACTTCTCTGGTTAATGTGGTCTTTATTTCCATATTTAAAATATCTGAAAACATCTGGCACCAGAAGCTGCTATTTGATGCTCCTCCCGAAAGGAATGCTCTATTGCAGTTTACTCCTCCCTTTTTAAGGTTATTGATATGCATGAGATGGGAAAACACCACGCCTTCGTATATTGAATAGATCAAATTATAGAAATTATGAGATGCGTTGAATCCATATAATACACCATCCATTTTTCTTGACAGCTTTGACCTGTATATAAAGGGGAAATAAAATATATTTGATTTATTGATATCTACCTTTATAATTTCTTCATCAATCTTTTTATATATGTGTTCTCTTTCTACATTAATAAAACCTGTTTTTTCCAGTACCTCACTTAAAAACCATTCAAGATTTGCAGCTGAGTTAGGGCTTGTGTCCATTGCCAGAAAATTGTTGTTATAAGGAAATATAAGTATTGCCATAATCTCAGGGCAAATAGTTAATTTAGATTTTATTGCAGAATTAATGCCCCAGGTACCCGAAACTATTGAATAAGCATTTTCATCATAAAGCCCGCTACCAATGAAACAGGCAATAAAATCTACCATTCCTCCAATTACCGGAGTCCCCTCATTTAACCCCGTCTCCATTGCGGCTTCTCTGGTTATATGTCCTATTATTTCTTCACTCTTGCTTAATTCTGGTAATTTCTCATATATTTCTGACAGACCATATACACTGTAAAGGTCCCTGTCATATTTTTTAGTGTTGAGATTAATCAGACCTGCATTGCTTGCATCCGTATAATCAGTATTGTACTGTCCCGTCAATTTGAATTTTATCCAGTCTTTACAGAAGAGTATCCTATATATTCCATTATATTTTTCTCTTTCATTTTCTTTTAACCATCGTAGAAGAGGGATAGCCTGACCATTCCACATATTTGTATAAGTCCTGGAATAATTGTCTATACCTGCCTCATTCCATTTCCTTATTATGCCTTCTCCTCTCGCATCCATTGAAGTTATAGCATTTCTTAAAGGATTTCCCAATTCGTCTACTATATAGATCCCGCCTCCGTGACCGCTGTTTCCAACAGCAATGATATCAGCAGGGTCGGTCCCTGTTTGCATAATCAAATTCCTGATGGTATCAGCAGTTTTGCGGTATAATGAGCTTATATTAATTTCACTAATAAAACCATCATTGATTAACTCATTTTTAAAAGATGAAATGCCTGCAATAGTGCCTTCAGGATCCACAATGGCAACTTTACCCACACTCAAACCATTATCTATGCATAACATATATCTGTTTTTTCCCACAATCTTTTCCTTAATCTTAGAAGTAAACCTGTATCTATTTAAAATTTAATATTTAATTCAAATATCGGGCTTAAAAGTAAAACTATACTCTCTCAGCCTTGATCGGAAAATCTGCTACTTTCATCCGTTTTTAAGTAAATCTCTTATTAATTTTTTATCCTGGCTAGGAATCGTTTTTATATACCGTCTTT
>Ga0172364_10002511_pt1 | contig 14586 bp, 15 predicted proteins | sample LakKivSesite10cm_FD_114545 | JGI IMG/M metagenome (GOLD analysis project Ga0172364, IMG submission 114545) | Sediment microbial communities from Lake Kivu, Rwanda - Sediment site 10cm | ecosystem: Environmental > Aquatic > Freshwater > Lake > Sediment | place: Rwanda: Western Province, Lake... | reverse complement strand
TCTTCAAAAAGAAGATGTGGACAAATGAAATCGCACGGCAAAGTTTCTTTGATAGAATTTTTTCAACCGATCTCTTTTTGTATCCCTATCTTTGAGGCAAGCCATGTTACTGGTTATTGATGTTGGAAACACAGAAATAGTTTTTGGGTTGTACGAAAAAGAACATCTTCGGGCGCATTGGCGGCTCTCGAGCAAAAATCATCGAACAGCCGATGAGTGCTGGATTCTTCTTACCATGTGGTGCAATGCGCGGAATATTCGTCTCTCGGAGGTGGAGGGGGTTGTCATCTCCTCTGTCGTCCCATCCATGACGAATGTTTTTATCGAAGTTTCGAGAAATCATCTGGGACTGGAACCTTTGGTGGTTACAGCAGAAACAAATACGGGTCTTAAAATTTTATACGATACGCCCCGAACCGTAGGATCGGACCGAATTTGCAATGCCGTGGCAGGATATGCACACTACAACGGCCCATTGATTGTCGTTGATTTTGGAACGGCAACCACTTTTGATGTCATATCAAAACAGGGCGAGTATCTGGGAGGAGTTATTGCTCTGGGCTTGATGGGAATTTCACAAGAACTTCATCGTTTGGCAGCGAAGCTGCCCAAGGTGGATCTGGTTTTTCCATCATCGGTTGTCGGAAAAACAACGGAATCAAGCATTCAATCTGGTATCATGTGGGGAACCGTTTCCCTTGTGGACGGCATGATTGACAGAATTACCCAGGAGATGGGATGGAAAAATACAAGCGTGATTGCCACGGGAGGAATTGCACCTTTTGTGGTGGAAAAGTCCATTAAAATTCAGCAGGTGGAACCCTTTCTCACATTGGAAGGAATGCGGTTGATTTTTTATCGTATGTTGTCATAGATATAAAAAAGGAGAAAATAGAATGGTTTTGATGAAAGACACAAACGAAATGGTCTATAAGATTATTGGTTCATGCATGGAAGTGCACCGGACCTTGGGACCTGGTTATCCGGTTGAATTTTATCGGAAAGCCTTGGAAGTGGAGTTCTCTCAGAAGGAGTTGCCTTTTCAGGCCATGCAGCTACTTCAAGTCACCTACAAAGATACCTTGGTGGGATCGGTGGAAATTGACTTTGTAGTGAGTGAGCATGTGGTGGTTGTGATCCGCTCTGAGGACAGCTTGAAAGAACATGAAGTTCAACAAGTACTTCGGTTCTTGAGCTTGACGGGAAGTTCGATTGGAGTGCTTGTCAATTTTGGACTGGCCAAGATTCAGTACAAACGGGTTATGCCCAGTTCTCTGCAAAGACCGGTTCGAAAGGATACATATCGGAGCGCGGCTTTTCGAGATATTGGAAAAACACGAGAAGGGAATCCTGTTATTTGAGAGGCGATGAGAAGGGTTTTTACGCATGGGTGCAGTGTATCGCTTTTTTGTGGCTGGAATTATTCAAGGTTCAAAATGCGATTTGACAATTCACAGTCAGACGTACCGTCAATCCATCACAAAAATTTTAAAAAATTATTTTCCTAAAAGTCATGTATATTGTCCTGTCGAGAATCATCCAAATTCTCTTTCCTATAGCGATACAAAAGCAAAGCACGTCTTCTTACAACATGTAAAACGTGTGAGGAATTCCCATTGCGTGGTGGTCTATCTTCCGGAGGCGAGCATGGGAAGCAGTATCGAGATGTGGGAAGGTTTCAATCATAATACGGCTGTGGTGACCATCAGTCCAATGATCAAGAATTGGGTTGTCCGCATTCTATCGGATAAAATTTGCGGGAGTCTTGAAGCGTTTGATGATTTTGTGGAAACCGGGGGATTGGAGCGCCTTTTGAAGAAAAGATATCCTGATGGCATAAAAGTGAATAATGGAGATAGCATTTGATGAAAAAATGGATACGTGTTTTTGTTTTCTCAGGAGTTTTTTCTCTACTTGCATTTTCTCAGGAATTTCGTGTTCCAGACTACAGAGGATGGGTGAACGATTTTGCCCATATCGTCTCTTACAGCTACGAAGAAAAACTGGATCTGCTTGCAAGCGAGGTCAAAAGGAAAACGGGTGTAGAAATGGTCGTCGTCACTGTGGAAAATATGGGCGGGCTGACTGTGGAGGATTATTCCAGCAGGCTCTTTGCGTCCTGGGGGATTGGAGAGAGGGGCAAAGACAACGGCATTCTCTTCTTTTTGGCTTTGGAAGAGCGGAGGATGCGCATAGAGGTTGGCTATGGACTGGAGGGGATTCTTCCGGACGGACTTGTGGGGGAGATTCGGGACAGGGACATGCTTCCGGATTTTCGCACGGGTGATTACGGAAGAGGGTTTTACCGAGGGATGGTTTCTGTGGCCGACATTGTCGGGAAGGGTGCCGGCGTGTCCCTATCCGATACGGAGCACGTGGAGCGTCCGTCCCGCTCCCCAAGAGAGAGCGGTGGCGGCATTGTAACGCTTGTAATTTTTATTGTGCTGATTATTTTAACCCGAGGCCGCATTCTGCCCTGGCTTTTTCTTGGGGCGATGATGGGAGGGGGGCGAAGGGGCGGTGGGTTCAGCAGCAGAGGGGGCGGATTCGGTGGGGGGTTCGGCGGTTTTGGTGGTGGCATGAGCGGAGGGGGCGGTGCTTCAGGAAGGTTTTAGTGACAAACCATCATGCTTTTTATCACCAATCTATTGAAACAATCGGAGGAAAGGTATGAGTTCCATTCCAATCAAACCTGATGCGATTTTAAACCGGTTTACAAGAGACATTGAATCCCTCTTTGGCAAGGAAGTGGTTTCTGTCATCTTGTTCGGAAGTGCTGCTACCAACGAATATATCCCAAAGAAATCGGATATCAATTTTTTGGTCGTGCTTACTCCCAAAGGCATCGAACAGATCGGAAAAGTTACGACGTTTGTAAAAAGGTGGCATAAGAGACGAATCAGTCTGCCTCTTTTTCTGACCAAAGAATACATCCAAGCCTCTCTGGACAGTTTTCCCATTGAATTCTTCAACATGCGCATGGCCTATCGCCTCCTTGATGGGGAGGACATTCTAAAGGATGTGCGCATAAAAAAGGAGGATCTCCGTCTTCAGTGTGAACGGGAGTTGAAAAGCGATTTACTCAGACTTCGGCAGGGGTATATTCAAACCGAAGGCAAAGCAAAGGCGTTGCAGCGCTTGATGCGTGAGTCCATCGTAGCGTTCACGTCCATTTTCAAAGCCCTCCTCTATCTTTCTGGAGAGGATATTCCGGAGACAAAGCAGGAAGTCATCCTTGCATCCTGCCGTAAGTTTGGGCTGGATGAAGGGCTTTTTTCGCTATTGATTTCCCTCCGGGTGGCTGGAGCCAGAGTTTCCAGAGACCGCCTGGAAGAAAATCTTCAGAGATACATTGCCCAGATCGAAACGCTGAGCGAAGCGATCGATCGTATGAAAATTGTAAAAATGAAATAGAAAAGGAGTCACCATGATCCCGCAAAGGCGGGATCACCCGAAACGATGAAAATGAACAAATAAATTTTCGAAGGAGGAAATTATGAGCAAGGGAGGAAAGATTGGTCTCGGCATTTTGGCGGTTGTGATCGTTATTGTTCTCATTCTTATTGTCAGCATTAAAAATATGTACAATGGATTTGTTCGGCTGGATGAAAACGCCAATCAGAAATGGTCTCAAGTTCAGAATGTGTACCAAAGACGGTTTGATCTTATTCCCAATCTGGTAGAGACGGTGAAAGGGTATGCTGCTCACGAAAGGGAGACGCTTCAGGCAGTGACAGAAGCGCGTGCCAAAGTGGGAGGCGTCATAAATCTGAAGGCAGAAGATTTGACTCCAGAGAACTTGGCCCAATTTCAGCAGGCCCAGGCTGGACTCAGCGGTGCGCTTCAGAGACTCATGGTGGTCATTGAACGGTATCCTGATCTGAAGGCCAACCAGAATTTCATTCGCCTTCAGGATGAACTGGCAGGAACGGAGAACCGGATTGCCGTCGAAAGAATGCGGTTTACCGAAGCCGTGCAAACGTACAATGCCACGATTCGCCGATTTCCGCAGGTCCTTTTCGCCGGAATTTTTGGATTTGAGAAAAAGGCTTATTTCGAGGCGGCTCAGCAGGCTCAGGAAGCGCCCAAAGTTAAATTTTTGATGCTCCTATAGTTCATCTTTTACAATACTACAGACTTTAAAAGGGAGGAAACAAGATATGCCAGCTTCATTATTGGTTGTCATTTCTGTAATAGTATTCCTTGTCGGATACATCCTGTATGGGCGCTTTCTTACAAGAAGATTTGATATTAATCCCGAAAGAAAAACTCCTGCTCACACCATGCACGATGGTGTGGACTATGTACCGGCAAAAACGCCTGTTTTATTGGGCCATCATTTTGCTTCCATTGCCGGCGCAGGTCCTATTCTTGGGCCCGTTTATGCCGCCGTCTTTGGTTGGATTCCTGTTTTTCTATGGATTTTGATCGGTAGTGTATTTTTCGGTGGGGTGCACGATTTTTCATCAATCGTGGCATCGGTTCGCCATGGAGGGAAATCAATCGGTGAGGTCATTGAGGATCATATCGGTCACGCTGGGAAAAGGCTTTTTCTCATTTTTGCCTGGTTCACCCTGATCCTGGTAATTGCGGTATTTTGCCGTGCCGTTGCCAGTACGTTTATCAAATCTCCCCCGGCGGCTACAGCGTCCGTCCTCTTCATCGGTCTCGCTGTTATTTTTGGTTTGGGCATTTATCGTTTGCATGTCCACCTTGGACTGGCGACTTTGCTCGGTGTCATCCTGCTGTTGGGTTGTGTGGCCCTGGGGATGTGCTATCCGATGACGCTCCCATTCAATACATGGATCTATTTGATGTTCGTGTATGTTTTTATCGCAGCGGTCGCTCCCGTGTGGATCCTACTCCAGCCGAGAGGTTTTTTAAATTCTTTTTTATTGTATTTTGTTCTCATTGGTGGTCTCATCGGTATTTTTGTGGCCAATCCGAAAATCACTTTTCCAGCAATCACACAGTTTAAGACCAATTTAGGCTACCTGTTTCCAATTCTGTTTGTGACGGTTGCCTGTGGCGCCATTTCCGGATTTCATTCTCTGGTGGCGTCTGGCACGACCGCCAAGCAGATCAATCGTGAAACGGACGCCTGGCCTGTCGGTTATGGAAGCATGCTCATCGAGGGATTGCTGGCCGTGGTCGCCCTGATTACCGCAGTCACGATTTTGAGGGGTGATTATGCCCGCTTGATTTTGAAAGAGGGGGGCGGGCCCATTGGCATTTTTTCACAGGGTGTGGGCGGGTTTATCTCAAGCCTGGGCATACCCATCGAGGCGGCAGTGACCTTTGCCGCTCTGGCCATTGCGTCCTTTGTCTTGACAACGTTGGACACGGCCACACGACTTGCTCGATTTATATTCGAGGAATTTTTTGAAAGAGAAGGGAAAGCGTCAATTCTCACTCAGAACAGGTATATCGGCACACTCATTACCATACTGTTTGCCGGATTCTTGGCGCTGTCAGGAACAGGTGAAACACTCTGGCCGATGTTCGGCTCCGCCAATCAACTCTTGGCAGCCATTGCACTTTTGGCCGTGACCGTATGGCTGGCGGAACTTCGACGGGAGAATCGGTTTGCCAAATACCCGATGTATTTCATGTTCTGTGTAACGCTGACGGCGTTGGGGAGTCTGATTTATAAAAATTGGATCACGAAAAACTGGACACTTTTTTCTATTGCTCTGTTGCTGCTTGTTGTGGCTTTTGTTTTGGTATTTCAGGCAGGGAAGAGTTTACGGCGCATTGGGGTGGAATCGCGCAAGGCAGCATCTGCTTAAAAACGGTTTTAGTAAGTCTCTATCCAAAAAGTTGAGAAGTTCAGAAGCGTGCGATTTTTATATTTTAAGACATGATTGTTCGGTTTGAAATGCATTCTCCCTATGGTTGCAGAAAACATCCTTCTTTTTCTCTTTGTGGGGAAATTAAAAAGAGCGTGTACGACATGAATAATATTTTAGCGAGACTTGAAATGGGAGGGGATACCATGCCTTTCTGGACACTTTTTTGGGTGATTGTTCCGCCTGTTGTCCTCATTGCTGCGGCGATTGTATTCTATGTTCAGGCAGGAAAGGACAAGGAGGCGTAAATGAATCCTACATTGATCGGATTTATCGTTTACCTTATTGTAGTTCTGGTGGTTGGTTTGTTGACGTTTCGCTTGAATCGAACACTTGTCGATTTTATCTTAGCGGGTCGAAAATTGGGGCCCTGGGTGGTTGCATTCAGCGAAAGGGCGTCTGGAGAGAGTGCTTGGCTTCTCGTGGGATTGCCTGGTCTGGCACTGGTTTCCGGGTACAATGCCATCTGGCCGGCTATTGGGTGCACGACGGGCATTCTTTTCTCCTGGATGTTTATCTCGAGACGCCTTCGGGCGAAGAGTGAACAGTTGAAAGCACTCACGCTGCCCGATTTCTTTGAGGCGCGCTACGGTGATGATTCTCGTCTGCTGCGTGTGACCGCCACGCTGATCATCGTTTTCTTTTTTACATTTTATGTAGCTGCTCAATTTTTAGCAGCGGGCAAAGTTTTAAATGTCACATTCCACATCACACCCTTTTGGGGGATGGTTATCGGTGCCTGTATCATTCTCTTCTATACGATGATGGGCGGATTCTTTGCTGTGGCGTGGACAGATTTTTTTCAGGGAAGTGTGATGGTGTTTACTGTTGTTCTGCTTCCCGTTGTAGGTATTGCCGTGTTGGGCGGATTCGGGCCGTTTACGCAAAAAATTGCTTTTCACAATCCGGGATTTCTCACAGTGGGCGGGGGGCATCATGGATGGGCTATGATGAAAACGGTACTTGGGGGGCTTGCGATTGGTTTGGGATACATGGGGCAGCCTCACTTGGTGACTCGATTTATGGCAATCAAGAAGACAGATTCTTTACGGCAGGGAACTCTTATTGCTACGGTGTGGGCGATTCTGGCTTACTGGGGAGCTCTATTCATCGGATTGGCAGGTTTGGGTCTTTATGGTGCAGAAAAGCTGGCGGATCAGGAGCATATTATGCCCTTCATGGCTACCACTCTTCTGCCGGCGTGGTTGGCAGGCATAGCCATATCCGGAGCCATTGCAGCCATGATGTCTACAGCGGATTCACAACTTTTAGTAACGACTTCGGCGATTTCTGAGGACGTTTATCATCAGATGCTGAAAAAAGATGCACCCCAGGAACGTCTGGTAAATCTGAGCCGTTTGGCTACGGTGTGTGTGGGTGTGGTTGCATTCGTTCTTGCTTTGAGTGCAGAGGCTCTGGTGTACGATTTGGTTCTTTACGCTTGGGCTGGTTTGGGCGCCTGTTTTGGCCCAACACTTCTCTTGACGCTTTGGTGGAAGCGGACAACCAAGCAGGGTGTCTGGGCGGGTATGATCGTAGGGATGGTGACGATCATTGTCTGGTACAACGTTTCGATTTTGCACGAGACGCTCTACGAGTTAATCCCTGGGTTTTTTCTGGCGCTGGGGACGATTTTGGGGGTGAGCTTACTTACTTATAAGGAACGCGGATCGAACTGATCGAGCGGAGGGTTACGGATAAGAGTCCATAGGTCCGATAGTTCCGCCATGAGAATCGGTGTCGGGACATATCGGACCTACAAAAACTTTTACATTAATGATTTTCGATTCCTATTTAGACAAATACATACAAAAAAATGTTTGTTACGAGTATTTTAACATACAGCAGTCATGATTTGGTCTGTAATAGGTTAAAGATGGATTCCCGCTTAAAGAGTGCCTGCCTGTCGTGCCTGTCGCCTGAGGCGACCTGCCTTTGGCATGGCGGCAGGCAGGTCGGCAGACAGGTAGGAATGACAGGGTGTGAGGGGTGTCATTCCCGAGATTTCTTATCGGGAATCCAGGGGTGGTTGTTCTGAAGACTCTGTGAATCAATGGAACGGTTTCGCTTTGCATGACAATATCTACAACACCTTGAATTTATTAAGACGCGTCCAGAATTAATAGATCCGTAGGTCCCGAAATCCCCGCCTTGTTGGGTTTCGGACATATAATTTTACAATGTCCGATAGTCCCGACATGAAAACCTGTGTCGGGACATATCAAAATGTCCGATAGCCTCGCTTAAAAATGCTCGGCATATCGGACCTACAAAATCTATCATGATATTAACAAGGATGAAAATTGCCCTTGTGGAAGTGATAAGTTATATAAGGATTGTCATGGGAAGAATTATGACTCATAAAATAATGTCATTCCTGTCCCACATCGAGTGCGGGATAAACTTCAGCAGGAATCCAGGGGTAAATAGGAGTGGGATCTCATTCACCAATAATGCCTTTCTATGAAATCTTATTACGTCTATATCCTCGCCAGTAGGAGAAACGGGACGTTGTACATCGGAGTTACGAATGACTTGATCAAGCGGGTATACGAGCACAGGAATGATTTGGTCGAAGGATTCACGAAGGGGCACCAAGTTCATCGGCTCGTTTATTATGAGCAAACTAACGATATTCGGAGTGCAATAACACGGGAAAAGCAGATGAAAAAGTGGAAGCGGCGATGGAAGATAGAATTGATCGAGGAAAATAATCCTGAATGGAAGGACCTATACGATGAACTAATATAAAATGACTGGATTCCCGCTTACGCGGGAATGACAAGAAGATACAAAAGAATATCGAAAAGAAAAAAGGAAATGTATCACGGTTCTTTCATGAAATAAATGACTGACATTCAACTTACATCCCAACAGCGCGAAGCGGTCGAGTACGGTGAAGGACCGCTTTTGATTGTGGCCGGAGCGGGCACGGGGAAGACGCTGGTCATCACCCACCGGATTGCCCATTTGATCAGCTCCAAAATGGCCAGGCCCGAGGAGATTCTGGCAGTCACGTTTACTGAAAAGGCGGCTTCCGAGATGGCCGAACGGGTGGACGTGCTTCTTCCGTACGGATTTGCCAATGTTCACATTTCCACGTTTCATGCGTTTGGCGACCGCATTCTACGGGAGTTCGGATTGGAGCTGGGTCTTGCCCCGGACTTCCAAGTGCTTTCCCAACCGGAGCAGGTTATCTTTTTTAGGGAACACCTGTTTGATTTTCCTCTCAAAAATTACCGGCCTCTGAGCGATCCGACCTGTTTTATCCAGGCCATGTTGAATGTGATTTCCAGAGCCAAGGATGAGGACGTGTCGCCGGAAGAGTATCTCAAATTTGCTCGAGAACTGAAAGACAAAGCTCAAAAATTCCCTGATGAGCCTCAGCTTTCGGAAGAGGCTGAAAAACAGATGGAGATGGCAGAGACCTACGCCCAATACCAAGCGCTTCTATCGAAAGAAGGAAAATCTGATTTTGGCGATCAGGTGGGACTGGTTTTATCACTTTTTCGAAAACATCCCATGATCTTAAAACAGATTCAGAATCGGTACCGGTTTATCCTGGTGGATGAGTTTCAAGACACCAATTACGCGCAATTTCAACTGATCCGGTTCTTGGGTGGAAAGAAGGCCAACATCACGGTCGTGGGGGACGACGATCAGTCCATTTACAAATTCAGAGGGGCTGCGATCTCGAATATTCTGAGTTTTATGGATATCTACCCCCAGGCAAAACAAATCGTGTTAACGGAAAATTTCCGATCCACGCAAATGATTCTGGATACGGCATACCGGCTTATTTTACACAACAATCCCGATCGGCTGGAAGTACGAAATCACATCAACAAACGCCTCAAAGCACAGAACAAGGAAGGTTTGCCTGTGGAACATCTTCATTGCGACACCCTGACCACAGAATCGGACCGTGTGGCCCAGAGCATTCAAAGCCTGGTGGAAGCGGGGAAAATCACCTACAGCGAGGTGGCCATCCTTGTCCGAACCAACAGCGATGCGGATCCTTTTTTGCGGGCTCTCAACATGAAGGGGATTCCCTGGCGGTTTACAGGAAACAGGGGACTTTATTCCCGACCTGAGGTCAAGCTTCTCATGGGATTTCTTCGCGCGGTCAGCGATTTTGAAGATTCCCTCAGTTTGTATCATCTGGCATCGTCGGAAATCTACGAACTTTCCATGAGAGATCTCAATCGGTGTTCCAATGTCGCCCACAGAAAGCATCTTTCTTTGTATCATGTGCTGGCACATCTGGATCAGATAGAGGAACTCAGCGATATTTCGGGTGAAAGCCGAGCCACCATCGCCAAAATTGTCAATGACCTCGACAGATACGTGAAACTCTCCCGCGACAATCTGACGGGTGTTGTGCTCTATCAGTATCTTACAGGCTCTGGATTTTTAAAACGGCTGACCAGCCGAGGCCATCCCGGCGACAGCACCAAAGTGCAGAATATTGCCAAATTTTTTGATGTGATCTGGTCTTTTTCCCAGGTAGCGAAAGAGGATCGGGTGATTCATTTTGTTCGGTATCTGGATCTCCTCATCGAAGCCGGTGACAACCCAGGAACAGTGGAGGCGGATCCCGACGCCGATGCCGTGCAGGTGATGACCATCCACAAGGCCAAGGGACTCGAATGGCCTGTGGTCTTCATGGTAAGTCTTCTCCACAACAAGTTTCCCCATACCCGGCGCAGCGATTCGATTGAACTTCCCGAAGATTTGACCAAGGAAATTTTGCCTCAGGGAGATTTTCATCTTCAGGAGGAACGGCGTCTTTTTTATGTGGGAATGACCCGGGCAAAGGAGCGTCTCTATTTTACCAGTGCCGCGGATTACGGCGGTGTTCGCACACGAAAAGTCAGCCCGTTCGTGTTGGAGGCTCTGGACCGTCCCAAAGCCGAAGAAATTCCCATCAAGGCAAGGCCGGAGGAGCGCATCCATCGCTTTGCGCCGCCTCCGGAAGGTGGAAAAGAGCCCATGGTGTCTATTCCGGAAGATCAGATTTTGAACATGTCCCATCTGCAGGTGGACGATTATCTCACGTGTCCTTTGAAATACAAATATGTGCACATTCTGCGTGTTCCAATTCTTCCCCATCACACGGTGGTTTACGGCAAGGCGATCCATGCGGCAGTGGAACTTTACCATCGCGCCAAAATAAGCAGCACACCCATCCCATTTCAAGATCTGATCAGGGTGTACGAGAGTTCGTGGAATAATATTGGATTTCTCTCTCGTGAACATGAGGAGAGACGGTTCGAAGCGGGCAAGGAAGCCCTCCGTTTGTTTTTCGAAAAGGAAGAATCATCCAACATCGTTCCCAAAATGGTGGAGGAAAAATTCAGCTTTCTTTTGGAAAAGAACAGGATTACAGGAAGATGGGATCGGGTGGATGAGCGGGACGGAAAGATCGTTATTGTTGATTTTAAAACCTCGGAGGTGTATCAGCAGGATTCTGCCGATAAGAGGGCAAAAAGCAGCCTGCAGTTGACCATCTACGCCATGGCCTATGAAAGTGCGTACCACAGACTTCCGGATTGGGTGGAACTTCACTTTCTTGAATCCGGACTGGTTGGGTCGGCTGTTCTTTCCGAAGCGTGGATTTCGAAAACCAAGGAAAAGATAAAAGAAGCGGGTGCTGGAATCCGTTCACGGGACTACACGGCCAAACCTACTTATCAGTCCTGCAGATACTGCGCGTATGCGGAAGTTTGTCCCAGTGCAATCCGTACTGTTTAAGGGGGGGCGCATCATGAAAAGGCAAAAGAAAGTAAGGATCACGATTGAAAAGCTGCGTCAGCGTTGGACAGGGGATGTGGTGAATCAAATCGTTGTGGCATTAAATGAAGGCCGTTCGATCGAAGCCGTATTGGAAAATGTGCCCCATAATAAAGAGGAGGTGTCTTGTTCAGACCGGCTCGATCTGCGCGGGATTGACCTTTCGCATCAGAACCTTCGTGGACCCTGGGAGATACGGGAAGGTCAAAGAATCCGTGTCGGAGTGAATTTACGGAATGTTGATTTGACGGGCGCGATCTTGCTATGGACGATACTTCCCAGGGCGGATTTAAGAGGAGCCCTTCTTCAGGATGCGGATTTGAGGAATGCAGAGCTTATTTATGCGGATCTGTCCGGCGCGGATTTGACCGGTGCGACTATGGAAGGGGCATGGCTCATGGATACCAAATTCCACAAAGCCAAAGTCACCGAAGCTCAGCTTGAATCCCGAAGAAATCTCGGACAATTGGATTTTGCGTATTACGCTTTTGAGATATGAGACCGATGATAGTACAGTAAAAAGAAACTTTTCGTTTTCAAAGAGTGTACCAGAGGAGAATTTTATGGATGTTTTTGAAGCGATTCGAGTCCGGCGTTCCATTCGAAGTTATGCCAATCAACCTGTCGAGAAAGAAAAATTGATGCAGGTTCTGGAGTCGGGCAGGCTTGCCCCTTCAGCCAACAATCGGCAGGAGTGGCGGTTTGTTGTGGTTCAGGATCCCCAAAAAAGAAAAATGTTGTCCGAGGCGGCCTGCGGGCAGGAATTTGTGGCCGAAGCACCGGTGGTGCTTGCCTGCTGCGCCGTGGAGTCGGATAGAATTATGGCCTGCGGCCATCCGGCGTATGCGGTGGATTTGGCCATTGCCATTGATCACATGACGCTGGCAGCCGTTGGACTGGGATTGGGAACTTGCTGGATCGGGGCTTTCCATGAAGAGCAGGTTCAAAAAATTCTCGGTATACCGAGTACAGTTCGCGTTGTCGAGCTTCTCACGCTGGGATATCCCGCGGAACAACCCAAGCCACGCCCTCGGAAAAAGCTGGATGAAATTGTTTTTTTCGAAAACTGGAAGCAAAGTGGAGACACGTTTGCATAATTTGTTGCCGGATGGATGATGGATCTTTTGGGGCTTTCTGTGGTTTTTATCTTCGGAAGTTTTGTGGGATTTCTTGGAAGCCTGGCATGTGTGTATTTGTTCTACCATCGCTGAGGAATTTTATTTATGCCAACGTATGAATTTACATGTTTGGATTGCGAACACCGTTTTGATGTTTTTACGGCGATCTCGAAGAAAGACAGCATTACCTGCCCTCAATGCGGAGGCAGAAGACTTCGAGAAGCGTTTGGTGTTTTTTTTGTCGGTGGAAATGTGTCCAATCCGCGGGCAGGATCAGGATCCAGTTGTAGCGGAAGCTGCACCACGTGTGGAAGTTCGTGTAAGCATTAGTTCTTTCCAATTGTATTCAGATGTTCGAGTAGAACTCTAAGGAGATAGTATCTTCAAAACGTATTGCAAGGAAGGTGGTCAAGGAGGAAAATGCATTCGGATTCGAAAACGTCGTACGGACTGGGAAAGGGAATTTTAAAAGTCATTCGCGTCTGGGCACGAGGACGCCCTGGTAAAATTGTCACGCTGTGGCGACGGTACAGAACCTTTCAAAAAGCCAGTGAACATCGGAGGCAGTATGCGATAGACTATCGTGTACCGGTGCCGCCGCTACTCATATTCAGTGCAACCATGCGGTGCAATCTTTCCTGCATCGGATGTTACAGCAGAGACTATCCTACGGATGGGGAGATGCGCCTCGAGGAGATGGATTCGCTGTTTCGGCAGGCCGAAACATTGGGAGTGGGTTTCTTTGTTGTCACGGGGGGAGAACCCCTTCTCCGAACGGGGCTCACCGAATTGATGACTCGGCACCGAAAGTTGATCTTTTTACTCTTCACAAACGGTTCGTATATTGACCGATCCTGGGCCAAAACCATCGGCCGGTCGGATAACGTGATTCCGATATTGAGTCTGGAGGGAACGGAAAAAGAAACCGATGAGCGCCGAGAGAGGGGTGTTCATGAACAGGTCATGAAAAGCATGTCGTATCTGAAAGAGGCCGGAGCATTTTTTGGATTTTCTGCGATGGTCACCCGTAAAAATCTCCATGTCGTAAGTCAGGAATTCTTTTATGATGATTTGATTCGGCGCGGCTGCCGTATCGGGTTCTGCATAGGGTACGTGCCGAGTGGTGTGAATGCGGATTTTGATTTGGTTCCGACACCCAAAGAGCAGGAGGAATTCCGGCAGCGCATCCTCGATTTTCAGGCTCGAAAACAGCTACTCCTTGTTCACATGCCTGACGATGAATACGAGCAAGGCGTCTGTATGGCTGCAGGGAGAGGTTTCCTCCATGTGAATGCGCAAGGTTTTGTGGAGCCGTGCCCTTTTGCACATCTGGCGTCGCACTCGCTGCGTACCCATTCCTTGTTGGAGTGTCTCAAGGCTCCGCTTTTTTCCTGCATTCGGGAACATTCCGAGTTGTTGCGTCCTCCGCGAATGGGCTGTGCTCTTTTTGAACATAGAAAAGAGCTGGAAGTCATCGCCAAGGAGGTGGGAGCCAAATCTACGGAAATAAAAGATCCCGTGCCGTTTCGAAAGGACAATGGGCATGAAAAATGAACAACTTCCCAGGTCCTTCGACGATTTGATCGTCCGGTCTGATCTTCCTGTGTTGGTAGATTTCTGGGCCGAATGGTGCGCTCCGTGCCGAATGGCATCTCCCGCCATTGAGCGTATTTCTTCCGAATTCAAGGGAACAGGGAGGTGAATCACGTTCAAGGATGCTGTGGACATACCGGCTGGAGAGACACAAAGCATGTCCGCCACCGTTTTCATAAACAGAAAGGAAAATGAACGCATCCAGGAGATGCTCCGATTTGAAAAGGCACTTT
>Ga0172364_10002510_pt1 | contig 14589 bp, 11 predicted proteins | sample LakKivSesite10cm_FD_114545 | JGI IMG/M metagenome (GOLD analysis project Ga0172364, IMG submission 114545) | Sediment microbial communities from Lake Kivu, Rwanda - Sediment site 10cm | ecosystem: Environmental > Aquatic > Freshwater > Lake > Sediment | place: Rwanda: Western Province, Lake... | reverse complement strand
TCCGACTCTGGACTCGACGCCGCTGGTGCCGCCCAGGAAGCCTATCCGCTCTCTCATGCTGAACAATCCGCGGCCCCGCCCACTTTCCTCTACATCGGTGAGTTTGGAAACATCGAATCCTTGGCCATCGTCGCGAATGGTCAGCGAGAACTCATCTGGTTGATATACCAGGAGTATGGAGGCGTTCTTTGCTTTCGAATGCTTAATGATGTTGCCGATAGAGCCCTGAATAACGCGAAAAAGCGCAGCTTCCACATCGGGAGGAAATCGCATCTCGGTGCCTTTAGTCTCTACCGTTACGTTGATGTTCAAGGGCTGAAGAGTGTTCTTGGCGTGCTGTCGAGCAGCAGCGACCAATCCCAGCGTATCCAATACGGTAGGGTGTAGATTGGAAATCACCCTGCTCACCTCTTTATGTACCTGCACCGTCAGCGCCTGGACTTTCTTCAATCCGGCAGTGATTTGGGCGTCCTGGTTGGCAGACTTGGCGTATATCTCTATCAACGCTTCCAGCTGAAGCGCTATCCCCGAGAGCGATTGACTGGTCTCATCGTGTAGCTCTCGGGCGATCCTCCGCCGTTCCTCTTCCTCGGCCACAAGATTCTGTCGGGCAAGTTTGCGCAATCTTTCCCGCGCCTTTCTCAGCCGGTCGTTCAGTATCGCCTGCTCGATGGCTATGCCAAGTTGATCTCCAATCGAGTGCAAGAGGTACACGTCTTCCTTGCTGAAGCGATGCGGCACATGACTGGCGACGTTCATCACCCCCAGGACGTTGTCTCTAGCCCGGAGAGGGACACTGAGGAATGCCCTTAAACCCTCTGAGCTTATCAGATCCACCCGCGCGGCATCCGGTTCCGAGGAAATGTCCTCCAGCAGCACCGTCCTTCCGCTTTGAGCTACCTTCCCCGCGATTCCTTCACCAAGCTTAAGATGCATCTCTGCCGCGTACTTGTCGGACAGACCATGATAGACGCGGTAGGACAGCGTCTGGCCCGGTTCGTCGAGGAGCATTATTCCTCCCACGGTTCCGTTCATAATATTGAGCACATTGTCCAGGCCGATCCTGAGAATAGCATCCAACTCATGGAGACCGCTGATCGCTGCTGAGACTCGACTTAAGGCCACCAGGTCGTGGTAATGTTTCTCGGCCGTGCCGGCCTGATCGGATAGATTCAAGTCAGGACTGGCTGGACCGGAAGCCTTCTCAACTCGATCATCTTTGTTCATTGCCCTTGCTTCGCCAAAGTAGCCCTATTTCTAAGCCTATACAAAATCATGGCCTTTTGCAACCCGTTGTGTTTGCTGTTGTCACGTTAGCGGGAGCGATTCGTGAACGACATGGGGACCCCGCGAGCCACAATCCGAAATAGGCTATCGCTGGCCGAATCTGGGCTGCCCGCCGTAGCCTTGGCGCAGGCTGGCGGAGAGGGTGGGATTCGAACCCACGGTCGAGGAAACCCCGACACACGCTCTCCAGGCGTGCCTGTTAGACCACTCCAGCACCTCTCCGAGCTTCTACGGTTGAAGGATGCGTTTACGAACGAATGCCCTTCCTGACCCACTCTTGAGATACCGTTCAAGCCCGATTGCTCTTGACCTATCTCGGACGGCGAAATACGGTTCCAGAGTCAAAGGCCTCCTACTCTTCGTACAGTCAACCTTCCCCGAGTTATGTTCACTGAATCTGCGAGCAACATCATTTGTTGAACCCACATACAGGTTGCTGTCCGTGGCACTCCTGAGTATATATACATACCACATACTAGGTCTCGCCCGCCAGCCGTAGCCTTGGCGCAGGCTGGCGGAGAGGGTGGGATTCGAACCCACGCTCCGAATTAACCGGAGACCGCTTTTCGAGAGCGGCACCATAAACCACTCGGTCACCTCTCCTGAGGCTAATCATGAGGATGTCAGTTTACATAAAGGGCTTCTTGTCAACGACACGTCAGTTGTTCCCGACAACCTCACTCTCAACCGTCCCATTATACTGTGGAGGTACGAGTTTATCAAAGGTTTTCGGAGCAGCTCCCTAAAGACCGGGCCCTACGTGAGAATATGCGTCGAGAGTCACTTGTGTTGAAGCATGCCCTAATCGCTCCAAAACTATTCTGGCCACTCGGCTTCGCTGTGCATCAGGTAGCTCTGGTTAGTCGGTCTAGTAGATTCGAGATAGCGTGTATTTCCTGGCTAAGTAAGGCAGATCATTCACGATATAGGCAAATGCCAGCCACCCCCACTTTCCCCACCGTTTCTTTATCAGTTCATTCAGGGCGGGAATATCACCGCGGCCATTCTCAGGACTCCTGCCGAGAAGGAGTTCGGACAGTATGACCACGCTCCAGGAATCCACCGGCACATCCCTGCGCCCCAGTATTATTCCCGCCGAGTATTCGCCGATACCGGGGATATTCAGCACCATCTTTCGCGCTTGTTTGTCAGAAAGTGTATCCAGCTTCTCGGCTGACATCGGGTTGTCAGTCAGGTACCGTGCTGCGGCGATGAGGCGCTCGGCGCGATAGCCCAGCTTTGCCCTCGCTCGCAGGATGGAGGGTTCCAGGGCCGCGATTACCTCTGGCCGCGGCCAGAGAATCACCCTGTGGCGGTCGAAATCAAGGGGCACGCCGAATTCAGTCAGGAGCAGGTCCATCATCTGGCTGGAGCGTTTCCAGGGTGCCATCTGCAAACAGATGGCCAGAATCACCCGCCCGAATAGATCGCTGCCGTTGCCTAATCTCATGCCATAGAGATGACCAACCACCTCATTCAGCAGCGGCTCACTTTTGGCGAATCTGTAGAAGCCTGTGATATCCTCTTCCTCTCCCAGCGCTTTCCGCAGCTTCCGTTTGAGAGTCTGAAGGTCCGCCACATTTGCTGTGGTTTCTTGATAGACGTCCGCCCGCACATTCGGTTCGGCAGCATGCATTTTCAAGCCGAGCGGCCTGCCGTCCAGGTAGATGCCGGTCCAGAGTTTTCCGTTTCGAAACGTCTCTGCCGGTGTTGCCCAGTGCCATCCCGCGGGCTTATTTGCGGTGAGTTCAAAACTGAAAGGCCCAGGCATGGTGAACTCGAGCGAAGCTTTATGCTTGAGAATCATTTGTCTGCTTCTTGCTGCTTCTGGATCTGGGCCGCCATTCGTTATTCTCTGCCGCACGAGACACAGCCACCCGAATACTCGGAATCAACGGTGATGAATGGCCCACGGTCAATGCCAGTCTCGGTGTAGCTGGCAGGCAGCGAGAGCACCTGGTCTTTTTTGCTGCCATAGCGGTAGATGGTGATCCCCTTACATTTAAGCTCGTAAGCTAACATGTAGACCTGCCGGATATCATCGGGCGTGGCTTCAGCGGGCAGATTGACGGTCTTCGATACCGAGTTGTCGGAGTACTTCTGGAACACAGCCTGCATCTTGACATGCCACTCCGGGGCGATATCCCAGTCTGTGACCATCACGTCCGCTATGTCCCCGGGGACGCCTTTTATGCCCCGCAGAGTCCCTTTTTGGGCTATCTTCTCCATCAGTTCGCGAGAGTAGAAGCCCCGGCCGCGGGCAATCCTCTCGAATGCCGGGTTCACTTCCAGGAGCCGGGTGCCCTCCATAACGTTGCGGACAAAGGCCAGAGCGAACAGGGGCTCAATGCCGCTGGAGCATCCGGCGATAATACTGATAGTGCCTGTTGGAGCAATGGACAGAACGGTGGCATTTCTCAGCCGGCGACCACCGCGACGGTCATAAACGCTGCCCCTGAAACTAGGGAAGACACCCCGCTTTTCGGCAAGCTCGGCCGAAGCCTTCGTGGCCTCTTCCAGCATGACTTTCATTACGCTCTCCGCCACTTCCAGGGCCCCCTCCGAATTATACGGTATACCCATCTCGATGAGGGCGTCGGCAAAGCCCATCACCCCCAGTCCTATTTTCCGGTTTCCTTCGCGCGTCATTCGTTCAGTCTCCGGAATCGGAAACCTGCTGGCTTCGATGACATTATCCAGGAAGTGGACACAGGTCCGGACTGTCCGCTTCAGTTTCGCCCGGTCTATGCGCCCGTTACTAATCATCTTGGACAGGTTTATCGAGCCCAGGTTACAGCTTTCATAGGGCAGCAGGGGAAGCTCTCCGCACGGGTTGGTAGCCTCCAGGCGACCAAGCTGCGGCGTGGGATTGTGGCGGTTGATTTCGTCCAGGAAGATGAGCCCCGGGTCACCGCCCCTCCATGCGTTATTCACTATCTGGTCGAAGAGCTGACGGGCCTTGATGGTGCCTGCCTCTCTGCCCGTCCGGGGATTGATCAGCGCCCATTGTTTATCTCGTTTCACTGCCTCCATAAACTCATCGGTGGCCCCGACAGATATGTTGAAATTAGTCAATGTCGTCTCGTCACCCTTAGCCGTAACAAACTCCACAATGTCCGGGTGGTCGGCATTCAGAATCCCCATGTTGGCCCCACGGCGCTTGCCCCCCTGTTTCATAACCCCGGTAGCCGCATCGAATATCTTCATAAAGGAGACAGGACCCGAAGCGACTCCCTTGGTAGAGCGCACGATGTCTCCCTTCGGTCTTAGATGGCTAAACGTGAACCCAGTGCCGCCTCCCGACTGGTGTATCAACGCCATATTCTTCAACGAGTCGAATATTCCGACAATAGAGTCTTCTATGGGCAGGACAAAGCAAGCCGACAGCTGGCCAAGGGGAGCTCCGGCGTTCATAAGGGTGGGGGTATTGGGCAAGAACTCCCGGCTGTTCATCAGGTCGAAGAACCTGTCTTCCAAACCGTGGATATCCTCCGATGGACTGAACCTCGTCTCCACCGCCGCGATAGTATGAGCGACGCGATGAAACAACTCGCCGGGTGTTTCGATGAGCTTACCTTCCTGATCGCGGAGCAGGTAGCGACGCTCCAGCACCTTGACAGCGTTGATGTCCAGCTTGAGGTCATCGCGAATGCCGATGATGCCTTTCAGACGGCGTATGTTGGCTCGCTGCTCCCGGTAAAGAATATAAGCCTTAGCAACATCGTGATAACCCTTGGCCATTAACACTTCTTCAACGATGTCCTGGACGTTTTCCACGCCGGGCATACCGTGAGGGAATGCCACCTTGATCCTCGCCACGACTTCCGAAGTCAGTTCCGAGGCCAGTTTTCTGCTGCCGGTCCTGGTAGCCAGCAGTGCTTTATTTATGGCGTTTTCGATTTTTCGAGGATCAAAAGCCACTACGGTACCGTCTCTTTTCCTTATCTTGTTCACTCCGGTTACCCTCGCCTTGACCATGCCGATCTCCTTTGCCGGAATATCACGCTCCAAAGAGCATCCGCCTCGGGCAATCAGTTGCTATCAGCAATGCGCCCCGAAGCTGAATATCGAGGATTTGTCTCCGGTTTTGCCGCGGGCTCCTTGTCCGTGACGAACATAATTCTAAACGCTTATCGCTGGAAAAGTCATAAAAGAGACAGCGAAAATATCACAAATATATGACATTCCGGACCAACTTCGGTCACCTGCAACCGCCAAATTCTCTAAATCGCCACTGGCTCCGAAGCCACCTGTTTCTCGGAAATGTCACAAATTTGTGACTTTTCATCAGACAATCTTATGACTATTCCACATCGCGCCTAGTATGATACTAATAGAATTGTTCGTCTCGAAATCTCTATGCCAGCTGTCTATCGAGACGGGAGGTGAATAGGAACCCGTCTCTCAAGTGCAGAGAGGTAGGTATGAAATGGGTTTTGAGGCAAAGGAGGTGAACCGGGATGATGTGATGCGGATGCTTTCTTTACAGTCGGAAAAACGCACAACACGAGAACTGGACCCCAAGACGTAATAAGAAAAGGTCAAAAAGCCACCAAGGAACACTCAGATTACTCGGCTTTTTGACATGAGGAGGCAAAGTGATGAAAGAGGTTTTTGCAAATAACTATAAATGGTTATTGATTTTGACATTGATAGCAGCTTTATTATTCCCAGCGGCGTGTAACAGAAACCCGCCGACAGGTATCGGGAGCATAGAGGTGCTGGGCGAGTGGGGAGGCGAGGAACTGGCCAGCTTCCAGGCCATGGTCGCACCTTGGGAGCAGCAAACCGGCGGGCAGATGTCCTTCACGGGTACCAGAGACCTTATCGCTATCTTGACGACTCGTGTTCAAGCTGGCAACCCGCCTGACGTCGCTATCCTGCCCACCCCAGGACTGATGACAGAGCTGGCCCAGGAAGGCAGTCTTATTGCTCTGGATACTGTCCTGAACATGACCGAAATCAACCAGGACTATGCCCAGGGGTGGATTGACCTAGGCACTGTAAATGGAAGTCTTTATGCCATTTTTATGAAAGCATCGGACAAGGGCACCGTCTGGTATGATCCGAAAGTCTTCGCCGGCAACAACTGGACGATACCGGAGACCTGGGACGACATGATAGCTCTCTCCGACCAAATCGTGGCGGAGAAAAAAGCCCCCGCAGCGCCGTGGTCAATTGCTGTGGAGAGCGGAGCGTCCAGCGGCTGGCCGGCAACCGACTGGATGGCGGAAATCTTGCTGCGTAAGTACGGTGGAGGGGTCTATGACCAGCTGGTTAACCACTCCATTCCCTGGACGGATTCAAGGGTAAAGGACATGTGGCAGATGTTCGGGACGGTAGCGCTCACTCCTGGGTACGTGCCAGGTGGTGCGACTGCCATTCTGGCTACCAATTTCCAGGACGGCACATATCTCCCCTTCCTGACCCCGCCCGGGGCAGCCATGGATTATCTGGGAGATTTCACCGCTGGCTTTGTCTCTAGCCAGTTTCCGCAGCTGGTGGCCGGGGAGGACTACGCTTTCTTCCCCTTCCCGATCATAACGGAGCAGTATTCGGGAGGTGTGACCGGCGGTGCTGATCTTGTCGTGGCCTTTAAAGACACCGCGACGGTGCGCTCCTTTGTGCAATACTTGTCTACAGCAGACGCTCAGGCAATCTGGGTCGAGCGGGGCGGTTTTACCTCGGTGAACAACAAGGTTAGCCCGAACGACTATCCTGATGCTCTCACTCGTGCTGCTGCCCAGCAGTTGACCGGGGCTACACTGTTCCGCTTCGGAGCCGGCGACAGTATGCCCTCGGCCGTGCAAACAGCATGGTGGGCCGGTGTGCTTTCTTATCTGCAAAACCCATCGCAGCTCGATAGCATACTGGCCGATATCGAGTCTGTGGCTCAAACCGCTTACTAATAGTAGATGTAGTGGGGGCAGCCTTTATGTGCTGCCCCCGGAATACCATCGCTGGAGAACCTGTAATGGGCAACCCGTTGGCAAATCTGCTGGCCAGGCGGCGAAACCCCGGGCGGGCCAGGAACAGCCGCAGGAGAAACTACGTGCACTGGCTCTGGCTGTTGCCGACCCTGGTATTCATCGCTATCTTCCTGGTTTATCCGGTAATTGATACCTTCGTCCTGAGCTTCATGAATGCAGATTCTACGGCCTCTGTCGGCCTTGACAACTATGCATGGGTATTCACCAACGGAGCTGCTCAGGGTTCGCTGCTGAACAATGTGCTCTGGTTGACTCTGTTCACTTTTCTTGCGGTCGGTCTCGGGGTATTAATGGCTGTCCTCACCGGGCGTGTCCGCTATGAAAGCGTCGCCAAAGCATTTATCTTCATACCCATGGCGATTTCATTCGTGGCGGCGGCTGTTATCTGGAGATTTGTCTATGCCTATAGCCCGGAGGGTTTCACGCAGATTGGACTCGTGAATGCCGCTGCAACCGGAGTCGGCCTTCCCCCCATAGCCTGGCTGGTTGAGCAAAAGCTTGCTTACCTGGGACAGCTCTTGCCCACCCCGCTCCACACCAACAATTTTGCCCTGATTGTGGTGGGGGTCTGGATGTGGACCGGCTTCGCCATGGTGATAATCTCCGCAGGCCTCAAAGGCATCCCCACGGAGGTTGTGGAAGCGGCCAGGGTAGACGGCGCCAGCGAGTGGCAGATTTTCCGACGTATCACTCTGCCCATACTCGCGCCGACCATTGCCGTCGTAGCTACCACACTGATAGTACAGGCATTGAAGAAGTTTGATATCGTGTGGGTTATGACCACAGGCAACTACGGTACCGACGTGGTTGCGACCTTTATGTACAAAGAGATGTTTAGCTACCAGAATTTCGGCCGTGCGGGCGCCCTGGCGGTCATACTGCTGCTGGCGATTGTCCCTATCATGCTCATTAATATCAGAAGGTTTCGGTCGGAGGCGCAAAACCGGTGAGCGAGGTCGAAGGAACCGTCATCTCTAGGTTGGGGCAATTTGGGGCAGGGCTGAGGAAGTTTGCCGCACGCCTTCCGCTCCACGTTATTATAATAGTCATTGCGCTGCTCTGGATGACTCCCGCCTTCGGACTTCTGGTCAGCTCGTTTCGCCCGGCTACCGCGATTGCCACCAGCGGATGGTGGACCGCTTTCGAGACCCCTTTCAAATTCACCCTCGACAATTACGGCACCGTTCTATCTCAGAACGGGATGGCGCGAAGTTTTCTGAATAGCCTCATCATTTCCATTCCCGGCACGGTTATTCCTGTTCTGGTGGCCGGTTTCGCGGCCTTCGCCTTTGCCTGGATGAAATTCCGGGGGCGTGACGTCATCTTTATGTTTGTGGTTGCCCTCCTCGTGGTGCCCGTGCAGATGACCCTGATACCAGTCCTGCGACTGCTCACTGACACACACCTGGTGGCTACGTTCCCGGGTATTTGGCTGGCGCACACGGCCTATGCCTTACCTTTTGCCGTATTCTTGCTGCGTAACTTCTTCGCGCAGTTGCCCAAAGAGCTACTCGAGTCGGCATATCTGGATGGGGCCTCCAATATGCGTGTTTTCTTTCGGTTGATACTGCCTCTGTCGGTACCGGCTCTGGCCTCGCTGGCCATTTTCCAGTTTCTGTGGGTATGGAATGACCTGCTGGTGGCTCTGGTCTACCTTCAGGACCCAAGCAAATCCCCTATGACGGTTACTATAAACAATCTGGTGAGTTCGTTTGGAACTCAGTGGCAGTTACTTACCGCCGCCGCCTTCATCTCCATGATGCTGCCTCTGGTCATATTCATTGCCCTACAGAGATACTTCGTGGAAGGCATTACAGCCGGAGCCGTAAAAGGCTAGAGAGCGACCTGACACTTGAGATATAATTAGGCAAATATCAACAGGATAGTAATCAGGTGGCTGAAGTACGCTTTGAAAACGTTACCAAACGATTTGGCGATACCATAGCAGTCAGTAATCTTAACCTGGAGATTCCCGATAAGGAGTTCCTGGTCCTGGTAGGTCCTTCCGGTTGCGGCAAATCAACGGTGCTGCGCCTGCTGTCGGGGCTTGAGGAGCTTACCGAAGGTAATATCTATATTGGGGAACAACTAGTTAACAATATCCCGCCGAAAGACCGCAACGTAGCCATGGTCTTCCAGTCCTACGCCCTGTATCCGCACATGACCGTTTATAACAATATGGCTTTTGGGCTGAGTCTGCGCAAAGTCGCTAAAGCTGAGATAGATCGGCTTGTGAAAGAAGCGGCACATATTCTGAATATAGAGGACTTGCTAAAACGCAAACCCCGCCAGCTATCGGGCGGTCAGCGACAACGAGTTGCCCTGGGCCGAGCCATCGTGCGCAACCCGGCCGCATTCTTGCTTGATGAGCCACTGTCCAATCTTGATGCCAAGTTAAGGGTGCAGATGCGTGCCGAACTCAGCAAGCTGCACGAGCGCCTGGGTGCGACATTTGTCTACGTTACTCACGACCAGATTGAGGCCATGACCATGGCCAGCCGCATCGCCGTTCTGGATAAGGGCGTTTTGCAGCAGGTCGGCACACCCGGCGAACTCTATGACAGACCGGCCAACGTATTTGTGGCTGGATTTATCGGCAGCCCGGCGATGAACTTCTTCGAGGTCACGCTGGGCGGGAATGACGATAAGCTCTATTTGGAGTCCGGGAGCCTCCGGTTGCTGGTTCCGGCGTCGAAAACCGCCATGCTGATTCCCTACCAGGGAAGAGGAATCACTCTCGGCATTAGACCGGAGGATATTCACGATAAAGAATACGTACCCGCCGGCATAGACGCATCGGCGCCGCTGCGAGCTAAGGTGGATGTCATTGAAATGATGGGTAACGAACTGTTTATCTATCTGGTCAGCGGTAAGCACAGGTTCCTGGCTCGAGTAGACCCCAGGGCCAAGGCGCGACCCGGTCAGGATATAGAGGTGGTCCTTAACTTGAGCAATTTACACGCCTTCGATACTAAGTCGGAGGAAGCGATATCCGGCAAGCCTGATTAACGATATCTTTTCAAAGGCAGGAGTACTAGGTTCGGCATTACCCTCCTGATTGTTCTTAAAATGTCACAGATTTGTAATATTTTGGGGCACGATTTTATGACTATTCGACCATCACCGACGTACCATAGATGTCGAAAAGGAGGTGTGAGGTGATGCAGCAAATCACTACCAAAGTTCCATTCGTACTCGACAATGTGAGTAAGTGCCTGTGCCCTGGGTGCCCGGTGCAGGCTCAGAGCAAGTGTGTGGCCGGGCTGAAGCCAGGCTTGGCAGCGGCACTCAAGAACAATCCTCTCAGGCGCGAACAGATACCCGGCGTTTACTGTGGGGCGGGGAAAGCCACCTGCGCCGACATTGATGCTAAGAAGAGTTGCCTGTGTGGGGACTGTGCCGTGTACACCCAGTACGCTTTGGCGAAGGGGAAGCCAGGCGGGTATTTCTGCAGCGCGGGAGCAGCCAGGTAGGCTATTTCCTGTCTCGTAAGGAGAATATGTGGCGATTTGAGACCGCTGTGCTGGAGGTGATTCAGCGCACCCAGGATATCAAGAGTTTCCGGTTGGACGTCAAGGGTGGCAAAGACGTGCGATACAGTGCCGGGCAATATCTCTTTGTTACCATCAGGATTGGCGAGCACGAGGCGGAACATCATTTCACGATATCGAGCTCTCCAACAGAAACAGAGAAAGCAGGTTATCTGGAGTTTACAAAAAGGATTACTACCAGCGACTATTCTCAAGCTCTGGACCGCATGAAACCCGGTGACTGGGCAAGACTGGAAGGCCCCGAAGGCGACTTCACGCTTCCGTCCAAAAGGGCGAAACTGGCTTTCTTAAGTGGTGGCATCGGTATCACACCGCTCCGAAGCATGCTGCGGTACATCGCAGACAAGGGACTGGAGCACAATGTGGTCCTGATTTACGGCAACAGCGACTGGGAAAACATTGCCTTCCGTGACGAGCTGGATGGGATAGCAAGTACGCATACTGGTATCAGGGTGGAGTATGTGCTATCGGGCCCGGACGTCCCACCGGGATGGAAGGGCAAGAAGGGCCACATCACTAACCAGACCGTTGTTGAGGTAATGCCAGATTATAAGGAGAGGACCTTCTATATTTCCGGTCCCCTTAAGATGGTTCTATCTCTTGAAGAGCAGTTGCGCGATATCGATGTCCCTGAGAAGCAGATCAAGCGGGACTACTTCCCGGGGTACGATTAAACGTATTTAGCCTGACGAGAAAGGCAATCTGGAAACGGGCCACTGCTAAGGCGCGGCCGCAAAACATCCGGATGGCTACGTCAGGTACGCAATTCACGTTGTTAGCTGACTGAATCGCCAGTATAATCATCCTCAGATTGGCCCTTTAATCAGCTTAAGGAGGTCTCGATGTACATAACCAGCTTGAACAAAGTCGAAAAGAGTATTGTTGTCCTGGAAGGCGCCAAAGGCGTCCACAAACAGATTCCTCTATCCAGAAAAGACGGAGTCCCGACATTTTCATTTCGAGTGTTTACCATTGAGCCAGGCGGACATACTCCATTTCACCGGCATGAATTCGAACATATGAATTATGTGATCAAAGGCGAAGGGACTTTGGTCGGTGAGGATCGGGAACATGAGTTAAGCGAAGGTGACTTCGCCCTCGTCTTGCCTGGGGAGAAGCATCAATTCAAGAATCCCTCTAAGGAGCAGAACCTGCTCATAATCTGCGCTGTCCCGAAGCAATACGAATAACACCTCGCGCGCCAGGAGCCGAGCGTGCCGGTTAGCTCTGGTACCATCAACCTTAATCGCTAGCTCTGGCCTAACAACGTGGCGAACGTCGAATAGGACTTGTGTTTGGCAAGAAAAGTGCACGACGAGGGAGTGTCACTTTCTATCCTAACCAGTGGGGATTCTGTGAAGTTGAGTCGAATATTGTGTCTGTTTTATATAGTTCGTACTGGCCGCCGTGAGCTGCTTCTGCCGTTTTGGCTAACAAGGCCGAGCGTTCTTTCTCGCTCATAGGGGTGAAACTTCTAACGGCTTCCAAAGCCTGCTGAAGGGTGGCAAGAGAATCACAGCCAGTGATAACGACACTTATCGGAAGGCTCATGGCGTAATGAAGACACTCGGTTGCAGTCACAGTAGAGCTCTTCACAAACAGTCCCTCGCCCAACGGCTTCATGCCCAGCACACCGATTTTGTGTTCCAGCAGCATCGGCAAGACCCTCTTTTCAAAGCTGTCATAGTGTGCGTCCATGATATTGAGCGGCATCTGTACCGCGTCAAAAGCGAAGCCATTGTCGAACGCCGTTCGGAGCATGTTTGAATGTATATCCGGGCTTTTGTGGCCCGTGAAACCAATGTAACGAACCTTGCCTGCCTTTCTGGCCTCAAGAACTGCTTCCATTGCGCCTCCAGGGGCAAAAACGCGGGCCGGGTCTGACATTCGGATGATCTCGTGAAATTGCAGGAGGTCAATGTGGTCAGTTTGGAGCCTCCCGAGCGATTCGTCGAGCTGCACCGATGCCGTCTTTTTGTCCCGCCCGTCAATCTTGGTCATTAAGAAGACCTTACCTCTATATCCGTCTCGCAGGGCTTTTCCCATCCGGATTTCGCTCTGCCCGTTGTTGTAATCCCAGGAATTGTCCATGAAGTTGATGCCACTATCAATGGCAGTTCGTACTATTCGTATGCTATCATTCTCGTTATCCTGCCAGCCTATGTGAGCCCCGCCTAAGCCCACGATCGAGACTTGCTGCCCTGTGGATCCTAAGATGCGATAGTGCATTTCTGGCTTTCCCATAGGCATCTTCCTTGAAATCTCCCGTTTCCGAGATTCGCTTCAGCCTCTCGGAACATACTTTGCAGTAGACTGCAGAGATCCTTTCTCAGAATCATCATACAAAACATTAGGGCCAGAGACAAGGGTTGATGGCCTCGTCGGCCGGGTCCTTATGACCATAGAAATCGGTCCGCCGTGCGATAATGCCCCAGCTTGTCTCCCAGTTGACATTTTTCGCGCCTCTCCCTTAAAATGGTTTAAGCTCGGAACAGGCCCTCCGTGACGAGAGAGAGCCGGGCTCCCCGAGTGCAGCGGAAATCGATACCCGCAGGACTGAGCTCCTGCGGGCTTTTTTAATTTCAGGTGACTGATTTGGCGGAAGATTTTGACCTGAGCGATGTAAGCAAAATCCAGGGGCTTTCCGAGAAAGAAGCCGCCGAGAGGCTTTTGCATGAAGGTTACAACGAAATCCCCTCGGCCAAGAAGCGAAGTTTCTGGCGAATTACCTGGGACGTTATCCGCGAACCGATGCTGCTGTTGTTAATCGGCGGCGGTGCCATATATTCAATTCTGGGCGATATCCAGGAAGCATTGATGCTACTGGCTTTCGTCTTCGTGATTATCGGCATCACGCTGTATCAACAGAGGCGCACCGAAAGGACGCTGGAAGCATTGCGCGACCTCTCTAGCCCCCGCGCGATGGTTATACGTGACGGCACTACCAGGAGAATCGCCGGAAGGGAAGTCGTCCGCGGCGATATTATCGTGCTTGCTGAAGGTGACCGGGTCCCCACAGATTCCGTGTTACTGGATGGTAACAACCTGACCGTTGAAGAATCTATTCTGACCGGCGAATCCGTACCGGTTCATAAAATAGAGTCGGAACGAACTCCCGAACAAATGGGACCTCCCGGCGGCGACAACTCTCCATTCGTATTTTCCGGGACTCTTGTTGTCAGTGGTATTGGGATTGCCCGCGCACTGGCGATCGGCATCAATACCGAGTTCGGTAAAATCGGTAAGTCTCTGCAGAAAATCGAAGCGGAAGATACACGGCTGCAAAAAGAGACGCGGAATATCGTAAGGAATCTGGCTATTCTCGGATTATCGCTCTCCGCCGTGGTGGCTGTATTGTACGGGTTGCACACCGGCAACTGGCCGCAGGGTCTGCTCGCAGCCATTACCCTGGCCATGGCCGTTCTGCCCGAAGAGTTTCCGGTCGTGCTAACGATATTCCTGGCTTTAGGGGCGTGGAGGATTTCACAGAGCCACGTGCTGACCCGCCAGATGCCAGCGATTGAGACACTCGGCTCGACTACGGTCCTCTGTGTCGATAAGACCGGTACGTTAACTATGAACAGGATGTCCGTTGAGCAGATTTACGCCGCAGGTGAGTTTCTCAAAGTCAACATCAACACTTCCAAGGCTCCGCCGGAGAAATTCCATCAACTCATCGAGTTCAGTATTCTCGCCAGCCAGACCAATCCTTTCGACCCTATGGAGAAGGCCTTGAAAGAGCTTGGCGACCGGTATCAGAG
>Ga0172364_10002507_pt1 | contig 14602 bp, 14 predicted proteins | sample LakKivSesite10cm_FD_114545 | JGI IMG/M metagenome (GOLD analysis project Ga0172364, IMG submission 114545) | Sediment microbial communities from Lake Kivu, Rwanda - Sediment site 10cm | ecosystem: Environmental > Aquatic > Freshwater > Lake > Sediment | place: Rwanda: Western Province, Lake... | reverse complement strand
TGTAAAGTGCTTCTCGTGCTTGCGTCCAATTGTTCTATTACGTTCAAATTTCTGAGAATGCATATCAATGAAAGTCTTTGAGACTTGTTTTGTCTTATTTCCTGCAATCTTGTCAATTTATAAACAGCGTCAGAACCTTCGCGTTCAAAGAGACTTTCAAACTCGTCCAAAGTCAAAATCACAAAAGCGTCTTCCTCATCTAAAATTTGTAGCAAAACTTGCAAAAGCTCCTCTGCAGAATATCCCCGCTTAGGAAAAGTTGGATGAAAAACAGAAACTGCATGCTGTAATATGAGAAAAAGGCTTCCGCGATATTCGCGACAGTTGACATGAATGTAACGCAACATTATTTTATGGACATTTGCTTCATGCGTGATGTTCGTTCCGAAACGTTGTGCAATCGCGGTTTTGCCTGAACCTACGTCGCCAGTTATTATGACCCTCTGAGCCATTTTTCCAGGAGATTGAATCTGGTAAGTGAAGAATTCCTTTAGTAACCGAAGTTCTTTTTCTCTGTGTAGAAGCTTTGATGGGATATAGCTTATGTCAAGTTTCGTTTCATCTTTGAACACGCTTTGCCGCTTCAACACTTGTGTTAAACCTCAAAGATACTATGCACAAAGCTTGTTATTCTTTCTTCATAAACTCTATCGTGTTTATCTACAAGAGCATTTTCTGGAGCATTTCCAAATTGGGCAAACCGTAAATTTTGTGAGTACCTATAATTATTGTGGGTGTAGTTTTGACACTTTTAATTGTCGCTTTTAGTTTGCCCTTTAAAGTTGAGATGTCATAAACTTTCAAGTTTAGTTCGTTTTCTTTAGCGAAAGTGGTCAGAAGCTCCAAAGCTTTCTTGTCATTTTCTGGAAGAGAACTTATAATATTGTATTTTGTTTGGCATGGATGCTCAGCAAAAATAGCGAAGTTACCATCCGATGGTGCTTTTAGTTCTTCTTCGCTTTTAATATATAACTCTAATGTTTTCATGGCGTGATTAAACTAGGGTATAAAATTACTTAAGGTTTGACATGCAACTATAAAATTACCATCAATTCCGTCACGAACGGAGACATCTCCAGATCTCTCTTTTTCTACTCGCTTTGAAAACTCTGATCAAATCAATTGCTTTTTATTTTGTGTGCTGATAGCTTGCAGTATTTTGGAGAACACTTCTTTCCATTCGAGTTATTTCTCGATGCAGCCCATTGAAGAACAGGTATTATTGCTTCTCTGAGTCCTTCTCCATCTTTTGTCAGTGAGTATTCAACACGTGGTGGAATTTCCGAAAATGATTCCCTCTTTATTAGCCCTTCTTTTTGAAGTTGCTTTAATGTGTCTGCAAGCGTTTTAGGACTTATGCTCTTCAGTTCTTCCATAAGCTTGTTGAATCTAAGGCTGCCATAATTTCCGATGGTATTGATTATTAGAAGCGCCCATTTCTTGCTTATTACGTCTATGATTCCCTCGAGAGGACAAAGACAGACGACACTATTCTTGCTCTCCATAACTGCCACTTTCCTTATAGATAGTAACTATCTTGCTATAAACTTTATAGTATAAATACTTTACTTTTAATAGTTTAAGAAGGGGTGATAATACATGGAAGAAGAATGTGGCTGTGGTGGACATCACCAGAGAAATGTGAACTTCTGCAGGTGCGGTATGCATGAGCATGAATACGGTTACAGAAGACACTTTTTAACGAAGGTGGAGAAGATAGAGAGACTGAAGAATTATGCGGATGAACTGAAAAAGGAACTTAAGGCTGTTGAAGAGAAGATCAAAGAACTGCAAAGCTAAAAGCCCCGAAATGTAAGCCTTACTTGTTCAAGGACGAATACTTCTTGCTTTTTCTTTTTTCTGTTCATGTAGAGCCTTTTATGTCTTTGACGAACAATACGGTTTATACGCTCATATAAAAGAGGAAATTATTAAATATGGCTGAGTTGAGCTTTTTGGATTAGACACTTGTATTTGGGTGATGTTGGTGGTTGAGATTAGGCAACTGCTGGAATACAATGAGAAGGTGAGGCACAGATATTTCGAGGTTCTAGTCAAACTTCCTTGGGAAGAGTTTGTCAAGAATCGTGAAGCAAGTTTCCACTCTCTAAGAAATATCTTCATTCACACTTTGGGCGCAATTGACCATTGGCTGGACTTTTTGAAGAAGGAAAAGTCGTTGCACAAGAAATTTGATGAATATCAAACTTTTCAGGATGTTAGAGATTATATGGAATATGTGGAAAAGAGAATGCGAGATTACTTGGGTTCATTATCAACTGGGGGGCTTGATGAGAAGTTTACGGTCACAAATGATGCAAATGAGACTATTGAAGTTACGGCGGAAGACATCTTGATTCATGTGTTCGAGGAGGAAGTGCATCATAGAGGTGAGTTGATTGCGCTTCTTTGGCAGATGGGCATTGAACCCCCGTTGATGGGTTGGAAGGAACTCTAAAAGCGAGAAAAAATTAAATCAAATCAGATAATAAGAGTTTTCTGTTTTCACGCTTCAATAGGTGCTTCCTGCAGCTGTTCAAGAGAGAACTGCCTTGAAAGTTTGGTAACTGCACATTCGTCTCCAACCCTGCAATTCTTCATCTACACCCTAAAACCCCAAAGACCATATTTGAATCCTAATATAGGGCTCTAGCTGTGTTGCACGCACGCACACACAACAAACGTAACAAAAGGGCTAGCGTATTGGTTGTAACCCGCCTTTTGTTTTTGGAATGGTGACATTTGACTAGTCGGGCTACCCGCACTTCAGGTAGATGCCTCATCAGCGTCTGTTTGCCCTTTCCACTTGCAGGACAGCCGTTTCACCGTTCCACATCCAGCATCCTCAACAATTTTAGCATGCATCATAGACATTTGCAGGATGGACGTTTCGTTTCTGCTCCGTTGCCAAGGCTCTCACCTTACGCCTTTACAGACGTTGCAATTCTACGCGTGGGCGGAGTTTCCTCAAGCCTTAATAGCAAAGCTCGAAAGCCACCCACCAACACGCCAGCCAAAAAACATAAAATGCAAACGTGTGCAATAAGAATTACGCATACAAAATGTCCCAGTACTAACTCCTAGATATCTGACGAAACAGGTTTTGAGAAAAAGCATCTGCTGGTATTCTTGTCAGTGCATGAAGACGTGCCTCGTTCTTGATTCTATGGTGGGGGAGTCCCAAATTTCTTGCCATAAAGACTTGTGATGGTAACTAAATCGAAAATGCCTATGTGGCACAAGTCGTTTGAGTCAATATCAGCACCTGGAAAATATCGTGCATCAAAGACCCCGTCGCCCCTTGTACTATAGGCAGCTGTGGCTTTAACTACATCATATATCTCAATCTTGAAGTAGCCACTGCGAGGTTTGACTGAACCTTCCCAGTGCCATTGCCAGTCAATCTCACCTAACAGCGGCGTCTCGAAAAACAAAAAAGAGTTTTTTCTCAATGAGATCTCGTCACCAGAAGTAGGAGGGTCATGCGTCATAGAGACTGGATAGTGCGTACCAAGGCTGTACATGGTTTGCTGCCATGGTAGGCCTGCTAGGTAGAAGCCTGATGCGGGCATGTTTGCGTACCAGTAGGTTATGCTTATTGTGCCTGTTAAGTCGCGTAGTGGATGGAATCCGATGTGGCTGTATAGGTCGTAGCCTGCTTTGATTATGAAATCTATGCCTTCGTAGATGGGTGCGCCGTTTAATGTGGCGCTTACTACTTGTACGACGCTGTTGGCAAGCATGTACGGTGTTGTGCCTGTCTGAGTCCACGATTCTACTGTTGTGGCGCAGAGTGGGTCGAGCAACTCGTCTTTTGTCATTAGTGGGTATGTTGGTGCGGTGTAGAACCAGTAGCTTTGGTCGTCGAAGTAGACTTGGAATTCATCCCATGAGTCGCTGTTAACGTCGACTATCTTGGTGTATTTGATGTCCATGAAGCTGCCCCATTGCCAGCTGTCTGTGAAGGCGTAGTTGTACCATACTGTGAATTCGAAGTCGTGTGCATCCCAGTTGCGTATGTAAGCGCCTGTCACTGGAGCGACTATGCCAACGTCCTTCCTAATGTAGTATGTAACTACTGTCTTTTCGTAGCCGTCTTGCGGGTCAAACCAAGCGCCTGATTCCCAGTCTTGAATAACCCATGGCTGGTCAACAGTCAAGTCATAAGGCTGTTCACTTATGGCACCCGTGTATACAAGATCTAGGAAGCCGTATTCGAAGGGCAATTGGCTATAGAGTATATTAAGCCTGCTTGGTCCGTTGGGTATGCCTAAGCGTATTGACCCACCGTCCTGACGATGTGCATTAAGAAATGTGTACTGATTGCATACGCCCAAGCCATTTATGCTGCAGACATTTAGAAGCTCCTTTCTATAACTGTAGTAGTAACTATAGCTCCACAGTGGAATGTTAATGCAGTGCTTAGCAACGATAAGACTTTGAGCATTCTTGCAACGAATTACAGGATCGGGATTTGGTATGGGGGGCAACCATAATAGGTCTAGCTGATCGTCAAGATCAGGATAATTTGGATTGCCATACTTGTCCACTCCAGTCACGTAGTTAGATCCATACGGGTACCACCACATACTATGATATAGCCCGAATAGGTATGTCGGAAGTCTGCTACCACTCCAGCCGCCAGTGTACACTTGATAGTTACGATCGCCATGGATTTTGGGGCTTAAAACGGAACGGGGTTGCTGCCACTGTGTACCTGTTGTCTTAAAACCAGCTCCGATTGAGGTACTCCTCAATGTATTTTCAAGCTGATCAATTAGGTATTGTCCTACAGCAAATCTGTTACTGTCATCGCTTCTTACGCAAACCACTAAAGGATACGCTTCAGTGTCCGCGTTCGGAGCGCCATCCCAATCCGCAGGATAATTCAACCAACCATTGCCATCAGTATCTGAAAAACCAGCCTCAGTCAACAGTTGAGCTGCAACCTCGGGGTCATAAGGGTAAGGATAGTTATCTCCGACAACACTTTGATTTATCCATGACGAGTCTGATAATCCAGCACCAATTGGCACGTCAATTCTCGCTGCAAAATCTTCCAAAATTTCAGTAACAATATAGTCTTTGTCTATTAATCGCGCTATCGCTCTTCTGACTTGTAGTTCATTCGTGGCCGACCGCACACCAGGATAAGTTGCGATTGTATAATTATTATTCAAATCAAACTCCATTATTCCAAATCCATCGCTTCTTGCTAACTGGATGTTTGGATCTTGCTCCGCAGCCAACTTTTGAGTCTTAGTTAAAGACCATTGAATGCAATCTGCTTGACCATTCACAAAGGCGTTCCATGCTTCATCCGGAGATGCGTAAAACATTATGTCAATGTCAGACCGAGCACCTTGTCCTTTAGCTCTAGAGCAGAACGTAGCAGACACTAAGGTAATTAAAAGCAAGCCTAACATGAATATACAAAATCTACTCATTGCATCTCCTTCTCTTAATAAATACTATAGGACAACTATCTTATTTTTCTTTTGAAAGAATAGAAGAACTATCCAAGAAAGCTTATTTTGTGCAAACTCTTTTGTGAATGATGATAAATAATGCCACGACTAGTGATTTTAGTAACAGGTACTCCGTGTGTAGGAAAGACTTCAATTGCTCGCGCCCTGTGCTCAAAATTAAACGCTTTATACATAAATCTGACAGAATTAGCCTTGCGCGAAAACCTTGTTGCTAGAGAAGACGAGAAACGAAAATCCATAATAGTTGATGACATTCGAATGCAACGAAAAATCCAGAAAATCATGAAAAAATGTGATAAAGATGTTGTTTTGGACGGGCACTACGCTGCAAGTGTTGTCCCAAAAAAGCTTGTAACACGCATATTTATCCTAAGACGTGACCCTGTTGAGCTGCGAAAACTTATGGAAAATCGGGGTTTTTCAGGTCAGAAACTTTGGGAGAATCTGGCTTCTGAAATTTTAGATGTCTGTCTCGTCGACGCCTTAAAATTGCATGATAAAAGAAAAGTTTGCGAAGTAAACGTTACCAATAAAGACGTAGAAAATGTTGTCCATGAAATTTTAGACGTACTGAGCGGACGCAAACAATGTAATGTCGGCATTGTTGACTGGTTAGGCAAATTAGAAAGTGAAGGCATATTGGATGAATACTTAAAATATTAGCATGCTTATCTCAAACTTTGGAGAATTTGCCGTTTTGTTAAGAGCATGACTTTTCTTCTGTTCGCGTAAGCTTTTGCATGATCGCTAAACTTTTCACCTATTAATATGGGATTTGACAACTTCACGTCTTCTGAAGCCTTATCAAGGTTTATCACGACGTTTATGCCTATAGTTCGCTGCCAATCTCGAACCCAAACACCCTGCGCCAATCGTCCCTTCTGAACAACCAAATCGAACTTCCTCAAAATCCCACTGAAACCTTCAAGTGCTGTCGCTCCACGTTCCACTTTGTATCCTTCCTTCTTGAAATACTTCGCAGCCATCTCAATCATGTCTGCGGCTCCTTTTGTTCGCGGCTTCTCTTCAGAGTTCATCTCTCTCTCCTCAAACATTAAACGTTATTTACCAGAGTGTGGAAAAGGTTTTCGGAAAGAGGATAAAACCAAATGTCTTTCCTAATAGTTGTATGCAGCCGTTGCGGAGGACTTCTCTTAGCTAAGGAAGAGCACAAAACCCGAACTTGCCCATACTGCAGTTCCACAGTTGTCCTGTACAAAGCCAAAAAGGTTGCTTCAGCCAAAAACGCTTTTGAAGCATCAGCAATACTGCGCGAACTAAAAAGCAAACCAGCCTAAAATGTAAACAGTCACACATTCATAACAGTTTTGAGGAAAACCATCAAGCCTATACCAAATGCAATAGCAACAAATTGAAGAACAGAAACACCCACGCGAGACTTTTTGTGAAGCTCAGGCATAAGGTCAGCAGCAGCAATATAGATGAAACCACCAGCAGCAAAGGGAACCAGAACAGCTGCTATATCCTGGAGATAAGTCAGGAAATACGTGGTCATTGCCCCTATAATCGCGGTTATTGCCGAAACAAAATTATAAGTTAACGCTTTTTTTCTGCTTAGTCCTCCATAGATCAGAACCCCAAAGTCACCTATCTCCTGCGGAATCTCATGAAAGATTACTGCGAGCGTTGTGGCAAAACCCAAGTCAAAACGAATCAAGTAAGTAGCAGCAATTATCATCCCATCAATAAAATTGTGCAGTCCGTCTCCGATTAAATTCAAGTATACAAACATGTGCGCTGGGCATACATCTTCGTGGCAGTGTCGCCAATAAAGAAATTTTTCCATTACGAAGAAGGAAACAATACCAAAAATAACGTAGTAAAATGGCGTTATCAAAGTATCAGCCTCGCTTACGGCTTCTGGAAGCAGATGAATAAAAGCTCCGCCTAGAAGCGTGCCAGAAGCAAACGCAACTAAAATCATCAGAAATCTCTTCAGTAGATCTTCTTTTAATCCAATGAAGATTATTCCAATGAATGCTATCAAACTTACAACATTCACTGAAACTAAAATTGTAATTAAATCATTCATTATCTTCTTTTTTCAAACTTACCTTCTTTATTAGTATATCGGTTACTTGACGCTAATTGCCTCAGCATTTGGCATGTTTTACATAGCTTTTCAGTGGTTGGTTCATCACATTCGCTGCACATGTTCAAACTTTCATTCTTAACAACGTTCTCCAAGCTGGGTCGCAATCGTTCGAGAGAACTGAAAACTGTAAATTTTATTCCAGCATGTTTCTCTTCCATTCTGTTAAGCATGTTACGGATATCGTTTCTTAAGGCTTCAGAGGCGTAAGGACATGGCTTACTTTGAAAATCTATTCGCCTCAAGTAAGCGTAGAGAGCTATTTCTTTTTCTGGAACTCCACAGAAGGGTTTCACTTTTTGCACAAGTTTTGGATGGACCTCGTCAGTAACGGGTTTTTCCTTAGTTATACGCCATACGTCACCGTGAAAAATGTTCAATAGAAATGTCTGCACCTCATCATCTAAAGTGTGTGCCGTGACAAGTTTACTTGCGTTCATTTGTCTAGCTGCTGTGTTAAAGGCTTTTCTTCTCAAAACTCCGCAATATGCGCAGGGAGTTAACATATTCTGCTTCTCCTTTTTGGCAAGTCTAACGATTTCGTCTAGTGTGTAGCCGTAGAGTTCAGAAAAAGAAACAATATTATGCTTAACGCCGAGCTTCTTGCAGTTTTCAACGGCTATTTTCAAAGCTTCATCTCTGTATCCTTTGATGCCTTCATCCACTGTAATTGCCATAAGAGAAGCCTTGGGATAATTGCGCTCCATTCTAGCCAAAATGTGCAAGAGGCTGACGCTGTCTTTTCCACCCGAAACTGCTATGGCTATGCGGTCACTATAGTTGAACATGTGATACTTGGCGATTGTAGCCCTCACTTTTCTTTCGATGGAATCTAAGAAACACTTTTTGCAAAGTTTTTCCCCAGAGTATGACCTAAAAAAGAACAGTTCCCTACGTTTGCATACAGTGCACATTGGCATAGGCTTTCACATGTCTAGAATTATTAAAATAAGCTCACATACAATAGTTTTTTGAATGAGGTAAGCTTGTGGCTGTAAAACCAGAGAGGCGAGTAGAATACAGAGAAGTAATCTATGATGCTAAATGTTGGAAAATGCTTTGCTCTCTTAGGCAAAAAGCCATGAAAACAATGGATGCTTTGGAATCTTTCCATCTCAAAACCATTACGCATGGTAGCATTGCAAGGGGCGACGTTAAGAAGAGAAGTGACATAGATGTTTTCATGCCCTATCAAGTTTCATCATTTATGGTGCAAACTGCACTGCAAAAAGCAAACTTGACAGTCAACAGATGTTTGATTACTCAAGCAACGCCACATTACGCCATGAAAGCTATCATTGAAATAGACGAAAACACGACAGTTTCTTTTCCTTTGATGAAATTGCGCAAGGTAGAAAGAGAATTTTACAAGTTCGGAGGAGAGGCAACATTAGAAGATTTGAAAAGTAACGTGCGAGTTGCTGGCGTTGATAAGCGGTTAGTGCTAATTGAGCCTACGGAAAGAGGACATTTAGAAAACACAATTGTCGGAAGTGAAGAGCACGTTGCCAAGTTGCTTGGAATTTCTGTTAAGACAGTTTTGGATCGTGTCCACGCACTTTTGAGGAGAGATGATGTAGGTAGAACAGGGCTTTTTATAGAAAAGGAGCTGGCGGAAAATGAAACTTTTGAAATGGCTTTGAAAAGGCTTGTTGAGCAGAACCCAGCGGTTCGCAGACGCTTGAGAACTATAGGTTAGTTAATGCGAAACGTAGTAGTGCAGCTAACCCGCTCAAAGCTACAAGTTTTGTTCCTGCTTCGTGTTCTGTGCTTACAACGATTATGTCTCCGCCATTTTGCTCAACTGTACGCATCAAATCTTCTATTTGAATTCGTTCTTCATCTTCAGCTTCACGAATAATAGTGTCGGCTAAAACTAGTTTTTCGATAGCTCCAAAACTAGCGGCTTTTTCAACTTTTTCTAATCCATAAGTCACGTTCTGTTCGTTCTTCCCAAGTCTCTTCAGAATTTCTTCCACTACTTCAGCTTCTTCGGCGATTCGATGTTGCTTCATAGTTTTCAAGAGTATTCCAGAACGTAAGGCTTCGTATATTCCAGCAATTCCGCCGTTGTTGACACTCTTGACGTCAATTACTGATTTTCCGATATCGCTTGCTTCGTTTTGTATGAATTCTGCAAAAGCATTTTTAATAAAACCTACACCGATAATTGCTATGGGACTGTTTGTTGACGCCCAGATTTGGCGTAGATTGCTTAATGCTTTATTGAAGTATCCTTTGACGGCGACGGTTCTTTTGTCTGCTTCAAGTTTTCCAGGAAGCTTTGTGGTTTCTTCAATTTTCACTTCCACTCCATATTGAGCTGTTGTGGCTATGGCGTAGCCTTCATCATCTATGGAGATTATGATAATGGACTTTTCAGATGTTTTCTTGGCTCTTTCCAGTCTTTCAACGTGGTGTTTGGCAAATTCTTTTTTCACAATTGTGAGTGGTTTGTTTAAGGCAATGCTGAGTGTGTGATGTGCTCCAGTAGGAACATTTTCTGGCGCAATGGAAATTGTTCCGTGAACTCTGAGTCTGCCGAGGAATCTGTCCCAGAAAATGTCTTCAACTTTTACGCCGAGGAAAACTGAGACTCTTTCGCCGCGTTTTGGTCTGCCGTATTTTTCGTCTTGTTTTATTTCGCGTGAGGTGTAAGCGTAAACGTCATCGTTTTTATAGATTATGTTGTACAAGTGCCAAAGGTCATCAAAGGTTTCAGGAACAACTTTCGCGATACCTTTCTTGAGATTTAATTCTAATATTTTCAATTTGAACCGTGCCTTTCTCACATATTGTTAATACTCAATAGCAACAAAGCCCTATTAAAAAATGTTAAAAGTTTGCTTTTCTTCTTTATCCTTTTTGGGAAGGAGTTAAAACATGAAAGTTCAGTTTTGGCTTTTGGATTTGAACTATGAGATTCGGAATGGTAAGCCTGAAATTTGGCTTTGGGGAATCGACGAAAATGGGAGAACCACGCTTGTAATTGACGCGAATTTTCTTCATTATTTTTATGTGATACTTGAGGATTATGCGAAGCCAGCGGAAGTTGTTGAGGGAATTCAAAAAGACGTAAAAACCGAGTTTCCACAAGTAGCGAAAGTTGAGGTTGTTGAACGCAGGTTTTTCGGCAAATCCGTAAAAGCGTTGAAAGTTTATTGCAAAAATCCAGATGTGGCTGCAAGGTATGCAAAGGCTTTTCGAAGGTTCGAAGGGGTAAAAGATTGTCTCGAAGATGACATTCGCTACTCCATGCGATACCTTATTGACAATAACATTGTGTCATGTGGGTGGCACGAAGCAGAAGTCATCGAAGAAAAAAATACGTTAAATGTTAAAGCAGACAAGATTTACGTGGCAAAGTCAAATCCGAGACCTATTGAAAAAACTGACGTTCCAAAACTGAAAATTCTTGGCTTCTCAACAATATGTTATAGCCGTGAAGGCTCGCCTAAACCAGACAGAAACCCAGTGATAATAATCTCAACTGCGACAAACAACGGCGAAGAAAAACAGTTCTTGGCAAGCGAAGACAAAAACGACAAACCAACATTAGAAGCTTTCGTAAGCTACGTGCAAAAGTTCGACCCAGATGTGATTGTGGGCTATGGCTTGAACCCGCAAGGGTGGCTCTACCTTAACGAAAGATGCAGAAAACTTGGATTATACTTGCACGTGGATAGAGTTGGAAGTGAACCGCACACGAGCACTTATGGGCATGTTTCCGTAACTGGAAGAGCCAACATAGACGTTCTTGATTTCGCTGATGAATTTCCAGAAGTCAAAGTCAAAACACTCGAGAACCTTGCAGATTATTTGGGAGTTATGAAAATTGAAAACCGCACGTTAATTGATGAAATAGACATCGCAGATTACTGGGATGACAAAAGCAAACGTGAAATTCTGAAAAAGTTTTCCTCAGAAAACACACGATGCATCATGGGAATAATAAACGCCATCCTAGACTTCTCCATGCAACTTTCAAACCTCGTAGGCTTACCACTAGACCATGTTGGAACCGCTGCCGTAGGCTTCCGCGTCGAATGGTTCCTAATAAAGCACGCTCAAAAAATAGGTGAGTTAGCACCAAAAAGAATCGAACAACTCTATCGTCCATACATGGGCGCCATAGTGCTCTCGCCAAAACCGGGACTACATGAAAACATTGCTGTTTTAGACTTCAAGTCCATGTACCCAAACATAATGATAAACTATAATCTCTCGCCAGACACTTATATATCTCCTAAAGAAGAAAAACAGAAACTTGAGGTCTACGAAACTCCAGAAGTAAAACACATGTTCCGAAAGGAGCCAGCAGGCTTCTACAAGGAAGTTCTATCAGACCTAATCAAAGCACGGGAAGATATTCGCTTAAGAATGAAGCAGCTTCCGCCAGAAAGTGCTGAACACCGCGTTTTAGAAGCTCGCCAGAAAGCAGTTAAGGTGATAACTAATGCGGCTTATGGCTATGCAGGGTGGACAGGCGCCAGATGGTACATGAAGCCTGTTGCTGAAGCAGCGACGGCGTGGGGAAGACAAATAATTCTTGACGCTATCAAAATGGCTGAAGAATGCGGGTTAAGTGTTGTTTATGGCGATACAGATAGTATCTTCCTGAAACATGACAAAGAAAAAATTGAGATGCTTGTAAACGAAATTGAGGAAAGACTTAATCTAGAAATTAAACCTGACAAGATTTATACACGCATATTTTTCACAGAAGCCAAGAAACGGTATGCTGGGCTTTTGCCTGACGGCAGATTGGACATCGTTGGTTTAGAAGTAATCCGTGGAGACTGGGCAATGGTGGCAAAAAAAGCACAAGAAAAAGTTCTGGAAATCATACTGAAAGAGCAAACTCCGAAAAAGGCTGCGAAATTTGTACAGCAATACATTAACGAGTTAAGACAAAAACATGTTCCTTACCGTGACCTTATAATTTGGAAGACACTTACAAAGCCTGTGGAAGAGTATGAAATTAAGGCTTCGCATGTAGAAGCCGCAAAGATGTTGATGGCGAAAGGCTGGGAACTTTCAGCGGGCGACAAAGTAGGTTACGTAGTCATTGTTGGGTCTGGGCGGCTTTATGAAAGAGTAAAACCTCACATTTATGCTTCATATGACGAAGTAGACATTGAATATTACGTGTCAAAGCAAATCGTTCCCCCTGCTGTCAGAATACTTGAAAATTTCGGCATATCCGAAGAAAACATATTGACTTTGACTGATGAAAAAGAAACAAGAAAGTTAACAGATTTTTTTGGAAATTAACCTTCCGCAATTTCTGAAAAAGTAATTAATTGCACGGTTAATGATGGTTTAATTGCTTCCGACGTGCGAGAGGCAACTATTCTTTTTATGTTTTTCTCGCTGGCTACGTCAACAATTCGCTGCGTTATAATACCATCGAAAACGACAGTGTCTACGCCTTCTATTTGAGCAAGCTTCTCTGCAAGTTGGCTAACAGGCAACCGTTCAATCTGTTCTAGCTTCTCATTCAACAAAACTGCTTCTAAAGTGCCTTCAAGACCTTTCACTACTTGACCAATCTCTTTAGGAACCTCTACCGCCTTTTGCTTCTCTCTTCGCGGCTTGAACAAATCTTCAATTGGCTCTTTCGCTTCTAAAGCATCAAAAATTTCCTTACAATTCAGTTCTTCCACTTCTTTTCCTCTAGGAGCCCTAGCAATATATTTAGCATTTGTAACTTGCAGGAGCTCTTTCAAGATCAAGTCCCCGCCTCTATCACCGTCAAGAAAAGCTGTAGCTTCCTTTTCTTTACTCAACTTTTTGATTGTTTCCGGAACTTTCGCTCCTTCTAAAGCGATTATATTGAGCAAACCACACCGCATAAGGTTAATTATGTCTGCTCGTCCCTCGACAATGATTATTTCTTTGGAACTGTCTACTTCTGGTCCAGCAGACAACTCTTCTGAACCGTATTTTTCAACTTTGGCTATTTTGAGAGTTTCTGAAATCTCTTTGAAAACTTCATCTACTGAAGGCATTGTTTCAATAGTCCATTTATGCAGAATGCTTTTTGCTCTATCAATTATCAGCTTTCTCCGAGCTTCGCGAACATCTTCAATTTTCTCAAGGTTAACTTTCGCGGCGCATGGTCCGACTCTGTTTATGCTTTCTATGCTTGCGGCAATCAAGGCTGTTGAGACTCTGTCTAGGCTTGTGGGTATTGTTATGGAGCCAGTTGTTTTGTCTTGTTTAGAGCGTAATTCGATTTCTATTCTTCCTATTCTGCCAGATTTTTGCAGTTCTCGCAGGTCAAGGTCTGGACCGAAAAGTCCTTCTGTTTGTCCGAAAACTGCTCCTATAACGTCTGGTTTTTCCACTACTCCTTCTATTTCAAAGTTTGCGTGTATAACATACTTTACGGTAAATGTTTGTGATGAACCCGTAAGCGTGCACCTCCGACTTGATGTTATGTTATTGTTAAGCTTTAATGAGTGAAAGAGAGGATTATGCCCCTGATTCACGGATTAATTGTTTACTTTTGCTATTTATTACTTTTATGAATTGCTAATCTTGCTCTTTAAGGTTTCCATGTAAGAAGCTAATCCCTCAATATCCTTTACTTCATTGCCAACCATTGCGGAAAGCTCAAGCCAAAAGGCAACATTAACTCTTATTCCAGTCCTTTCCAAAAAGTGCTGGAGTTTTCTTGTAAGCTCTTTTCCTCTCCGATCAAAATCCAATAACAATATCACTTCTAAAGCGCTTGTGTTCTCCAGTTCAGAAACCACGTCTATCAAATGTTTGCCGCCAGTTTTTGCAGAAATTATTTTTCCGTTTACAGATAAAGCTCTTAGAGCTTCAATATCTTTTTTTCCTTCAACAATTATCGGCGTTCCTTTAGCAGATTCCTCAGCTAATCGTTCCAGAATCCGCAGCAGTTTCTCTTCTTTCTCCTTTAAGCGTGTTGACAAAGTTTCTTTACCTTGTTATTTGAGCCTCTTTCAACGCTTCTAGGCATGTTTTGGCT
>Ga0172364_10002506_pt1 | contig 14603 bp, 9 predicted proteins | sample LakKivSesite10cm_FD_114545 | JGI IMG/M metagenome (GOLD analysis project Ga0172364, IMG submission 114545) | Sediment microbial communities from Lake Kivu, Rwanda - Sediment site 10cm | ecosystem: Environmental > Aquatic > Freshwater > Lake > Sediment | place: Rwanda: Western Province, Lake Kivu... | reverse complement strand
TTGTATATAGCAAACTCTTCATCAAATTCAATCATAAGCGGAGATTTTGTTCAGAGAAGAATTGGTATTAATACAACCTCTTTTAATTATGGACAACTTGAAATAAAACCCTATACCGCAGACTGTAATCATGGCATCACTTTAAATATGGGTGCAGGTTCCACTGCAAGGGCATATTTAAAAAGTGATGGAGGAAGTGATTATAATTGGCACATAACACGTGGTGGAAATGATCTAAAAGGAATCACCATTTCAAAAGATGGGTATATTGGAATAAACAGGACAAATCCAACAAACTGGTTAGAGGTTCAAGGGAATATTGTAAATGGTGGTTCTGATTTTATTCTTGGAAAATATGATGGCAGGGCACAGGGATCAAATCCTTCAAACAGAGCTCTGGTACATGATAATAATGATGAACTTACTATAAATTATGCTGGTGACTTTGAAGGTGGTGTAAGAATAGCCGGTGCATATGATAATAAAATAAACGGTACCCTTTCGATAGGGAGTACTGCAATTCCGGATGGATTTTTATTATCTGTTGATGGTGCAATAATCGCAGAAGAAATACAGGTAGAACTTAGCGAAAACTGGCCTGATTATGTATTTGATAAAGATCGTCAGTTAATGTCTTTAAGTGACCTGAAAGAATACATTGACAAGTATAAACATCTTCCGGATGTTCCATCAGGGCAAGAAATTAAAGAAACGGGAGTTAATCTTGGCGAAATGAACTCGATTTTACTTAGAAAAATAGAAGAATTGACTCTATACTTAATAGATCTTAAAAAAGAAAATCTTGAATTAGAAAAAAAGATAGATAAGCTTGAAACAAGTAAACTATGAGCTACCTAATCTCATCAATAATTGTCTATAAGATTCCAAATAATGACTTGCAGATATTAACCAAAAATATTAAAAACAATGACTCCTGATATTTCATCCTAAAGTATTATGAAATATAAATGAAAATTCTAAAGAATAATCCCAAATAAAAATTATGCCTAGCGATTTCGTATAACATTTACTATAATTTAACTTAATACCTGCGTAAGTGGAAATAATTAAAAAAAGATATTATCTAATAGTCACATTCATTATTGAATTTTCAATGAGTTTATATTGTGAACCTGTCGATGAACTGACAGCCAGAATTGTTGCTGTTAATTTTTTCAATGAATATAAGTCAAATAGCTATCAAACAAGTGAGATAAATAATATATTCAAAAAAGAATCTAATCAAATCTGTAATTATTACATATTTAATTTTAAGACCGGAGGATTTGTTATAGTTAGTGCAGATAATTCTGCTATTCCTATTTTAGGTTTTTCCTTTTCTCCTCAAAGTTCGATTCCAACTGATACAATACTGTGGTCACTCTCATTTTATAGTTGGATGAGAACATATGAACTTCAAATCGAAGAAATAAGAAAAAAGGAAATATCTGATTCTGCTACATATAATTTATGGAAGAATATCATAAATAATAATTTCTCTAATAGAATAAAATCATCAACCCAAGTTACTCAAGTAGGTCCGTTATTAGAGTCAACTTGGGATCAAGGATGTTATTATAATTCAACATGTCCAATAATGCAAGGGGGGCCTTGTGGACATGCTCTCGCAGGCTGTGTTGCAGTTGCAATGGCACAAGTTATTAGATACTGGGAATTCCCTATACAAAATAATAATATAGACTGGTATGGTTATTTTGTTTATTCTTATGAAGAGATGCCCAATTACCTTTACTCAGAAAATTGGGAAGTAGCACATTTAGTAAATTTATGTGGAAGATCAGTTAATATGGATTATGGTGAAACATCTTCTGGTGCATACTTCTCAGATGTTGATGATGCTTTAGAGGATATCTGGAAATATAATAATAGTCTTGATTTGAAAAATCGATTTTGGTATTCGGATAATAATTGGAAGAATATGATGTACAGTGATTTAGATAATGGAAGACCAATATTATACTCTGGCGGAGATGATGACGCAAGACATTCATTTGTATGTGATGGTTATGGTTATAATGATAATGAGAATTATTTTAGTTTTAATTTTGGATGGAATGGTTCTGGAGATGGCTGGTATACTATAGATGCTATTAATCCTTTAATATATTCTTTTAATGATGAACAAAAAGCTATTTTTAGCATAAAACCAAATTGGACTTATGATCACATTCTAAAAAATATCACAATTGAACCTGAACAGGGTAGAGGTTTTCGTGCTGTTAATACTATTTCTGTTGCAGGTGATGGAACATATTTTGATATTAAAAGTAATGAAATATATGGGGGTTATTGTAAATTAGTTGCTGGTGATAGAATTATCTTAAAACCTGGCTTTCAAGCTGAGCAAAGGAGTAAATTTCATGCACTTATAAGAGAAGCTAGAACCTATGGTACATATAAGTCAGAAACAGTTAATAACAATATTGGCACGTCAAATGAAATTGGAATTGTTAAAAGTGTTATAAATTTTGATAATATATTTAATATATATCCAAATCCTAATAATGGAGAGTTTGATATTGAATTTTATAATAATGAACTCTCTGATATAAAAATTGAGATTATAAACATAAGTGGTCACACTATTTATAAAAGATCTACAAATACTTCAGAGCTTCTGCATATTGTTATTCCTGATAATGAAAAAGGCTTATATATTATCAAAATAATTAGGAACCAAGATATTTTTATTCATAAGATTATTGTACAATAAAATATGAAAATATTCAGAGGGTTAATAACTTTCACCATTTTATTTTCATTGACTTTGGGGAATACGTTTGTTGGATGTGAAGGAGAAAATGATGTTCCTCCACCTGGCTTACATATCTACACAACTAGAGGCCATTATGATAGCTTAGTTTGTGTAAAACTAAGTGAAAATAAAGATGAAATAGTAGCTTTCCCTAGTTATTCAGATGGCATTTTCAAATATCCTATAAAATTGATAGACGGTTATCTTTTAGGATATCTTTTTGGAGGATTAAATTCCGCATTTCTTAATATTTCAGTTAATAATTATATCCTATTAGATTCAATAGTTGATTTCAAACAACTAATACTAGATAACGATCCAATAATTGAGTTATATATAGATAATAACCATATTATTAGTAGGACTGCTCCAGATACATCTAGATTAAATGAAATTATTTATAAAAAAGATTTAAATAAGTATTTTATAAAGTTAAAATAACGCTGACTCGTAAGTCTTTGGCAAACTACACCCTTAGCAATTTTCCAATTTAATTAACGGCGAGCAAAGAATTTAATTGGATTTCCCAGTTTGGTACCCTGACAGTAGTTCTTCGAGTTTATGAATGGAATGGTCAGGTCATGAATTTACTCATGGAGTAATTGAAAATACTGAAATTTGTAAAAATTATGAGATACATGGTTATAATCAGTGTAATACTGAGTATTATCATTGATAGTTGTTGTAACGACACCAGACCTTATGCAACTGCAGCTATTAATATTTATTTTGAGGGAGTAAATGATTCTGAGTCAATACATGCATGGATAATAGAGACTCCTAAGAACGATCCATCAGAGATAATTGATTCGATTAACTATGGGGAAATTAGTAGTACAAATAACTATTCAATCCAATTGTTTTTAGAAAAATATGAAATAAATGGTGATTATTATATATATGCTGATTCTATAACATCAGAAAATAGAATAACCAATGTTGAGATAAATATCGAGACAGGTAGATGCGGGACTGAAGATATTTCATTCTCATATCTCTTTAACGGATCTTTTATGACTGAAAAGGATACACAATTAATTATTTCACGTTAAAGTTCATATTATGAAGTACATTTGGCCACTATTTATTTTATTATTGTACAGTATCAATTCATGCCCACAAATTGATCATGGTGGAACTCCCATGAGTTTTAATGAAGAGATTGCAAGTCTTGTTGAAACTCTTCCCACGATCATTATTCCTGAGTTAGATATTAAGTCAATATTGATGGAAGATAAAATCAGATCAGATTCTGCCTTTAGAATAGGAAAATTAATTGATGTTGATATTGATGTGTTGAAACAAGGAGAAAAATATGAAATAAATGATGAATCTGTAATTTATCTACTTAAACTTAAAGTACCTAATGCACACTCTGTTGAGTTATTGTTCAATCCATTTTACATTCCCAAAGATGGAAGACTTTTTGTTTTTAAACCAGATCGGTCGGATTTTGCAGGTGCCTATACATCGGAGAGCAATACTGATAACAATAGTTTCTCTACAAGAGCTATCATTGGTGAAGAAGTTATTATTGAATACCAAACAACAGGTTATAATACTCTCCCACAAGAATTAATTATAGACTATGTCTGCCACAATTTCAGAGATTTTTATAGACTAACAGATGAGAAAAGTCTTGAAGAAACAGACTGTTTTTACAATGTTCACTGTAGGTCATTGCATAATTTATCTCGATCTGTTATAAAATGGACATACTATGAAGGTGGATATAATTTTGCATGCTCCTGTGCTCTTATCAATCAAGATGTACCTGTTGATGAATTGAAGTATTATGTTATAACAGCCAACCATTGTGGAAAAGACGCGGAATTATCAACGGCTAAGTTTTACTTTAACTATTCACAACCCTCGTGTAATACCGGTTCTGGATCAGTTCGATATGCTACCGAGGGTGCTTCTAAAAAAGCAAACAATTTATTTCATGATATGTTCTTAATGGAACTGATTGAAAAACCGCTACCAGATTATGATGTATTTTTGCCTGGATGGAATCGTGAAGATTATGAAGATTTATATCCTTGGGTAATAGGAATTCATCATCCATACGGATGGGTAAAGAAGCTTTCGGAAGGAGATTTGGGGATGAACATAAATCCATATTTTTGGAGAGTTAGTTACAATGATTATCCAGTTGCTTCGGGTTCATCAGGATCACCACTATTTGAAGACGATGGTTATCAAAGAATAATCGGATGGGAATCATATTCATATTGTGATTGTGATCATCCAGATGATATTGTTGCATATGGTAAGCTTAATGGAGCATGGACAGGAGTGACCAGCGGTGATAGACTGCGTGATTGGCTTGATCCATATGAATATGATGAAATGAATATTGAAGGAAGAGATCCATGTTTTGAAGCGGTTACAATTTCAAATAGAGAATTACGGAGTGCCCAATACTTATATCAACCATGGAATAAAGTTATTGTTCAAGCAGGAAGTGAAATAAATGCATTGAACGATGTTACAGTAATTTATGGAGCAGAATTTGAATTTCATGCCGGGGATAAGATAAAACTTTTGCCAGGATTTCATGTTCAAAATGGAGCTTCATTCAGCGCTATTATTGAGCCATGCGCACAAAATAAATATGGGCCATTTTTAAAAAACTTCAACATAGATTATCACGATATTGTATTACAATCAGATGAACCACAATATGTGCATGAACAATTTATCATTTATCCTAATCCCATTTCTGATTACTTGAATATTGATTGTATTTCAGAAGGTGAGTCAGAAATTTCTTTATATAATTCAATTGGAGTCTTATCATATAGAAGTTCTGAAAATTGCATGTCTAAAAATAAAATTGAACATTTTGTATATGATGTTTCGAATTTATCCTATGGAATATATTTTTATAAATTCCGAACTGGTTTAAAGATTTATACAGGTAAAATTTTAAAACAATAGGACCTTCTATAAACGGAATTTACAATCATGAAATTGATAATACCAGCTTTAATTCTAATATTTATTAACTCATGCACTCGAGATTGTTGTGAAGAACCTCCGATGCATATTTTTAAATTTAAAGAAGGGAAAGAATATTTAATTGATCATGTATTTGTTTTATTAAGTAAAGACAGGAAAAGTATAAGTGGTTACCCGGATCATTCAGTGATTAATTTAAAAGCAGCCGATATTTATAAAAAATATTACCTGGATGCCCCGAATTATGGATTAAACACAGCATATTTGAGCCTGACAATAGAGGAGTTTAATAGAACCTGGGACACTTTACAGGCAGAAACAATGGATAAATTATTGATTGAGAAAGATCCATACGAAGAATATTATTATAATGAAGACGGATATTTGGCAAATCATTGTCCCGAATGTTTAAATAAAGATACGACCTGGTCAGCCATTGACACTGCAAAATTCCACAGATTGGTTGACAAAGGAGAATTAGAAAAATATTTAAAACGAGTAAAATAATAGGTTGAAATGGTCTGATCAAAAACATAATCCTTCCACTTTATATCAGAATAAGTCTCTTTTATAACTTTTTCGCAAGATCAACCTTTCCCTGAAGTCGAAAGAACTAAAAAAATCACTTTATGAAAAAGTTCAAGATTTCAAAAAGTTCATGTCTTCAACTCCTAAACATTTTCGCGGGACTATTGTTGCTGACTTATTCCTGTGAACGGAATGAGGACGGGAAAATGCATCCAGTCAACATTGAAGTTTTGGGCGGTCATGTCCAGAAAGGGCCTTTCCTCAATGGCACCTCTCTCAGCATTTATGAATTGAATGAGGCATTGAACCAGACAGGCAGGAGTTTCAATACACAAATAACCGATAATTCCGGAACCTTTTCTATTCAGGATATTGAACTTGCCTCACAGTATGCCGAGCTTAAAGCGGATGGTTTTTATTTCAATGAGATCCTTGGTGAGACCTCTGCTGCACCGCTAACCCTGTATACCTTATCGGACCTGTCAGACCGTGAGTCTGTCAATGTGAACGTCCTTTCACACCTGGAAAGAAGAAGAATACAATACCTGGTTTCTGAAGGTACTTCTTTTAGCCAGGCAAAAAAACAGGCCCTGCAGGAAATACTCGCGATCTTTGAGATCAGCAAGGGCGATCTGCCTGAATCCGAATCCCTTGATATTTCCAAAGATGGGGAAGCGAATGGAATCCTTCTGGCTGTTTCACTCATCCTTCAGGGCTACCGGACCACCGGCGAATTAAGCGAGCTACTGGCGAATATAAGCAGTGATATTTACCAGGACGGAACACTGGATAATGATACACTGGGGTCGCTTCTTGTCAGCCAGGCAAAGTATTTGAACATGCCTGTAATCCGTGAAAACCTGAAAGAAAAGTACTCATCGATTGGAACTGAAGCAACTATACCAGTATTTGAAAACTATGTGAATCAGTTTTTAACCAACACCGAATTTGAACCCGGGGAATTTATTTATTATCCTATGTACAGCGATTACGGAAGGAATATCCTCCATGAATCGGTTGATACGGTATACAGATACCGTGGATATAGCTTAGCTGCCAGCCTTCCTACAGGAGTGACACTAAAAATAAAACTCATTGGATGTTTATGGTGGTTACAGACAGCTCCTGAAGGCCCATTAAACTGGAACTTTTCAAGTTTCGATTTTAATGAGTATTCCCAGGTGTTTACAACTGTTGAACCAGGAAAGGAATGTGATCTGCATATTTCTTTCGATGAACCGAGAATCAGGGATAATCTGATAATTAAGTATTATGAGAACGATTCCGAAAATCCGACAAAGACTAAAGAAGTATTTCTTGCAGGATTTGAACCTGTTGAAACATACAGCTTCCCGGAATATGGAAATTATGGTGAGAATATCTTATACACCGGAAAAGACACTTTCATAGTTGACCAGAGCTATAGCATGATCGTGATCTTAAATCCATATAACACACTTGAAGTGACCCTGACCGGTGGAGCATGGAATATTAATGAACATATAGAAGATTCATTAAGCTGGACAGTATCCCCTTATGACCAGATAAACAAATCCCAGGTATTTACTACTGCCGGAAAAAGGGACAGCAGTGATTTAAACCTGATCTTCACACAGACCGCTGAAATTGAGCTTAAATATTCAGATATACTATCCGGTAATCCGGAAACGATAAGATCAATTTTCATTACTGGCACAAAATGAGGTAAGATTTAATGATTTTCAGAAAAACAAGCATAAAATAAGTCATGAGAAGTTTTTATTACTCAACCTCCTTCTCATACCAAATATTCAAGCCATGAAAACATCGTACATCACACGATTGATTCTCACCATGCTGGCATCGTTCAGTGCCAGTTTTGTTGCACTCCCCCAGGCAGCTGATTACCGTGTCTCGGACACCCTTATAGCAGGTGATACCACTATCATTAGATGTGATATTTACACCGGCCAGTACAGTCCTGATGAACAGAGGGCCAGCCTGTGGCCTATTCCTGAATATCCATGGTGCGAAGGGTGCCAGCCCGACACCTTTGATAGTTATATGATAGCTCTTTACCAGGACAGCTCCATTTTTGATTACTACTTCGCTATTCCCCTGGGTGCAATACCAGGTGAGTATAAGGTCATGATTTCCTGTTATTGGCATTACTATTGGAAAGATTTCCAGTTCTACCGAAGGTGCTTGATTATGTCCCCACCATTCATTTTTGAGCAAACAGAAGATATCACTGTTTGTCCGGGAGAAAATGCAATATTCATTATAGGACTAACAGGATCGGACTATCTAAAGTACAAATGGTTCAGGAACGGAGCGGAAATTACCGGAGCCACCAATAATCCACTTGTGATTGAAAATGTGCAGGAACAGGATACAGGGTCCTATTTCTGCATCATTAGTAATCAATATGGTACAGATACCTCTGATGTGGCAAAGCTCGGTATTTACCCGGTTCCTGTTGCTCCCGGACCCCCTGCCGGTCCGGACAGGTTCTGTCCGGGAACGCAAAACACGATTTACACAATAAACGCTGACCCCCTTGTCACCGGCTACTACTGGCAATTATATCCTGTTTCTGCAGGCACTGTCAGCCCTCAGGGCGCAACAGCTGAAATAAACTGGAATGCGGGTTTCAATGGCAGGGCAATACTGCGCGTGACACTACAGAATGAATTTTGTGATGTGCTGTCGGATTCCCTGTTAATCAGGATCCCCGGCCCAACATCCTCTCCGCCGATATGCATCGTGGGTATTGACGAAGCAACCGGCAAATACCGTATCGTATGGGAAAAGCGGGAATCAAAGGCTATCCGGGAATATAAAATCTACCGTGAATCCAACATGTCAGATGTTTACCTGGAGATCGGATCATCCTTGCAGGATGAACTCAGCGTGTTCGTGGATTCCACTTCCACACCCGATATCCTTCCCCACCGGTATAAAATAAGTGTGGTTGATACCTGCGGAAGTGAATCTGAGCTCAGCCCCTACCATCAGACCATGCACCTTACCGCCAGTCTGGGCATCAGCAAGGATGTCAACCTGATCTGGTCAGGATATATGGGTATTGCCTTTCCTGCTTATGTCATATACAGGGGAACCCATCCTGATTCAATGACTTTCCTGATGCAGGTACCAAGTACCGTCACTTCCTTTACGGATGATGATCCTCCCACAGGAATGATCTATTACCGGGTAGGCATGTCCAATCCGGCAGGCTGCCTACCTTCCAGGAAAGCTTTGCCTGATTACAACATTTCCATGTCCAATACCGAGGAGGTGTTGAATCCATCAGGAATAGAAGCGGTAAATGAAAAGGTTCCGTTCATGGTCTTTCCGAATCCTGCAGGAACCGAGCTGAACATTCAGCTTACACAACAATTCCCTGCACCTGCCAGGTATGAGGTATATAATTCCACAGGTGCCCTGGTGCTCGAAGGATCGGTGCTGAAGCCAACACAGAAGATAAATACAAGTCCGCTGCCGGAAGGTATCTTTATCCTGAAAATAATTAATGAGACAGCTTCATATAGTATACTATTTGTGATTCAAAAAAATAGTAAACAGTAAGAGACTGTACTGAAAAGCGCAACCTGGTATTTTGGCATCTCCCCGAATGGTTTTGGTGGTCTCTGATAGATATAAAAGTTGTGTGGATTGAAAACCCTTCCGAGCTGGACAATAAAATGCAAATATTCTGATTTTTAGTAACTTTGGGTAGTCTTTAAAGTAATTAATTCAATGACAGATGTACTAAAACAAATAAACTATTGGATAAATGGTGCTGATGAAGATGCTATTACAGCTAGAATTTTGATCCAGGAAGGAAGATTCCTTCATGGATTATTTTTCTGTCATCTGGTAATTGAAAAAGCGTTAAAGGCTCATTTTGTAAAAAAGAATGGAACAGATGCACCAAGAACACATAATCTTATTTTTCTTTCAGAACAGGCTGGCTTGGAACTTGATGAAAAGTATCAGATATTTATAGGGATATTAATGAGATATCAACTTCAGGGTAGATATCCTGATTATAATCCTGTATTACCTGAACAAGAAAAAGTTAACGATTATTTAATTAAAACCAGAGAGATTTTACAATGGTTAAAAATGAAATTATAGAGATTTTAAAATCATACATAATCCTTCTGAGGTCTGAAGGAATATCCGTAGATAAAGCGTTTCTATACGGAAGCCAGTTATCTGAAAAAAGATCCAGCGATAGTGATATTGATTTATTAATAGTAACGGATAATGAGAATGACGATTATATCGCTGGTAAAATATGGGCATTAACAAAAAAAGTTAATTCGAAGATTGAACCTTATATTATCGGAACCAAACGATTCTATAGCAGTGATAATTCCCCATTTATTGACATGGTTAAAAACAAAGGAATTGAGATTGTTTAGTTCACAATTTCAGTTATCTCACAAAACATAAACTACCCAAGAAGCTTCTTTTAAATTTCGTCAGATTTTTGTGCTTCCAAAACATCTATTTCAGGCATTTTTTACCCGGAAAGTTATCCTATATTTGTGCCAGGGCCATAATCCATTTTTTGAACTTGCATAATTAAAATTTCTGTGTAAATTTACAGGATTTAATTATATTCGGATTTTAATATCCTAAATATATTTTGATATGATCCGTTAATTCTCAACTGAACAACAATAACTTAAATCATACTTATATGAAAAACTGCAACTTCTCAGTAACCGGCTTCAGGATTGTTTGTACGACAGCATACCGTTCACTGGCGATAACCATTTCAATGCTTGCCATCGGCCTGAACCTGGCTGCCCAGACAGCAACCCTTGTGCATAACGATGATGGTGATTTCAACAAAGGCTACCTGAATGACATGGTAGTAACCGATAATAGCGTGATCCTGCCTTACCTAGCAAACGACTGGGGCGGTTTTACAGAAACAGCTGCCCTTCCAAAGGCGCTCAGGAACCACCAGGCTACCTACTGGAATAATCTTGTCTTCGTCACCGGCGGACTGGAGGTCATAACCATCCAGGAAGGTACCGAGGTGGTTGATTACTCCAGGACGGTATATGTGGCAGACGTTGGTGAAGGGCTTACCAACTGGCGTGAAGGGCCAATGCTTCCGGTGGGTGTCAGCGAGCATGCTGCCGTGATCGCAAACGGATACCTGTATGTCATGGGAGGTATGAGTGACAGTGTTCCTACCGACAAAATATTTTATGCCAAGCTCAGGGCTGACGGGAGCCTGCGCCCATGGGAGGAAAGTGCCGTGACACTGCCCGTCCCGCTGTGGGGTCATACTGCAGAAGTACTGAATGGGAGGATCTTTGTTGCCGGTGGCAGCAATAATGCTGACACAACTGCAGTAAATTCGGTCTATTCCTGCCAGATCAATCCGGATGGCACGCTGTCTGCATTTACTACTGAAGCAAATGTTCTGCCGGGCAAACGGAACAACCATACCATGCTGGCCTACGAAGACAGGTTATATATACTCGGCGGTTATAATGAGACCCTCTTGCCTGTTGATACGATCTTTTATGCCGATGTTTCCGTTGATGGTACCCTCGGTACCTGGCAGTTCGGAGGCACGCTGCCCGAGCCTTTGTTCGCACATTCAAGCACCATACAGAACGGCACCATTACCCTCCTGGGAGGATACAACGATGACAAGTATTTCGCTGTCCAGTATGGATACATGGCGGATATTACCACCGGACCATCCTTCAACTGGACCCAGAGCGGCCTGTACTTCGAACACTGGGCAGGATCGGCTGCCATTGCCACGAATGGAAAGGTATTTACTGTCGGGGGAATTGATATCTTCAAGAACACCCTTTCACAATGCTATTACAATACCCTGTATCTTTCAGGAACGGATAGAGCTTCTTCCGGACAATATATCTCTCCGGTTTTTGAGCTGGGGATCGATCGTACTGTATCAAGTCTTGCATACAACGTGCTCAATCAGTCAAATTATAATTTTTATTACCGTACCGCTGCAGACGGAGGTGAATGGAGCATATGGAACATGGTTGCTGATGGCGGCTATGTATCCATCGACAGCGACCTGCGCTATGTTCAGTACATGTTTGAAATTTTCAATGTTTCGGGCGACCACCAGGAAGCACTGGATACCGCCATACTGAGCTTTAACGCCATCCAGCTGGCAGGGGTGATCAGCACCAGCCAGACCTGGACACAGGCAAACAGCCCCTACTGGGTCACAGATGATGTGTTTCTCACCGGTGAGGATACCATAACGGTAGAGCCGGGCACCACCATCATGTTCGGGGAGGGTACCAAACTTGAGGTACAGAACGCATGGATCAAGTGTGACGGCAACTCTGAAGGCTGGATCACATTTACGAGCTTTACCGGGGAGGACGGATACTGGAAGGGCCTGTACTTCACAAACGGCAGCAGCGGCCATAATTCCCTGCTGGATTATGTTGTCATCGAGAATGCAGGATTGCAGGATTTTGCCAACCTTAATATCTATGGTACTGATCAGCCAACCATGACCAACAGCATCCTTCAATACAGCACCAACAAGGCGCTCTATGTCAACGGAGGCTGGCCTGTCCTGAACAATGTGACCTTTGCCGATAATGGTGGTTATGTCATTGAGGCGGAGGCCGGCGGTACAGGTGACATCAACGACCCGGTATTCACAGGCAATGAGATCGATGCAGTACATATTATCGGTGGCACCATTTCCAATAATGCCATCTGGGATAATTTCGGGCTTGAATACCATATTTCAGGCAATATCAGTATCTGGGCATATTCATGGAATCCCCGCCTGACGATTGATAAAGGATTAACCTTGCGTTTCCCTGCTGGCTGTGGGATCAGTGTTGGTGGCAACTATTATTCCGGAGGTGAGTTATGGGCAGAAGGCACTGCCGATCCTGACAGCCTGATAACCTTTACTTCACTCAACGGTGAAGCAGGCGGGTGGAATGGTGTCTATTTCGATTACAACAGTGATGATTATGGCTCTGTTTCATCCCTGAAATACTGCCTGATTGAAAAAGCTAATAATTATAATGTGTATTCTATATCCAGTACCCAGCCGACAATGGAAAACTGTACGGTTACAAACTCCCTCCACAAGGGAATCCAATTAAACAGTAGTTCACCGACAATTACTAACTGCGAAGTTTATAATCACCCTGAAGAAGGTTTGCTGGGCGATAGCCAATGTGATATCACGGTCACCGGGTCTGATTTCCACAACAATGGCGGGGACGGGCTAAAATGTGGTGGTAACATAACAATTATGAACTCTGATTTTTATGATAATACAGGAGCCGGCCTGCACCTGACAGGCTATTTGCCCAACGTTGAAAATGTGGTGATACAGAATAATGGAAGTCATGGTATATGGGCCACCGACTGCGATCCCGATTTTGTCAATGTGGATGTGCTGAACAATGCCGGACATGGCTTTTACATGAATGCCAACGTATGGCCCGAATACTATGACCTGGTACTAAGCGGTAACCTGACCAATGATCTGAGGGTAAGCGGAGGAACGGTAAACCATCCCGTGACCTGGCAGGTGAAGGAGCACCCGTTCATCATCATCGGTACCTTTACCATCGGTGGTTCACGGTTGACCCTGGAAAAAGGCCTGACATTGCGGTTTGCCGAAGGCACCGGTATTGAAATAGGCGCATACTATGCCGGCGGTGAGTTGTGGGCTGAAGGCACCTATCCTGACAGCGTGATCACCTTTACCTCGCTGAATGGATTGCCGGGAGGTTGGAACGGCTTGAACTTTAACTACTGGAGCAGCTATGGTGAATCTTACTCCATCCTGCGTAACTGCCTTATTGAAAAAGGAGATCAGTATAATATTAGTGCTCAGTCCACCAGCCAGCCCGACATGCAGAACTGCACCATATCCAATTCCCTGCATAAAGGAATTGTATTATCCAATGCTTCGCCTTTGATTACCAACTGCGAAGTTTTTGGAAACCCGGAAGAAGGCCTCTACGGAAATGGTGAATGTAACACGAGCATTAACGGTTCCAATTTCTATAATAACGGCGGGGACGGTTTCAACTGCGGTGGTAGCATGTTTATACTGGATTGCAGTTTCCATGACAACACAGGGACAGGATTGCACCTTACCGGGGGTGCACCGGAGTTAGAGAATGTGGTGGTACAAAATAACGGGGGGCATGGACTGCATGTAACGGATTGTGATCCTGATTTTATCAATGTGGATGTCCTGAACAATGCCGGCCATGGCTTCCTGATGAATGCCAACGTATTGCCGGAATATTTTGATCTGGTGCTCAGCGGAAACGCCACCAACGATTTCAGGGTT
>Ga0172364_10002504_pt1 | contig 14622 bp, 7 predicted proteins | sample LakKivSesite10cm_FD_114545 | JGI IMG/M metagenome (GOLD analysis project Ga0172364, IMG submission 114545) | Sediment microbial communities from Lake Kivu, Rwanda - Sediment site 10cm | ecosystem: Environmental > Aquatic > Freshwater > Lake > Sediment | place: Rwanda: Western Province, Lake Kivu... | reverse complement strand
GATTCAGAGAAAAGGTGATATAGGCATCAGCCCGGAGCTCCCGGTCGCGCCATCTTACGATGAACGTATCGTATTGCCAGTGCTCGAGTGCCCCGATGAGCGATGGGGTTTTTCTGAATCTTGGGATGAGGGTTCCGCCTTCCATAGAGATCTCGATATCTCCGTACCAGGCATCCGAATAAGTGCCGGCATATTTCTCGAGAGGAAGCGATGGTTTGGAAGTCGCATCGCGGGCGGTGGATGCTTTTTTCAACGACTCCTCTGTCCGGGCTTCCTGACGGGCCTTCACTTTAAGGTAGGCATCCACCCAATCCTTTTTTGGCGCCCCGAGATAGTGGTCGACGATTTGCCAGGTCAGGGAGCTGAAGGCTTCGCCCGATTCCTGGTTGGTGAGCACCGCCACACCCAGATTCAACTCGGGCACGAGAGTGACTTTCGAAAGGTATCCGGGCAGGCCGCCCGTGTGCGTAATGATCTTTTTCCCCCGGTAATCATGGAGGTGAAGGCCGAGAGCATAACCATGGAAATTGGGCATCAGGTCCGCGAGTTCAGGCTCGGGAACTGAAATCGGCATGGGCGTCACCAGGGTTGTCAGCTCGCGGGCGGTCTTTTCGCTGAAAAGCGCTGACCCATTGGGAAGGCGGCCGCGGTTGAGAAGCACAAGCATCCACCGGGCCATGTCCTCGGCATTGGAGTTGATCCCTCCGGCGGGGTTTGTGTTGTCGCTTTCCATGGGCTTGACAGGCTGCAGGACTCCTTCGACCTTGGCATGCGTTCCGGCCACATTTCCGTTGTTCGAAGCGGCTGAGTACCTCACTTGGCTCGTCGTCATCCCGACCTTTTTCAGGATGCGCTGCGCAACGAACTCCTCCCAAGTCTTTCCGCTGACCGCTTCAATGACCTCTCCAGCGACGAGGTAGAGCACATTGTCGTAGGCGTAGGCGCTCCGGAATGAAGTCGCCGGCTTGATGAAGCGCAGACGGCGGACTATCTCCTTGCGGTCGTAAGTGGACGGCGGCCACCAGAGAAGATCACCCGCGCCGAGCCCAAGTCCGCTGCGATGAACGAGAAGGTCGCGGACGGTCAGCTCGCGGGTCACATAAGGATCCCACATTTGGAACCAGGGCAAATAATCAATGACCGGAGCGTCCCAGGCGATCTTCCCCTCTTCTACCAGGAGTCCCAAGGCCGTAGCCGTGAACACCTTCGTATTCGAAGCGATGCCGAAGAGGGTCCGGCTGTCCACAGGCTTATTTGTACCCAATTTGAGTACGCCGTATCCTTTTGCCGCAACGACCCGGCCGTCCTTAACGATGGCCAGCCCCAGGCCCGGCACCTCGAAGGCTTCCATTACCCGGGCCGCTGCGGCATCCAGGCCGGGAGGCGCCTTGGGGATTGCCTCCTCGCCACCAAGAGCTCCAGCCAATAACACAGCTATCAGAGAAGCCGCAGAGATAAAAAGGGTCAACGTTTTTTGGGTTTGTTTAATCGTCATCATAGGGTTGTCCTTTCGGTCAAATATGTACCGTCAGGGTATGACGGATGTCAAGGACATTTGGGAAATCGGCTTCAAATAGGTTAAAATAGCGCCATGGCCCTAAAAAGATGTCCATACTGCCAGGCGATTATCGACGACAGAAGCGAGCTCTGCACAAAATGCGGGACGAGACTCCTCTATCCCGAAGACGAATCGATAGAAGAGGATATTCCCGGCGACAAGATCGTTGACGACGAAAAATAGTCAGCCTCTTTCCGTCTCGATCGCCGGGATGATCTCTGGAGGGTGCTCCGCCTTTCATCTTGACCGCCTGGTGCCAATCCGGCACTGCCTATTTCAAAGAGAGCCCGTCCTTTGCTAGAATGGTGGGCCAGGTCAGGCTCCCGGACAAGAAAGGGATGAAAAGCCGACAAGCTTATGTTGTATTTGTCGCCGTGATCGCCGCCATCGGCGGGCTTCTCTTCGGGTTCGACACCGCCATCGTTGCTGGCGCCACCCGATACCTTAAGGATCAATTCGCCCTCGATTCCCTCCAGGAAGGCTGGGCGGTGAGCATCGTCCTCATCGGCTGCATGTTCGGCGCCGGGCTGGCCGGGCCGATCAGCGACCGAATCGGCCGGAAACGTTTCATGCTCGTCTCGGCCGTCCTTTTTTTTGTCTCGGCGCTCGGCTGCGCGCTTCCCCAAAATATGATCCAGTTCATCATCTTCCGGTTTGTCGGGGGGCTGGCGATCGGCTCGGCCTCGATCCTGGCACCGCTTTACATTGCCGAGGTTTCGCCGGCCAGGATCAGGGGGGCGCTCGTCTCGGTCAATCAGATGGCCATTGTCATCGGCATCCTCCTCGCCTACTTCGTCAATTGGGCTTTTGCCGGAGTCGGGCCCTCGAACTGGCGCTGGATGTACGGCATGGGGGCGCTGCCGGCGGTAGTTTTCTTTTTCTTTCTCCTGCGGGTGCCGGAAAGCCCGCGCTGGCTGGTCAAGAAGGAGCGTGAGGAAGAAGCGCTCAGAGTATTATCAAAGGTAAACGACGCTGAGAGGGCCGTTTCCGAAGTCCGGAGCATCCGGGAAACGCTGGCCCTCGAAAAGGGGTCTCTGGCTGAGCTCTTTCGGCCGGGGTTCCGGCGGGCGCTGCTCATCGCCGTCGTTCTGGCCATACTCCAGCAGATCACCGGCATCAACGCCATTCTTTATTACGCGCCCCGGATTTTCGAGCGGGCCGGGTTTGAGAGGATTTCGGCAATCGGCCAGTCCACGATTGTCGGCCTCGTTAATATGGTCTTCACCATCGTGGCTATCCTGCTTGTCGACCGGGTGGGCCGCAAGCCGCTTCTCCTGATAGCGGCTGCAGGCATGGGGATTTCGCAATTCATACTGGGGGCGGCCTTCAGGATTGAAAATATCGACGGCTCGGCCATCCTCCTCCTCATCTTGCTTTACATCGCTTTTTTTGCCATGGCCATGGGACCCATCGTCTGGGTGGTGATGAGTGAAATCTTTCCGACGCGGATGAGGGGCAGCGCCATGGCCATCGCCACCGTGTCCCTCTGGATCGCCGATTTTGCAGTCACCCTGACCTTTCCCGTTATCGCCGACCGCCTGAGCGAGACCACCGCCTTTTGGTTCTATGCGCTGATGTGTGCGGTGGATTTCCTCTTCATGATTTTCCTCCTTCCGGAGACAAAGGGAAAGACGCTCGAGGAGATCGAAAGGCGCTGGCTCAAGAAGGCCCAGGCTTCCGGAGGGTTCCCGCGTTTTAGGGTTTGGTGATGAGGAGGGTCGTCGGGTCCAGGCTCAACCTGAGGTCCGACGCTGCCGCATAGCCGTGGTCCTTAATCAGCCGGAGCTCAACTCGGTTATTCCAGTGCCGGAGTGTGATCAGGACGTCGATGAGGTCAAGGCAGGTCAGGAGCTCGACGGGGATGCCCCGTTCGTTGAACAAAGGCTCGGGCCCCTTGAGTGAAGGGCTGAACCAAAGCTCGATCCGGAGCCGGCCGGCGAATTCCTTGAACCTTGTGAGGTTGTCGGGCGAGGATTGGGGGAAGTTGAACCCGTCGACGATGATCGTCTCGGCGGCAAACCGGCCGTGCTCAATCATGGCTTCGAGGCTGCGCAGGACCTGGTCGGTTCGAGTGCCCTCCTGGTTGAAATTCATGATCACACGTTTTTTGACGAGGTCGCCATAAGTATCCGGCGCGGGCTCAAAATTCATCCTCCGGGCCAGCTCTCGATAGATGTCCTCGTACCAGTTGATGATATGGTCGACGCGGCTGGAATAAGAGACGTGGATGACGGGCTTCCCCTGAAAAAGCTTGTCGATGCCGAGTTGGACGAGGCAGGCGGTTTTCCCGACTCCTTTGCGCGAGGCCAGAACACCGATATTCCCCTTCCCCAATCCGCCATGGATCGAGCTCTCGAGGATTCTCAGTGGGCTTCTGTTGTCCAGATCGTCTATGGCCATGCGATCTACTCCTGACTATTGAGTGTGTTCTTTTTCAACTTTCTCCTGATATCGCGCGATGAGCTCTTCAGCGATTTGGGCCGGCACTCGGGCGTATGTCAGGAATTCCATGGTGAATTCCGCTTTCCCCTGGGTGAGCGAGCGGAGAACTGTGGAATAGCCGAACATCTCGCTCAGGGGAACCTCGGCGTCCACTCGGGCGAACTGCTCGTCTTCCGCGGAGCTCACGATAATCCCGCGTCTCTGGGTAATGCTGGCGAAGACATTGCCGATAAACTCGGCCGGCCCCTCGACACTGACCTTCATAATCGGCTCAAGGACATAGGGTTTGGCCTTGGCATAGGCTTGCCAGAAAGCACCCTTGGCGGCGGCCTGGAAGGCGAGCTCTGAGGAGTCAACCTCGTGGGCGGCCCCGTCGGTGAGGATCACCTTGACGCCGGTGATCGGGAAGCCGATGAGCCGGCCTTTCTTGAGGGCGGCCTGAAACCCTTTGTCGCAGGCGGGAATGAATTCTTTCGGAATCCGGCCGCCGCGAACCTCGTCCACGAATTCGTAGGGCTTTTCCGGGCTGGGCTCGATCCAGCCGATGACACGGCCGAACTGGCCAGCCCCGCCGGTTTGCTTTTTGTGAGTGTAATCGAACTCCCTGCGCAAAGCGATCGACTCGCGGTAGGCAACCTGGGGCTTTCCCGTGTTCACGGCCACCTTGTATTCGCGTCTCATTCGCTCGACATAGACATCCAAATGAAGCTCTCCCATGCCCTGGATGATGATCTGCCGAGATTCGGAGTCGATGGAGGTGCGGAAAGTGGGGTCTTCCTTGCTGAAACGGCGGAGCGCCTTGCCCATTCTGTCCGCGGATTTCTTGTCGGCGGCGGAGATGGCCAGCGAGATGACCGGTTCGGGAACGTGGATTGACGACAAAGCCAGGTTCAGTCCGGGCCTGACGAAGGTGTCTCCCGAATGACAATCAACGCCGAAAAGCGCGGCGATATCGCCGGCCGGCGCCTCTTCAATATCTTCCATGCTGTCCGCATGCATGCGGACAAGTCGTCCGACACGAAGGATTTTCCGGGTGCGGGAGTTCATGAGCTCAGCTCCCTTGCGGACCGTTCCCTGGTAGACCCGGATATAGGTCAGTTGGCCGTAGGGCCCTTCTTCGATCTTGAAAGCCAAGGCGACGGTTTCAGCGTTCGAGTCCGAGCGGAGAACGATTTCTTTCTTTCCATGGTCCAAATCTTGAGCGGTGTTTTCAACCTCACTGGGATCCGGAAGAAAACGGACTATGGCATCGAGGAGCAGCTGAACGCCCTTGTTCTTATAAGCGGAACCCATCAGCACCGGGGTTAGCTCGTGCGCGATTGTGCCGCTACGGGCGGCTTTTATAATCAGCTCTGGCGTCTCCCGGCCTTCGAGGACTGCCTCGGTCAATTCATCCGAGAAGGTCGAGACCGCATCAAGCATCTCCTGGCGGGCTTGGGCCGCGTTGCCCATGAGTTCGGGCGGTATGGATCGCCGACGGATCAACTCCCCTTGGGTGCCTTCAAAATAGACGGCCTCCATGGCGACAAGGTCGATGATGCCCTGATGTTTGTCTTCCAGCCCGATCGGAAGCTGCATCAGGACGGCATTTCGCCCGAGTTTTTCCCTGAGTTCGTTTCCCACTTTGACCGGGTCAGCGCCCGCCCGGTCGAGCTTGTTTATAAAAGCGATCGAGGGAACCTTATAGCGCTTGAGCTGTCGGTCCACTGTGATCGTCTGGGATTGAACGCCGCCCACGGCGCAGAGAACGAGCACGGCTCCATCGAGGACCCGCAGGGACCGTTCCACTTCGATGGTGAAATCCACATGGCCGGGAGTATCGATGATATTGATCGTGTGATCCGCCCAGGAGACGTTGGTTGCGGCGGAAGAAATGGTGATGCCGCGCTCGCGCTCGAGCTCCATCGAATCCATAGTGGCGCCAATTCCATCCTTGCCCTTGACTTCGTGCATCCTGTGGATTTTGTGGCAGTAGAAAAGGATCCGCTCGGTCAGCGTGGTCTTGCCAGAATCGATATGGGCGCTGATCCCGATATTCCGGAGTCGAGAGATTTCGCCACTCATGGCGTTCCTATTATAGCGGATATCTCAAATCCAGGTCATTCAGACGACTTGCGGCCGGATCACCTTGGCGCCCAACTTGCCCAGCTCCGTAGACAAGCGGTCAAACATGTTTTCGTTATCGCAGATCCCGACGATTGAGCCTCCGGAACCGGCGAAATTGGCTGAAGCTCCGCACCGCCGGGCCGCCCGGACCATCTCGATATTCTCAGGGCTGATCGTCATGATCCGACTCCGGAGGTCAAAGTTCCGGTCGATGAGCTCGGGCCAGCGGCTGAAGTCGCGGCCGTCATAGCCTTTTTTGGCCTTCTCGGCAAGACTGATGATTTCCTCCATTGTCCGGATGACCCTGGGGTCGCCTTTGTCGTAAGCGCTGCGGAGTTCGCTGTGGACGGCTCCAGAGACCTTGCCCAGTGTGGGCTGGTAAGCGACATAGAGGGGCGGCAGTATCGTCGCCTCGAGTCGCTCATACGCGCCGTAGCCTCTCGACTCGATCAGGCTACGCGCAAGGTCCATGTAAACGCAACCTTCCAAGACCTGGATGACGCGGTCCATATAGCCGGCGTTAATGCCCAATTCTTTGAGTTCTGCGTTGAGGACAAGCGTCGGCTGAGTCTCTTGTGGAATTTTGACTCTGTAATAGGCCATGAGCGCCCGAATGGCCGCGAGGATAATTGCGCTAGAACCGGCCAGCCCCACCTGACGGGGAATGTCGCACTCGTACCGAAGCCTGAAGCCCTTCGGCTCGGTCTCAATATTTTTGCTTCGGCAGTAATCAAAGAAAACCTTGGCCGCGGCCTTGATCAACCGGCTGCCCCCGTAATAGCCGTAGAGGTTGAGGCGCTCCAGAAATTCCACCGCGTTCTTGTAGACATCTTTGTCTGAGACGGGCGGCTCAATCCTGAGGTCGGTCGATTCCTCGAGGAAAACACGAGCCGAGAAGTTCTTGACCGATACGGCAATGATCTTGCCGAAGTATTGATCCGAGGGGTTGCCGACCAGCCCGGCCCGGGCATAAGCGCGCGTCGCAATCGTCATGGAATTGTTTTTTGCCGGTGCTCAAGAGCGGCCATTATCCCTCTGAAATATCCCACTGATTCCGCCAGACCCGGAAGAGGGTCGGTTTCGTCTTTTTCAAATTCGAAGGCCAGTGTCCCGGCGAAGTCGAGCCGGGCAATGGTCCGAGCAAACTTGGGAAGATCAATCACTCCCCTTCCCATTTCAATTGTCTGGCCGTCCTCGGTCGCCGAGGTGACGTCTTTGATGTGGAAATCAAGCAGCCGGTCCGCGCATCGCTCTGCGGCCGCTGAGGGATCCACTCCAGCCCGCATCGTGTGGCCGATGTCAAGGCACAGTCCGATCCGGCGGTCCAGGCCGGCGATTTTCTCATACACGCTAACTGGGGTCGGATAGAATTTGTCTTCGGGACCATGATTGTGAATGGCCAGTTTAATGTCAAAATCCTTGATTTTCTTTTCGACTAGGCCGAGGAGCTCCGGGTTTGGAGCGCCGATGATCATCCGCATGCCGGCCGCTTTGGCGTAACGGAATCCCTGTTCGACTTCGGCCGCATTGGTCATATAAACAACGCCGCATCCGTAGAGGTCAAGTCCGGCGGCGCGGACCTTTTGGGCGGCGGTCGCAATGTCGTTTTCGGAGCTCTCCAGCGGAAGATGCATGCTCTTGAGGACAATCCGCTCAAGAGCAAGCCTCTTGGTCATTTCGATCACCTGCTCGAGGTTGAATTCACGGAAAGTGTAGGAAGCCAGCCCAAGGCGGAAAAGGACGGGTTTCGCTCCAACGTCATTAGGGATGGGGCGAGCGAGCCCTTTTCCTCGTGCCGCCAATGATGTCCCCATCAAACCCAGCGCTCCCGACTTCAGGAAATCGCGCCGTCTTCTCTTGGTCATGTTATTCCTCCTTATCTGTTCGATGGGCGACTTGTTTCTGATCTTCCCATAATATATTCTATTAAGAACGGTTTTTCCATATTGTGATGGGTTCCCGTCGGCGATGCCCACGGGAAATCATTTCGAGCCGATTCTACTGAGTCCCCAGGCCGATTTTTCCGAGGAGGCCAACGAAGCGGAGGTCTCCCCGTACCGGGTCCAAAAAGGGGTGAACTCTTAGGAAAAGCAGCGAGCCGTCTCGCGCGGCCATGGCCTTCTCCAGACAGGCGATGGCCTGCTCCCTTTCGTTTAAACCTGCATAGACCAAAGCCAAGGAGGCTTGTGAAACGTAGGCTTTCTTGGCCTCATTGAAGGCTTCGGTAAGGATCCGGCCGGTTTCCTGCCTCCGGCCTTGCCGGGCATAAACGCACGCTCGGTAGAGGCTAAGCTCCAAGGGGAGGTCGCTCAGACCTTCAGCCTTTTCCAGCGATTTTAAGGCCTCGTCCAACTGACCGAGCTGGACTTGGATTAAAGTCGCGTTGAAGTGATGATCGGGATACAGTGGATCTGTTGCCAAGGCCTTCTTCACCTCGGCTTCAGCCTCCTGGTAGAGCCGGGCGAAAAACAGGATTCTGGCCGCTTCTGCCTGGGCTTCGGAACTCAGCGGGTTGAGCGTTTTGACGAGTCGGGTTTCTTCGATGGCTGCGGAGTGCTGGCCCAATGCCGAAAGAAACAGAGCATAAAATTGATGAGCAGCCGCGTTATCGGGGTCAAGCCTCAACGCTTCACGGTATTCTCTCTCCGCCGAGGTGAGGTCCCATTCATATCCCGCTTTAATCCTGGCCAGGCCAATGTGAGCTTCGGCAAGGCCCGAGTCCAGGAGGAGCGCTTTGAGAGCCGCCTCTTTGGCCCTGGGCACTGCTTTTTCAGGTGCCCAGTAATGCTCGTCGGCCAGCCGGATATAGACGTCGGCGAGAGCTGATAAGCTCAGGGCAAAGGCGGAATCCTTAGCCGCAGCTCGAGACAGAAGCTCGGCCGCTTTCTCCAGATTTTCCCGGTTCTTTTTATTGATTAACAGGCGGGCCTGCCCATAAAGGTCCAGGGTCTCCAAGTCGGCCTGGCGCTCCTGTCCGAGTCCGGCGCCTCTCTCCGCCCGGGCCTCAAGACCAAGGATATTTCCCACCGCTGTGGCGATTTCTTCCGTCAGGCCGAAGACATCGCCGCTGTTTTGTTCAAACTGCCCGGACCAGAGAACTTTGGCTGAATCGGACTGGACAAGCCGCGCCTCGACTTTCAGTTTGCCTTCTCTCTCTTCGAACGTCCCATCCAGGTAACGATCGACGCCAAGGCGGCGTCCGATTTGGCGAGGATCCCGGGCCGCGACCTGGAAAGAGGTGGACGAATCGATGGCGGGGACCAAAAGATTGTGGTATTTCCGGAAAGAACGGATGATCATTTCTGCCAGGACTATGCCTAAATTCTGATGCCCGTTTGATGAGGAAATGTTTTCTAGCGGAAGGACGGCCGCGGAGGGCCGGGGGATATTCGCGGGGACTGGCGGCTCGCCTGCCGGGGACCTGAGAAAAAAGCGCCAGAGAAGAACTGCCAGGAGGCCGGCGGCAAGCACAACAAGTCCGGAGAATACGATTTTCTTCGGGAGAGAAACAGCTCTCTGAAACTTGGGTTTCGTTTGAATCCGATGGACAACGACAGGTTTTGATGGACTGAATCCGGCCGCTGGAACCGGCCCTTCAGCGGGCTTTGCTTCGGGCGCTTTTTCAACCTGAGGATGGTCGGGCGAGGCAACCGGCGCTTGCTCAACAACTGTCTTGATGGCCTCAAGTTCTGCCTGAATCTCTTGGACCGACCCGTACCTTTTCTCCTTATCCGGCTCAATGCATTTGAGGACGAGCAAGCTGAGCTCCCGAGGAATGCTGGGATTGAACTCTTGCGGATTCCTGGCGGGTTCTCCGACCGGCGGCAGGTTTCCGGTCAGCATTTCATAGAGCATGGCGCCCAGGGCATAAATATCGGACCTGGCGTCGGCTTCCCGACCTTCAATCTGTTCGGGGCTCATATACTGGGGCCGTCCGGCTACGGACCCGAGAATTCCCTTGGCCCGAAAAAGTCGGGCAATCCCCAAATCCGTAATTTTTGCCGTCCCCTCCTTGTCGATTATGACATTTTCCGGCCTAAGGTCGAGATGCAGCGCTCCGAGTTTGTGAGCATAAGCCAGGCCGCTCGACAATTGTTGGGCGAGAGAGACGGCCTCCTCGACCGAAAGGCGCTTTTTTTCCTTGAGCAGAGACCGGAGATTCTTGCCGGCGATAAATTCCATGGTCAAGAAAGGTGTCCCTCTGCTCACATTGAGCTCGAAGATCCGGGCGATATTCTTATGAATGACGCCTCTTTCCACCTTGAGCTCCCGGGCGAAGCCATCAAAGAGTTCGGCTTTCTGGGACATTTCTGGACGGACAGCTTTGAGGGCCTGCTCCCTTTCCATGGCCTGATCGTAGACCTTATATACGATCCCTAATGTGCCCGTGCCCAGTTCCTCAAGGACTTTATACCGCTCCCCGAACGGTTTCTGGGGGTCGGGCGGCTCGACTGAGAAATCTTCGGTCGGAGGCTCCGGCTGATTTGGCGCCGCCTGGAGTTCGGGTTCGAATTCTTGAGTCGGCGGCGGTGCTTGTTGCGGCGCAGCGGCGCCCTCTTCGACGACCAGCTGGGCCCCGCATTCCATGCAGAACTTGGCCGATTTTGGGTTTTCCGATTCGCAGTTTGGGCATTTCTTAAGGATCATGATTCCACCACCCTTTTAGTCGGACGAATCGCTTAGGCTGGCTCATTGCCCCTCGCAGAGACAGAAGGGCATTTGCCTTATATCCTGACGAGCTCATCGATTTTGACCGGCCTTCCCTGTTCGATGCTGTGCCTGGCGGCAATCCCCACGAGCGATCCGAGCGCCCCTTCCCGACTCCCTGAAAGCCGTCCGAGAGGATCCGGGTCGGTCCTCCGGAATATCTGGTCTTGCATCAATTGGTCAGCGCCCCAGTGCCCTCCTCCGCCGGCGGGAAGGGCGAATGTCCTGGTGGTCTGGAAATTCCGGGTGATCTGAAATTCTGCGAAATGATCCACCGCCCAGGGTTGATTGTGGTAGACGCGGACATCCAGACGGCCTTTCGTACCGTTGAATCCAACCGTGTATCCTTCAAAGGGCATGAAGGCGTTGAGCGAATAGCTCATGGTGACGCGGTTGTGGTACCGGACCTGCACGGCCATTGTATCCCATATATTGATCTTCTCCCGGAAAACGCAAGAGTCCCGGATGTAGCCGTCGGCCGATTCGGCTTTCACATAGAGGTTCATGCACTGCTCGTCCTTGGTAATATCCCAAAAAAATTCGCAGGCCAACTTGTGCGGGCAGGTCCGGCAGCGCTCGCCCCGGGCTGAGCCATTATGTCCATACTTGCGGAGCTCTCCGTAGGCATGGACCTCAACCGGATCGGCCTCCAGCCACCAGTTCATCAGGTCGAAATGATGGCTCGCCTTGTGGACGAGAAGTGAGCCCGAGTTCTGCTTAAACGCATGCCACCTGCGGAAATAGGATGCTCCGTGATAGACGTCCAGATACCAGTGGAAGTCAACGGAGGTGATCTCGCCGATCTCCCGCGACATCAGGATTTCCTTAATCCGGGTGGCATCGGGACCATAGCGGTAATTGAAGGTCACCAGAAGCGTCTTCCCGGTGCGCCGCTCGGTGTCGATGATCTCCTGGACCATCTTCTCGTCTGTGCACATCGGCTTCTCCGTGATCGGGCGGCATCCGGCCTGCATGGCGAGACAGATGTATTTCGCGTGAAAGCAATCCACTGTCGTGATGATCACGGTGTCGGGCCGCGTCTGCCTGAGCATTTCCTCAAAATCGATGAAGGTCGGACAGGTCGCACCCATAAACTCTTTGGCCGACTCCAGCCGGATGGGGTTGATGTCGCAGAGGCCAACGATCTCCAGGACGTCCCCGTAATTCTTGATCAGGTCGCGGCCCCAGAGGGTGCTGCCCCGAATGCCCGTGCCGACCAGGGCAACGCGCTGTCTCCGGGCTGGATCCGGTCGGGCCACAGACCGTCCGGGTTGGCTCAAAGATAGCCCGACCGCCCCCAGCGCCAAAGCCGACGACGTCAGGAATTCCCGCCGACTGCACTCGTTTTTTTTGTCGCCCATCGCGACCTCCTGAAGGGATTTGCCGGATATGGCTCATCGCCCTTCAGCCATTTTTTCTATCACAGGCCTTAACGAATGTAAACGCCATATTTAGCAGCTTCCAGCTTTTTGGATAACAAACATGGACACCCGGAATGAACGGGAGGCCAGGGCGCCGCCGTGCGGTTATGAATATTTCGTCGCCATGGAAAAATGCCTCTCCTCCAGCCGGGAGATCTCCCGGGTTCTGATCGAAATGAAGGCGTGACGATCAGTTGAAGGTTTTTTCGAGACTCTGATACCGCGTATGGAGCAGGCCGACTCGTCTCCTTTATTCTGGCAAAGTCTTTGTCCGGGAGGAATTTGTAATAGACCATCTAGCGCGTTTTATGGAAATCATCCATTTCGCGCAGAACCGGCCGAATGGCCCGGACCGTCATCTTATAACAGGTTTGAAGGGAATCGGCATTGTCGAGGAGCGAGGCGCCATCCTCGCCGACGGGGGCCGCTGCGAAGAGTGCGATTATGGCTGTTGGGCAAAACGCCTCTTCTCATTCTTGCCCCTTCGGAGCGGAAATAACCCTGAAAGTCTTAATTTCGAAAGGCTGGATTTTGAATCGCAAGATATTGGCATCTGTCGAAATCTTAGCCAACGGCCGTTCGACGAGATCGGTCTCTATGGCTTCAATCCGGAAGGGGAACTCGACACGCACCTCCGTCTCTCGGCCAAAAATTTCGAAGAACCGGAGAATCGTCCCGTGGTTGAAATACCCCGATTCTTTCTTTACAGAGCTCAGGATGACGTTTGCGGGCTCGATCCGGAGGAAGGACTGCTCGGCCGGCCAGGCGCCGGAATGAACCATAACGTCCCGGGCCAGGAGTGGACTGTTGAGCTCATATCCCCGGCGGAAGGTTTCCGCGCTCTGCCACCCTCCGGCATGCGGATAGAGCGCGTATATAAGTTCTTGCTCGCCTCGGTCCGCCTCCGGGTCTGGCTCGGTGGCGCCGTGAACGAGCGAGATGCGCATGACGTTTTCCCGGACATCAAACCCGTATTTGCAGTCATTGAGCAGGCCGAGCCCGTGGCTGCCCGCTTCGTCCGAGAGGTCGATCCACTTGAGGGCCGGGACTTCGGTTCCATCGACGGGCCTCGGGATAGCGCCGTAGGGGATCTCAAAAACAGCCGAGTTGCTTTTTGCGGCCGCTGGGAAGGCCGCCTTGACCATCAGGTTTCTCTCCTGCCAGTCGATTTGAACTCGGCAATCGACCCTGGGCACCCTGTGATAGAGGCGGATGTCCTGGACGAAAAGGGAATTCCGAAACGCGCTGCGAATCCTCAGGACTCCCCTCACCGGTCCGGTTTCGACAACATCAATGGCGGCTCCTTCCGCCCCGATATTCCAGGGGGTGTCCTTCAGGCCCAACTCCCAGGCCGACATGTTCGGCGGTTCATCAACGATGGCCTGGAGCACGTTTCCCTCCCCCGCGAGAAATTCTCGGCCGGTCCTCTTATCAACAAGGCTCCGGATCCAGCCGGTTCGGGGATTCAAAGCCAGTTTTAAGAAATCGTTCTCCATTGACGTTGCTTCGACAGAGAGGCCGGTATGGAATTCGGGGCTTCTTTGAGCTTCCAGAAGCCGGTAGGTCGTGTAGCCGAAGGGCGGAACTTTTTCGGCGATGAACAGCAGGCGACATTTGGTCCTGGCGGATGTCGAACGCTCCTCCAGCACCTGATAGGGGACTTCGGCCCCGGCGCTGTTGACGATCCTTATCGCCCGGACCGAACCGGGGAGATTCACCACTGCCTCAACGGGCTCCGTCCTTTCCCAGGGCAGCGCGTTGTAGACGAGAAGCGCGAGGCCTTCGCCCCGGGTATCCACTTGATTGGAAATGGCCTCGAGTGAAAAATCCAGGGCTCTCTGGGCTCTCTCCTTAGCCATTTCATAATGGAGCCTGGACTCCTCGTAGACCGGGCCGATGCTTGATCCGTCGAGAATGTCGTGGAACTGATTGCGGAGGACGGTTTTCCAGGCCTCGTCGATGTCCCGCTCCGGATAATAGGACCGGGCGCCGCTCGCAACGGCCACCGCTGAGAACTTTTCGGCGCTGAGGAGGAGGTTCTCCATCAGGCGATTGTATTTTTTTGTCTCCGACTGAGTCGTGTAGCATGCGGGAAAAGTATAGTTCAACTCTTTTTTGAGAAGGGGAAAGTCGACTCTCGATTTCTCCAGCATCCGGAAATATGCCTCGGGGTTTACGAACTCGAGGCGGGGCTGACTCTTGTCATCTTTGAACTTCCGGATGGCCTCGACATCACTGGACCTCGGGCCGCCACCGTGGTCCCCTTCGCCATAGAGGAGCATAAAATCCTTGACGGGCGTGTTTTGAGAAGCCTCAAAGATGAGGTCTCTGACACCATTTTTTAAGTCGGCGAGGTACCATCCGGGGGGGACGTAGGCCAGAACCCTC
>Ga0172364_10002503_pt1 | contig 14632 bp, 13 predicted proteins | sample LakKivSesite10cm_FD_114545 | JGI IMG/M metagenome (GOLD analysis project Ga0172364, IMG submission 114545) | Sediment microbial communities from Lake Kivu, Rwanda - Sediment site 10cm | ecosystem: Environmental > Aquatic > Freshwater > Lake > Sediment | place: Rwanda: Western Province, Lake... | reverse complement strand
TAGTCGCTTCCTGTCCCTTTAGATTTGCTGAAATATACAAGCTTTCAACAAGGCTGTCATCTAAATAAAGGTCAAGCTTTTTGCTTAAGTATTGCTCATTTCCAACAAGCTCAACTGTAAGATTATTTGTAATTTCCGCATGCTTCTTTGCAGATTCAGGGCTAACATAAACTGGGAACATGAATTGGCAGTACCAACCGCCGTCCTGTCCTTGTCCGCATTCTCTAATTCCTGCTCCGCTTTGTGCAGATCTCTCAACTTGCTTAATATCTTGTCCGCCAACGAAAACAGTATCATTTCCAATCTTAGCTTCAAATTTTCCTTGGCTTGATAATAATGAAACGTCTTTTTCAGTTGCTCCGGCAATTTCAACAGAGATAAACTGATTGCCCTGCCAGTCATTTACTGCTCTAACAGGAATATCCTTAAGGCCATATACATTAAGCCTCTTTTTTGTGATTGTGATAATATCATCAAGCTGCTGTTGATCCAATTTTTGTTCAGGTTTTAATAAAACTCTTACTCCACCAACAAGCTCAAGCCCTTGATCAATATTTGATTTTGGTACTGTTGAGACAGTAATTCCCAAGCTCGGAAGAGTCTGGTTTTCAGGAATATTTGCAACAAGGGAATATGTATCCTTGTTTGTTTTTAATTTTACTATGCTGCCATTTTCTAAATTATTTACTAAATTATAATACTCAGATGGAGCATTTACTTTTTGGTTGTTAAGCTCAAGAATAATCTGTCCAGAAGGCACACCGTTTACTTGAGCAGTACTATTATCCTCAATGCCAGTTATTAATACTCCAGAAGTATGAATCTTCGGACTGATCATTATTACAGCAAGAATAATTGCGATTATGAATATCAAAATTCTCCAATTAGCCAACAATGATTTTAATTTACTCAAAGTGGATCACCTTCTTTTCAGCATACCACTTTAGTATGCTTGCATTTTGTATCCAAGTATTAATCATGTCAAACAAAACACCAATTATTAAGATGGATGAGATTTGCTTTAATGCTGCTGCTTGCGAGAAAATCCAAAGAGTAATTAAACCAATTAGAGTTGTTATCTGCATTGTTAATCCAGTTTTCATTGAAGAGAAGATTTTTTCATTTACTGTTCCGCCTTCTCGCTTTAAGACTCTAGTTGAAAGCAAGATGTCAGTGTCGACAGAATAACCAATAAGCATCAGTATTGCAGCAACTCCTGCTGTTGATAATTTTATTCCAAGAATATCAATAAATCCAATTGTGCAAATTATATCAGTTGCAGCGCAAAGAATAATTGCAATTGAAACAGGTAATGCCCTAAAGAAGTAAAATACAACTAATGACATAAATAAGAAAGCAAGTAACATTGCTTTTATTGTTGTGCTCCAGAATGACTCTCCAAGAGCGCTGCTCATTTCCTCAATAGTATATTTGCCTTCAATGATTTCAAGACCAGCAATTTCAGAAATTGCCTTTTTAGCAGCATCAACATTAGTTTCTTTGCCCATCTCAAAAACATAACCAATTCTTTGAGCAGACGTTACTGAGTTTAATTCTCTAATTCCTGTTTGAGTATTTAGTTCTGAGCTTATTTTAGACTCAATTGTTGGAATATCAATAACTTTGTCAGTTTCAACAGTAATTGAGACTCCGCCTTTGAGGCTCATATCCTTGCTAATAAATTCTCCAGTTGTAGCTTTATGATAGCAAAGAACACCAACAGATAATATCAAGAATAATATTGGAATAACTAGAAGTTTCTTGTAATATTTGTCATAATTATTCTTTAGTCCGCTTAAGTCCATTTTTTCCTGACCTGTGATGCAAAACGTTTAAAACTGTGGCTTTATAATCTTTTTTATGGTCAAGAAGTATGTTTTAGTTGATAATGAAGGAAGCAAGTATTTAGTTGAAAAAGGCAAACGAGAGTTCTCAACTACTTTTGGTCAAGTTAATCTAAGGGACCTTAAGGAAGGAAAACCAATAAAGACTCACATTGGACATGAATTTCAAGTTTATGAAGCAAGGTTTGTAGATTTATTTCAAAGGGCAAGAAGAGGCCCGCAAGTAATCCTCCCAAAAGATGCTGGAGCAATATTAGCAAATACTGGAATTGGGCCAGGATGCAAGGTTCTTGATGCAGGCGCTGGTTCTGGCTGGATGACTTTAGTTTTGGCAAATGCTGTCGGGCCAAAGGGAAAAGTATTTTCATATGAACGAAACAGCGATTTCGCAAAACTAGCAAAATCAAACTTTGAATATTTTGAAATGAAGAATATTACTTTGAAGGATGCAGATATTTACAATGGAATTTCAGAGAAAAATCTTGATTTAATTAACCTTGATCTTCCAGAGCCATGGCAAGTTATTGAACATGCTGAAAATGCATTGAAGGTTGGAGGATTTTTATCAGTATACTTACCAAATACAACACAAATACAGCAGTTCTGCGACAAGCTTTCAAAAAATAAGAATTTTAAGATTGTAAAAGTCTGCGAGGAAATTGAGAGAGACTGGAAAGTTGAAGACAAAGTATTAAGGCCAGAACACCACATGCTTGGCCATACAGCATTCCTAATCTTCGCTAGAAGGATAGCTTAGTTGCGAGATAATTTTTTCAGCTGTTTTTTGTCCAACTAATTGTGAAAGCTGTTCAGGACTAGCAGTCTTTAACTCTCTGATTGTCTTAAGGCCAGAGTTAAATAATTTTCTGGCTCGCTTTCTACCGATTCCTTTTATCTTGACTAAAGGCAAAAGTTCTTCTTTGATTCCATATTTTACTCTCATCCTAAGTTTTATTGTTGGACTAATTTGATTTTTGTAGCCAAGAATTCTGCAAAGCTCTTGGTAAGAATACAAAAGCCAGTCAGCATTTTGAAGTTTAATCTGCATCTCTCCTGGCCTGACATTATATTTCTCAAGAAGATTTTCTTCATCAACTTCATTTGCCCAGGAATTAAGTATTACTGCAGTTTTGAATGAAGACTGAAATTCATCATAATTAAAGTCCCATTCATTTGGCAGCCTTGACAATAAGAACTCATTATGCAGGAGCTGGACACTTTGGAGCTCTTCAGCATCTTTTCCCCTTACACTTGGATGCGGACGCATCTCCAGAGTATTTGAGATTAAATGAAGATAACTAAAAGGAACAGTTTCTATTTTCTCAGCTAATTTAGCGCCCTCAATAAGCTGGTTTGCAGTTAATGGGTCAAGGTAAAGCTCTGAAACCCTTTTTCCAAGCGGAGTCGGCATTAATCTGTTTTCAGCTTCAGAAACAAATCCAAATCCCTTTAGCAGAGCAAGCATATCTCCAAGTTTTGCATGCAGCCTAAAGTCATTTCCATATTGGTAACCATAAAAAGTATTTTCAAAAAATTCAATTAGCTTTTCTCTAGTTCTAATAAAGCCTGAGGAAATTAAACTGAGAATTGCTGTCCTAAGTACTGGTTCTACAGCGAGCTTTGAATAAATATCTTCAACTTCCCCAAGAATGTAATTTGAATGGATTTGACTTTTTTCATCATCAGAGTTTGCCAAGCAAATTGCCTCTCCAGAGTCTTCAAGTCCCGGTCTTCCTGCACGCCCGCTCATTTGCTTATATTCAAGAACTGGAATCCAAGAATTTCCCCAATTATCTGAGAATCTTTTTAGTGATCTGATTATTGCCCTGTAAGCAGGAAGGTTAACTCCTGCAGCAAGTGTCGGAGTGCAGCAAATTATCTTAACCTTATTTTTTCTAAAATTGTCTTCAATAATTTCCTTTTGTTTATGAGTTAAGCCAGCATGATGGAATGCAATTGATTTTGATATGCAGCCAGCAAGCCGCCTGCACTGTTTTGTCGGAGCAGATATTGCAGATAAAATCGCCTTCCCCAGCTCTGGATCTTCAGACTTTAATTTCTTAGAGATTTTTTCAGCAGTAGCTTCCGCGCTGCTCTTAGATGCGCAAAATATCAGCGCCTGTTTATTTATCTTAATTGTGTCAAGAGCAAGAGAAATTGCTGGCTCGTCAATATTGTTTACACAGATATTTTCTTTATTTTTGAAAAAGTCAATCTGGTTTTCAGAAAATACTCCTTCGTAAAGCTTTACTGGACGCCAAGAATCTTCAACAAGTCCGGCATTTAGCCACTTGCTGAGCTCTTGCGGATTTCCAATTGTTGCAGATAATGCAATTGTCTGCGAATTTTGCAGCAGTGCCTTGAGAAGAGTTATTAATATTTCTAGAGTCGGACCTCTTTCAGCATCATTAAGCAAATGTATTTCATCAATTACAACAACTTTAATGTCTCTGATCCAAGAAACCCCGTGTCTGATTAATGAGTCAAGCTTTTCACTCGTCGTAATTATAATATCATAGTTTTGCAGCCAAGTATCTGTCTTGTCTAAGTCTCCGATTGAAATTGCAATCTTCAGGCCAAGTGAGCCATACTTTTCATTAAACTCCTTGTACTTTTCAACTGCAAGAGATTTTAATGGAACTATGTAAACTGCTTTTCCACCTTGTGAAATAAGCTTGTTTAAGATCGCAAGTTCAGCCACAAATGTTTTTCCAGAAGCAGTAGGACTGCAGACAAGAAGGCTTTTTCCATCTAGCAAGCCGGCTTTTATTGCTTTTTCCTGGCAAGGCCTAAGCTCGTCAAAGCTTGATGATAGCAAGCCCGTAATTCTCTTGTCAACCAAATTTGATATTTCTGAAAGTTTCATTAAAATATAGAAGCATGAAAAGATTAAAAATAGTTACTCTTTTACCAAAATGCGTTCACTGTATCTTATTTTAGGCTTTTTCATCTTTGGCTCTTGAGTATACCGGGCAATATAAGTTATGTCTACTTCTTCTTGAGGCATAAGATCTCCGCCTCTTAACACAAAGATTAATTTGTCTTTTAGTCTAAATGCCGTAGGAGTTTTTACTTTTGCAACCCTTTCGTCAAGCACGTTCTCAGAATCCAGAGCTATTTCCTTAAGCTCGTATACTTTATTGCTCGTGTTGTCTCTTATTCCAATATTTACAACAGACATATTTTTTATAGAGTCTTCAATTACTATTTCTTCAGCGACTCGCTTGAAATGTTTTGAAGTGTTCTTTACTTTTATTGAAACCTTGGCATACTTTTGCTTGCCATATTCTTTTCCAGTTTCCTCAAATGTTTTTTCCACCTTAAGCAAGTCTTTCACGAGCAGAATTGCTATGATCAAAATTATTGCAAGAATGACTACTAATAATTCAAGAGGTCTAAAATCAACAACTAATTGAGGAATTACTTTCCCAAAAACAATGAAAGTTGTCAGTCCAGTTATCTGGACAGTGCCATAGATAAATTGTTCACCCTCCTTTCCACAGTTATTGTTTGTGATTGTAAAGTTATTGAGCTTAATTGCACCATCATTTTCAATTACAGCAACCTGCATTGAATTTTTTTCTATTCTCTCAGTATAGACTGCAATACAAGGCAGTTTCATCTGAATCTCAGCAGATACATTTGGGTTTTGACAATTGCTCTCAAGCATAACTCCAGCAGCAACACTTTCATTTTTGCCTGCAGCAATTTGTTGAGTATAATATGAAGTTGGCTTGATTAGGTAATTTAGTTTAATTTCTCCGCCAGCAGGCTGACAAGAAGTTAATCTTATTTTTGAGAGAAGTTGGCTGTCTTCAATATACTTCTCACAAGTTTCCCCAACACAATTATTTATTGGTATTGTAATTTGTTTTGTTTCAGAAGGAGCAGTAGATGTGCACATAGAAGCATTAAGTTTGCATCTTTGAGTGCATGACAATTGTCCGCTGTCAAAACCAAAGGAATTACAGCTCCACCCACTAAAGTCATTTAGGTCACACTCTTCACCATAACTTTTTTGTCCATCTCCACAGTAAGATTGTGCTGTTGCAAAACCAGAAAGAACTGGGATGAGACCCAGTGCTAATATAGAACCAATTACTAGGCAAGAGATTAGCAAGTACTTGTTGTCATGATCCATTATCGAACAATTCCTCCAGTTGCTACTGCCTTGCCGCCAAAGTCAATTGTTAATGTTAATAATGTTCCAGAAGGCTGTGCACCGATATTGCAAAGCGAGTTTTGGCCAACATTGCTGAGGACAACTTTCATAACTTCGCCAGTGTTTATGTCTTTGTTACAGCCCTCAGTACACTTTGGGCCATTGTCATTTCCTGACCAGTCTGTTGAACATAATATTTCCTGTTTTGTATTTTTTACAACCCAAACTGTAGCAGACGCTGCTGCAGAAGACGAGATGGGGATTGCTTCAGGATCTAAGTTCTGCAAAAATAAAGTAAGTTGGTTTTGATTAGCATCATATTCAGAAGCAATTACATCGATTTTTCCTACTGCACCTAGCCCGCGAACTTCTGAATTTTGATCACCTTCAATTTGACCTTGAATTTTGTTGAGCCAGAAAAATGCACCGCCAGAAACCGAAACAGTTATTATAAGTAATACAACAACAGCCAACATCGGAGTCATTGCTTTTTTATTTTTTAAGATCATTTTTAAACCTCCTTAGTCCGCTTATAAGTTAATTGCATTGTTGACAAATTGCTTGGTGGAAGTGGTGGTGGCGGAAGAGGTTTTTTAACCACGCTTGTTCTTATTGTCTGTATAAGTTCATTTACAGCAGAAATAAGAAGTTGGTTTTGCTCCTCAAGTCGTTTAACTTTTCTATTTATAGTATTAAGAGAGACTGTTTTCTCCATCAAATCTTTTTCATCTTCACCCTTAACTTCCTTGACAAGTTCCTTTAATTCAGAAATAACATCTGAAACATTTTGTTGTGTGTTTAAGTTTGAATCAACAAGTTTCTTTAAGATGGCTTCTTCACTTTCTTTTTGCTTTTGTCTAACAGCAATTATTTCTCTTTGAAGTCTCCTGATTGGAGTGATAGGTGTCAATTCGTATTCTTGAGCCATTCTTTACCTCTATATTAAGAGAGAAACAACACAATATAAATATTACTATTTGAGTAAACACGTAAAAATAAGAATTAATGATTAATATTCAGGCATTGCCTGAGGCATACCTTTTGGACCATCAGACTTTTTGTCTGAACTTATAACGTCATCAATTCTTAATAGCATAACTGCAACATCTGTTGCTGACTGTATTGCTTGAGTCTTTATCTTTAATGGTTCAATTACTCCAGCATCCCAGAGATTTTTTCCAGCGCCAGTGTTTAAGTCAAGTCCAATATCTTTTTCACCCTTATCGTGTCTGGCCTTTAGCTCTGCTAAGCAGTCTATTGGATCTAAGCCAGCATTTTCAGCTAAAGTTTTTGGGATTGACTCAAGAGCTTCAGAGAATGCTTGAATCGCAAGACTTTCTTTGCCAGATAAGCTGTCAGAGTATGATCTTAATTGTCTTGAAAGTTCAATCTCAACTGCGCCGCCACCAGTAACACATTTTCCAAGTTTGATTGATGCTGAAAGATCTCCCAAGGCATCAATTATTGATCTTTCGACTTCAGCAACCACGTGCTCAGTGCTTCCTCTTACAATTACTGAAACTGCTTTTGGATTCTTGCATTCCTTTACAAAGATAAATGTTGACTTTGAATCTCTTTTTTCTTCAACTAGTCCCGCAAACCCAAGTTCTTCAGCTCGTAAGTCATCAAGATTTGAAATAATCCTGCCGCCAGTAGCTTTTGCAAGCGCTTCTATGTCGCTTTGCTTAATTCGCCTTACAGCAAGTATATTTTGCTTTGCAAGATAATGCTGTGCTAAGTCATCAATTCCCTTTTGGCAGAAAACAACATTAGCTTTACTCTTTACAACTTTCTCAACAAGCATCTTCAAGATTTTTTCTTCCTGCTCGATAAATGATTGAAGCTGCATTGGGTCTGTAAGAGATATTTTTGCATCAGTTGTTGTTTCCCTTATTTCAATTGGGCAGTCAAGCAGCGCAATTCTTGCGGATTGAATTTTAGAAGGCATATCTGGATGGACTTTTTCCTTGTCAAGAACAATTCCTCTTATCATTTCAGAGTCTTCAATGCTGCCGCCATCTTTTTTCTGAAGTTTAATATTGTCAAGATTAATTACGAATTCCTTATCAGTCTCCTCAATTACATTTAAGATTGCATCAACAGAAATTTTGGCAAGCTTTTCTCGAGCCCACTCAACATTTTTTCCAGTCATTGCAGTCATTGCAATTTTTTCAAGCAAAATTCTGTCATTGAGTGTGATTTTCTTTCCAAGAGGATTAAGAAGCTCAATAGCTTTTTCAGCAGCTAACTTATAACCCTTAGTGATTATTGTTGGATGTATGTTTCTGTCAAGAAGTTTTTCAGCATTTGATAATAATTCTCCAGCAAGTATAACTGCTGTTGTTGTGCCATCTCCAACTTCTGTTTCCTGAACTTTTGCAACTTCAACAAGCATTTTTGCAGCAGGATGTTCAATTGACATTTCGCTTAAAATTGTGGCGCCATCATTTGTTATTACAACATCATTCATGCCGTCAACGAGCATCTTATCCATGCCCTTTGGCCCCAGAGTAGATCTTACTGTTTCTGCAACTGCCTTTGCAGCAGCAATATTCATTTTTTGGGCAGACTTGCCAGTATTCCTCATTGTACCTTCAGGTAATATAAATACAGGTTGTATTTGATTAGTCATTTTAGCACCTCCAATAGTGCTTGAGTGTGATTTTATAATTTCTAAATACTGATTTTATTTAAATAGTTTACTGTTAGAATAAGCTAAATCAGAGATTTAACTTTGCCATTTGAAAGCAGAGCTTCAGATTGGAAAGCTTTTTATTTAATACAGTGTGATTATTAATAGGCCATGTCTCAAAAAGTTGATCTATTAAGTGATGAGAAGATAACATTCGAAGGTATTTTTGATCTTAAAGAAACCTATAAGCACGCGTATCAATGGCTTCAACTTAGAAAATTTGATGTTGCTGAAAAAAAATACAAGGAGAAAGTAAAGGACTCTGGAAAAGATCTTGAAATTGAATGGACAGCAACAAAAGATTATGATGAGTATACTAAGATTGAGTTGAAGATCAAGTGGGAAACAATTGCCTTAGATGATGTTGAAGTTGTTGTTAACAATAAGAAAAAGAAGATGAATAAGGGCGAGCTAACAGTCACAGTAACTGCTAACTTAGTGAAGGATTGGCAAGACAAATGGGAAACATCACCATTTCTTCAATTTATGAAGGGTTTTTATGAAAAATATCTTTACAATAAGACAATAGACTACCTCAAAAAAGAAGTTTGGAAGACTGGTTGGGGCTTTGTCAATGAAACTAAGGCATTTTTGAACCTTTATCGATATTAGTGACTTTTAGAAACCTTTTTAAATCAAATAACCTTCATCTATATTGCAAGAGAAACAATTAGCTTGCATATCACATTCATTTCATATCACAATCATTAAGTGAGTTGAAGTAGGCAGCAAGCCTATGCTAATTCTTTTTCTTGGAAACTAATAAGGTGATAAAATGGGAAAAATAAGTCCAGTATCAATCAAATACATAATTCATGCAACTATGGACCTGACTGGAATAGCAGACAGGCCAGACATAATTGGAGCCATTTTCGGCCAAACAGAAGGCTTGATGGGTCCTGAGCTTGAATTAAGAGAATTACAAAAGTCCGGAAGAGTCGGAAGAATTGATGTTAAATTAGACACAAAGGGCGGAAAAACCGCAGGAGAAATCCTCTTGCCGACAAGCATGGGCAAATCAGAAACAGCAATTGTTGCTGCAGCCCTTGAAACAATTGAAAGAGTCGGACCTTGTGATGCAAAGATAACTGTAAAAGAAATTGAAGATGTAAGAATCTCAAAGAGAAAGTTCATCCTGGAGAGAGCAAAGCAATTATTGCAGGGCTTGATCATGGATATGCCAGACTCACAGGCATTTACAAATGAAGTTACTTCCTCAATAAGAGAACAGGAAATTGTTGAGTATGGAGTTGACAAAGTTCCTGCTGGCCCAATGGTTGACGAATCAGAAGAAGTCATCATTGTTGAAGGCAGAGCAGATGTCTTGAACTTGTTAAGATATGGAATCAGGAATGCTGTAGCTCTAAAGGGCTCAAAGGTTCCAGATACAATCTTGAACTTGGTAAAGACAAAAGTTGCAACTTTATTTGTTGACGGAGACAGAGGCGGAGATCTAATAGTAAGAAGATTTGCAGATCTTACTGACCTTGACTACGTTGCAAAAGCTCCAGATGGAAAAGAAGTTGAGGAACTTACATTAAAGGAAATACACAAGGCAATCAGATCAAGAATCGCCTGGGCACAGATAAAGGGCGAATTGACTGAGCTAAATGCATCAAGTGGAGAAAGCGATAGACCAAGACAAGATTTTAGAAGACCTCCACAGCAACAGCCTCAAATCTCTGTTGAGCGAGCTGAAAGACCAGAAAGAATGGAAAGACAAGATCGCCAAGAGAGACCAGATAGAAATGAAAGACCTGAGCGACAGGAAAGATCTTCAATGCATGCTGAAGAAGAAGGCCTGCCAAAGAAAGATCAAAAAATACTGAAGCAAATGGCAGAGGAACTTGTTGGAAGCAGAGGCGCATTTGTTCTTGATGAGGCCTTGAATATTCTTGGAAAAGTTCCAGTAAAGGAACTTACAGACACATTGCAAAATATGTCTGAGGGAATATTTGCAGTTGTGCTTGATGGTCCAGTTGACCAAAAGCTTGTGAAGATTGCAGAGACAAAAGGAATTAAGTATGTTGTCTCAAAAACAATCAGCGCAAGAAGCAACTCTGTAAAGCTTATGGCTCCTGAAAAGCTTTAAGCTTAATTTTTTATTTATTTTTTATTATTATTATTTTAAGTTCTTTGTTTTCAATTGTTTTTAACAATTCAAGCGGATCTCGGTATTTTCGAGGCAGCTCTACAGCAAAACGATTTCCTTGCTTGAAGACTTTTTGTTTCTTCCACTTGGCCTTGAACTTAGCGATGTCTTCCTTTTTGGCAGTCATTGGCGGGCCAAAGTGCAGCTTTTTCTTTGAAAGCAAATCAGTGTCAAGGTAAAACCAGAATAAAGCATTCTTTGTTTTTTTCCAATACCAGTCGCCTTCAAATTTAAATTCATTATCCACAAGCATTTGCTTTATTTCAGTAAATTTCTTGAAAAGTTTTGAGCCAACAACATCTGGCTTTCCAGTATAAGGCTTTGCCTCAAATATTATCAGCTTTTTGTTTTTCTTCTCAGGAATATTTTCAGGAATTACTTCAACTTCCTTGAAAAAGTCAAGTGAAGGATTAGACAAGAACTTTGAGCAAGATGTTTTTAGCATCATTAGTTTTGTTTTGTTAAGTGCGGCTGCTGCATTTCTCTCCCGCTGAATTGGATCAATTACAATAAGCGGGCTGAGCTTGGATTCATTCATGCTTGCAAAAGCAATTCTGCCTGAGACGTAATGCTTCATTATATCTATTACTGTTTTTGGCTCGATCTTTTCCATATTTTTTATCAGGCTGATAAATGAGCCATAGTAGCAAGTGAGTATTTCAATAACGTGCCCTGAAAATCCGCCAATGTAGCTTTCAGCCCCATAGACTTTTTGAGCCTTGAAAAAAGATTTAGCCAGTCTTATTTCAGTAGCAAGCGCCGGCTTCTTTGCAAATTGTTTTTTCAGCCAATAAATATGAAGAGGTGAGCTGTCTGTAATGTTTTTAGCCTCAGCGTGATTTTTTATCTCTAGCACAGGAACTATTTCCAATGTCAGGCCGTCTAACTTTACAATAAAGTAATCTCTGCTTCCGTGAACGCGCATCACATTTTTGAAGCAAGAGCGAACCACTGGCTCGGCAATGTCTGACAGCTCATCAGACCATTCAGAATATTTTTTGTAATTAAACAAGATAAATGCGTCAATATCAGATATGCCTGGGAGCCAAGTGTTTTTGGCAATTGATCCGCCAATAATTAGCCTTGCAGAGATCTCTTTTTTCTTTAGCGCAGAATTAACTTTAGCAATTATTTCCAAAGTTGTTGCTGAAACTTTTTTAGCTTCAGCGCTAGAAGGAACAATTAATTTTTTTGCTGAGGCTAATACTTTGCTAGCATCTGCTTTCATCCTTAATCAATTATTATTGTTTCCTTAGAATGTATTAAGCTTATCTCTCTTCGTAAGTCAGCAATATCTTTCTTTAATTTAGAAACATCTGACTGAAGCGGGAAAAGCAAGTTGATATTATTGTTCAAGTCCCTTGCAGTAGCATTTAACTGGTCAACTCGTCTTCGAATATCTTCAATATCTGCAATTGATTCTGAAAATTTGCTGTGCATCTCAGCAACTTCCTGGCTTCGCATGTCAATTTCCTTTGAAATATTTTCGTGGTGCTCTTTTTCCTGCGCAATAACTTTTGAATGCGCTCGAACTAAATTTGCTACTTTATGAATCTCAATGAGTTTTTCATTAAGATTATTAACATTTTCATGGAGAACTTCCATATCTTTAGAAAGATGCTCTTGGTTTGAAACTAATTGATCGATTACACTGATTCTCTTAGCAGTTTTTTTAGGTTTTTTTACTCGTTTCTTTTGTTCCTTGAATTTGAATGCCATTTTAATAATAGTGTTAAATTTTGTCTAATAAATATGAGTTAGCACTTTAGGATACTTAATCGCCAGCATTATTTTGCTGTTGCTCTTCTGCAGGCTTGTTTTCAATGAGTTCTTCTGAAGGTTTTTCAGCAATAGGCTGTTCAGGTGTCTGCTGTTCTGCAGCAGGGGCTTGAGTTTCAGGCGTAGGCTGCTGGCCCTCAGCAGGAGCTTCAACTTTAGTCTCTGGCGCTAGCTGCTCTAGTTTTTGTCCGTCTTTTAAGTTAAAGTATCTGTAGAATTTTTTTGTTAATGTGAGGAATTTTGTTAATCCAGTTTTTTCGCTTTCAATAAACTCCTGTTCAAGTAAAACGTTGATATGCCTGTAAGCCTTGTTTGACCTGACTCTGACAACATCACACTGTCTTGATCCGCCTCTCCAGGCAATGTATGCGAGAGTCTCAATTGTTCCCTTATCAAGTTCAGGCTCAGCAGCTTCACGTATAACTTCAGAGTGCTCGTCTTGAACAGCAAATTTCCAAGTTTCATTTTCCTTGACAACTTTTATTCCAGATGGCCTTGAAGAATAGTCTTGCTGAAGATCAATTAATGCAGCGTGAATTAATGCTAGATCTTTAATTTTGACAGTCTCTGATATCTTTATTGCAGTCAACCCGTCTGGCACGCAGTAAAGCAGAGCTTCAATCTTTGACTTTAATTCAGTGCTAGTGTTCATAGCTTATACACCCTTGGCTTATTTTTTAAATCTGTTGGCTTGGAGTACTCCTCTTCTTTTTTAATTTCAACAGCAATCTCTCCAAAGCTTTCATTTTGAGTGAGCTCAACATATCCCTGCTGTTCTAAGTGCAAAAGAGGAATAAATGTCCAGATAACATCTTCCTTAATTTTGCTCGGAACAAGATCTTCGTAAAATTTCAAAATCCTTGAATCCTTTGTACTCAAGAACTTCTTAACGCGCATGTAAACTTCTTCTATCTTGTCAAAAATATCAATGTTTGACTTAAGCTCGAGCTTTGTTTCAGTCTGGCTTTCAATCCTTTCTCTGTGTCTGAAAACTCTTCTTTCTTCAACTTCGAGAGCCTTCTTTAGTGCAGAGATAAGTTCAACAATTGTGACTTTTCTTTGTCTAGGAATAGGTATTCTGGCATCAAGTTTGGCCTTTGTGAATGTTTTTTCCATTCCTGCAAGCTCTGGATCAAGAAGTTCGCCATCAGCATATTCTTCAGGATCTGCAAGAGCGAGAATTGATTCCATATCCAATCTGTCGCTCTTCATCTTCAATAAAACTGCAACAGCAAGAATTACTTTTCCAGAAAGCTTGAAGTTAAGCTCCTGAAGCTGCTGTATCATTTTAATATATTCATTTGCAAGAAGAGAAATATCCAAGTCCCAAGGATCTAGCTTATTGCTTCTGACTAAATCACCTAGAAGAGTCTGCCATTTAACATCGTCATCTTTGAAAATTAAGTCGTGTATTCTCTCTTGATTAATTTGTTCATTTTCCATTTTTATATTACTGCAGTTAGGAAGAATATTCCTAAACAAATGATTAGCATAGTTGCCCAGATTCCTTTGCTCCAATTCCAGATTTTGTAACCATCTAAGACGCCGATTGGAATTAAATTAAACAATGCGAGCCAAATATTGATTTGAGCAGAGATTGAAGCAATCTGTAAGTTTGTGATTACCGCAATAACTCCAAATATGCAGGCAAGCAAAAGATTTACAAGAGGACCAGCAATTCCAATTTTTCCAACATCTTCTTTGTTAAGTGTACTGATTGAGATTCCAAGGTTTGTTCTTTTGGTTGCTGAGATCATGACTGCTCCAGGAGCTGCAAAAATAAATCCGCCCTTTGTTGCTAATGCCATGGCAACTGCTAAGAATAATCCAGTAGGCCAAGCCCTGAACTCTGCCCAGCAGTTCTTGCCTTGGGCAACAAACTTGTGGCCAAGCTCGTGCAAGATGAATGCAAGTCCTACAGCAATAAGAGCATTAATCAAAAATATTGGTTTGTAGTAAGGCAGGAAATTCCAGCCATTTGCAAAAATTTCATCCTTGTAAAG
>Ga0172364_10002501_pt1 | contig 14636 bp, 5 predicted proteins | sample LakKivSesite10cm_FD_114545 | JGI IMG/M metagenome (GOLD analysis project Ga0172364, IMG submission 114545) | Sediment microbial communities from Lake Kivu, Rwanda - Sediment site 10cm | ecosystem: Environmental > Aquatic > Freshwater > Lake > Sediment | place: Rwanda: Western Province, Lake Kivu... | reverse complement strand
TTTCAAAATCAACGAAGAAGGTTTTATTGTACTGCTTCAGAGGTATCGAGTTAAGTTGTGACCTGAATTTCAGTTTGCCAACTTTCTTGCCTTTCTGTTTTAGGGTGTGGAGTGTGCAGATACTTGAGAAGATTCTTGTCTTGATAGATTGTTTCATTTGACCTGTCAAAGTATCAAGATGTCGATCTTCAAAATGATCTATACATTTAACTGGTACAACTTTTAAGGTAGTATTTGCTTTATCTAGATTCTCTTGAGAGAGGCAGTAATTGTAGAAATACTTTCCTTGAGTAAACAGCTGGTTGAGGCATTTGATAGTTTCACTTGATAGTTTCGATCTGTCAATTTTGACTTCAAAAACTCTGCATGTTTGATGTTTACGCTTTTCTTTAGTCAGTTTTCTTGTAGTGAATCTGTCCATAATATATTGTTACTACAGTATCAGATAAAATCCTTTGAGAAAACAAGAAATCTGAAAAACATTTTGATGTCAAAGATCAAATATTGACAACTACACCAAATTCAAAGTAACAAACTCATTGTTCGCCAATTCAAACATAATGGCAAAGTTTTTAACGATAGGTACGTCGTAGTAATCACCACAATAAATGACACTTTCAATATCTCTAACCTGGAATGTATATCCATCCGAAACGTCCACCCACTGGCTTCCGTCCCAAGCGGAAATACTGAGGAAATAGGTTGTCTGGGCGGTAAAGTCCAGAAGGTCCGGCGCGTATTTGATATGCGAGTGACCACCTGCAGGAATGGTAACTCCGGTCGTAGCAAGTGTTGCATCGTCCGCAGTCCACCCTGTGTTGTCTGTACCACTATATACAACGCGGTACTCCGCATCCCTTGTTCTCTCTGGGTCGGTGTAGAATTTTATCCGCATCCCATAGGTTTGAGAGCTCGCGGTGTTGTTATTCATGGTGAACCGGATAGTATCAACGAAAGACACATTACAACTTCCGATGAACCCCGATTCAGTAACTATCGTCTGGGATGTCTCAGTAACGCCATCGGTGTATACTGCCTCGACCTTAGCATAATATTCAGTCCCGCATTGAACTCCCGCAGAAGCCGGGACAGTGAAAAGACCGATCACCGAAGTCCCGTTGGCGATGAGTACCCCACCGGTTGTCAAAGCATCACTGTCTACGCTAAATCCTTCTGGATTGACCAAAGAGTACACCTGGTAAACTTGTTCCGTCATTTCAAAATCGGAAAACAGCGTAACTCTGAAATGGTAGTTTCTGTCAGTTCCGGAAGTGTTTGAGAAACCGAAATCGATGGTATTGAGATAAATTCGGAATCCAAAGTAAGGATCATATTCGTCGTAAGCTGGAGCCTCATACGAGGACCGAGTTGGGGTAATGAATTTAATCCCAATCCGTATATTACTGCCCGTCTGGTTAACGTTGAACACTCTATTTTCATCAATAACCTGGTAGTCGTTCCAATCCACAGAATTGGTTGTGTTAATACCAAACACAACATCTGCCGCCACCGGTATGAGACTCTGGCTGGTAAGGATTCCTTTTGTCGGGGCACTCGGCAAAGCGAAGTTTGTTGTAAAGAAGTGGATTGCCTCTGTTGTAACCGCCTTAATAAGGGCGCGGTTGAATATCGGGCTGACATCTTTCACCTTACTCGTCAAAAGAACCTTGAACTGGATGTACCTTCCCGTGATAAAGCTGATGTCCAGATTTGCCGAATCTTCGATTCCATAAGGGCCAATCCAGGGGGCCAGTAGAATGTCCGTGCTAGAGTTGGAGCTACGGACATACATTTGAACCAGCGTATTATCGTACTGGGTAGCCTCCCACTGGAGAGCCTGCCACTGTACAAGGTCTTGCGTTCCGTCGAAAACTTCACTTTCATATACGCCAATTTCCGCCTCAACCTTCGTACCAGAGTAGAACGATCCTTCCCCGTTTATCACGTCCACGATGTTTCCGAATTCGTCAAGCTCAATGAGCCGGTTTTCGTTTACAAATCCTGCCAGTGAGCTGATTTCAATACTGTCCGTGAGCTCAGGCTTTATTTCGCCGTCATCATCATACAAATTGGTTTCATTCCCCGCACGGTCGATCAGTTTCAAAAATACCTGTTTCGACTGTGTCAGTGGTTCAACACGGGTCACACCTGTATCGGATACGATGTAGATATTCGATGTCTCGGTATCAAAGGTCATATCCCGGATGGACTCGGTGTGCGAGTACTTCCAGCTCCAGGTTCCACCCGAGGACAGGTAGTAAAGTGCCTGATCAATAGCCATGTACAGGGTTTCATCAGTGCCCGTGCCAAAACTCTTGATAAATTGTACCCGACCCGTAACGGTCTTAAAGGAAAGATCGAATGAAACACTACTGACACTCGATCTTAAAATTTCCGCCGATGTGCCAGTGCCAGCATAGAAGTAGTCGGTGGTTCCAAATTTGAACTTCTTGATTGCGGTTACTTCCGGGTCTACATCCGTGTGGAGAATGAACGCCGATTGATCTTCAAGATTAACCTGATATATCTTGCCCGACTGCCCAGTTGCCGCAAGCATATAAGTGTTATGGGCAGTAAGCGAATACACACGGCGGTCCATCCCGCTCATGGCAATCGATAGACTTTGTCCGTCGAATTTGTAGATTCGCCCCTGGCCCGTGAGCAATGTTGTGCCTGTCCCGATGTAGAGGTATCCTGATACGACTTCGGTGCAATAAAATCTGTTCTCATCGACCGAAAGGACGGTCGGGCTACCGAAGGACTGGAAAACTCCCTGGTCATCGTAAAGATACGGGTAACTGTAAACGAGTCCCGCTTCTGAATCGTGTCCAAGCCCGACCACCAAATAGTTGCCATACCGAACGACAAAATCGACGTATCGGTCGGTTCCCTGAGTCCCGAAAGTCAGCAGGTTTTCCCAAGCAGACAACACAAAGTCATATTTATGAACCGAGGCGGGATTGGAAACACCCACAAACATATCTTTGTAAGAAGTTCCTGCGAACATGGAAATGTGACTACCTGTCCCATCTACACCAGGAATAAGGGTCATGGTTTTAATGGCGCTGTTCAGCGTAAGGCCCAAATCGTAGTTAATGGAGTTCTGGAACGCCTGCGGCGTTTGAGCAGTAACCCCGTCTATTGTAAAGTTTTCGAAGCTCGATACCACCATTTCGCCCACACCGGACCCGCCATCGTCGTCAGCGGTGATGTTGATTTTCACAATGCTTCGGCTAATTTGTTCGGCGATATCGATAGTTCCTGTTGGAGCGGTTGTGTCGAGAAAAATCTTGTCGAAGGGGAGCGGAATTCCTTCCTCGTTAATTTTAACTTCATTCTCGTCTCCCTCTGTCGATATGTAAATCGATCCGTTTTCAGCTCCGACATCACTAATTCGAATGATGCGTTCCCCCACGGCTTTCTTTTCTTCCACCCCCTGGGCGAATGAGCTCAGTAAGGTTACGTCTGTGCGAACAACAACATCCACGACATCGGTCGGCTGCAGCTTCGTTTCAAACCGTATTATAGGGACGGGTAACAAAATGGACTGGAAGCCATACGATATGCGATGCCCATTGAGGTAAACTTCGATAACAGCTCCGGTGGGGACTGCCGTTAAAGGCGAGTCAGGCACGATATAATAAACGACAAACCCGTCGTAGGAGTCAGCGAAAGACGAGTAATCATCAGGATGATAAAGCAGAGTTGTATAAGTGCCGTTCTGGTCATCTACCGTCAACTGGTTGATGACGGAAAGTGTACCTGCCCAGAGAACGTTGGGGTCGCGCCAAGCGATACTCTTAACGTTATTGTTGTAAATGTCGCCCCCAATGGCTTTGATGTATTCGAAGGCGCTGCCTACCATTTTACTGATGCCGTTGGATGTGGCAACATAGCGAATAGCAGAGTTGCGAATGGCAATATCATTCACGTAGTTGGAGGCAAGCCCATCTTTCACCTGAAACGTAATGGCAGTGTCTTTGACTGACGTTCCATTGGCAGGACCGTTGTAAAATCGAACAAGCCCATTTCGAGTTCCGATCCAAGTCACGTTGTTCGCGTCGGTTTTTATGGACGTGATGAAAGTACTCGGGCTGGAGATAGACACTGGGGTGCCAGGATAAAGCGTTCCATTTGTCTCCGTGAGCGTAACATAGTATGCGCCCGCCGTGCTTGTCCCGACAAAAAGTCGATTCATTCTGTCGAAGCAAAGCGCCGTAATTTCACCTGCCACACCAGTAGCTCCCGCAACCGAAAGCTCTTTGTAAGTGTCCGTGTGGTTTAAGCTATACAGTATTCTTGAAGTCTTTGTCGTGCCGGTGACAGTATATCCGCCTATAAAAAGCCAGTTGTTTGCATCAAAAGCCAGGGTTCGGAAAAGGCCAGTAGTTGTTGTCCCGAAAAGCGTTTTCCATGTCGAGGACATATCATAGATGGTATTCGAGGACGCGGAATAAAAAGAGAAGCCACAGTTGCCGACAAGCCAACTGTCGCTGTAGTTGTTGAGAGCGATGTCATTCACGGCAATGGGTGCATTGTCGGTGCTGACATAAGAGACCTCGGTGATCGTAAGAGGATCGACAGCGTCTTCGGTGTAAAACCCGAAGTTCTTGAATATGGACCACGTATTGAGGACACTCGAAAAATCGCCGAACGCAATTTCTTTTCTTAACCGTCCGTTGTTTATCAACTGGTCACGCCACTTCGATGTGTACGGGTTGTAGGGTTCAGATAGAACATTTTCGACTAGATACGTCTCGGAGCTTCGAGTCAGGTCGTAGGAAGCATATCGCACCTGGTTACAAAGAGCAATTCCTCCCAAAACCGAATCATCCTTGGCCATGAGCGACTCGTAAAGGATGGGCATCTCCTCGCTGAAAGAGGGCGAAACGCCGGGCAAAAAGGCACTTCGATCATCATCGAAAATAAGTTGCACGTCGAAGGAGCCCTGTCCACTACTAAAAAAAGTAGCCGAAACATTGTCGTAGTAGGCAACCCAAAGCCCCTTTTTGACACTGCCAAAAATATCATCGCGATAGGGGTTAAAATAAGCATCAAGAATGTTAAGGTCGGGAATGTAGCTAATGTCGGTCAAAGAGTCCTGCCAAACCACATGCACATTTCCGGTGACGCTTTCGGAAAGAACGGGATACCTCGCACAACCGTGGCTATAGGTCAGGGTAAGGACATCAGTAATCGCGAACAAATTCGTGGAGAAAACGCGGCCCTGGATCTCAAACCGCCCCATAATATTGTTCTGCCAAACAACAAACACCTTGCCCGCGACATTAACAAGCACGTCTGGAAAATTGGGGAAAAGCTGCGCGTCGGCATCGGTAACGGATATGGTTGCCGACAACCGGCCCGATGGTATGTGGTAGCTCATAATCCGGATACCCGAACGGCCAGTTGTGAAACGCTCGGTCCAAGCAATGAAAATGTAATCGAGGTACTGCGACACAGAGGGGTTAATTGACCCGGTCGTCGAGTAACTCAGCCGGACTTCTGAACCCCATCGCAGAATGGACTTATCCCACGCCTTGACGAAAATGTCGGGCTGTCCGAAACGATAGTCCTCCCAAACAACAACCACGTTGCCCTGCACATCAATCGCAACGCGAGGCCGTTTGGATTTCGCATCCATAGCGACGATTTGCGGGACGCTCCATCCCAAAGAAGTTTTGTAGACGAATCCAATGCCAGATTCTGCGGTTTCCTTAGTCTCGTAAACAATGTAAATTTTCCCATCGGACGAAACTGCAATATCGGGGTTCAAAATGCCCTGAGAGTTCTGGACAATCAGTTCTGGTGTGGAAGCCTGAGAATTCGTCATGACCGAGTAGTAAAGCTGGCCGCCCTTGTTCCCATCGCCAGACCAGACCATGTGGAGCTTCCCATCCGTGTCCTGAAAAGTAGCGGGGCGGTATCCATTTAACTGCGAACTGGCAGGGGTTGCGAGACTAATTTCGCCCACCGTCGAAAAACTGGTGTCCGCGTCCCGTTTCATGAAAAGCTTCATCCACCCTTCTTTGCCAATCAATCGGTATTTCGCGTTGCTCGTCGTATCAACGGAAAATATTTTGTCCGCATTGGCAAAAATAATCTCTTGTTTTAGGAAATAAACATGTTCATACTTCGTACCGTCATTAACATACAGTCCCACCCCATCCGGTCGCTCCATTATGGAAAGGGTATCACTGTTTTCGATATCCATCACTTGAAGCTCAAAATCGACGGTCCACCCCTTGATGTTGCTTGCTTTATCAACCCAGGACGTTCCAGGTTTGTTTTGCGAGTAGAACCATTTCCCACCGTAGATGGGGGTATTGACGTACTCATCCGGCATGTCGAAGTACGGAGAGATGGTTACTGGTCGTTCCGGTTCCAATTTATGAAAAACATCAGTCATCTTTTACTCTCTTAAGTGGACAGTTTGCCCACTTGCTCAAAAAGTGTGTTGATATTCAGGCCCGATGAGTTAAGGTATGCTGCATCTGGGCTCCCCACATTCTGGACAAGTTCCCAGCCAGCCGCATTGGGCAAAACGGCCCCTGTCCCCGTAAAAACACACCATATATCATAGGTTGCGATGGCATAGCTACTGAACAACGAAGCTCCTCTGGCATGGGAAAAAGCCGTTATCTTTCCGTCCGGCGAAAGTCGTATGTGGCTTATCGGAGAGAAAGAGCGAGTAACGGTGGATCCTGAAATCGGGTCTCCAGGTTGTATGGAATACACCGCCCCATTCTCATCGGAAAGGTCAGGGTTCGCCGCAAATACTTTCATCCCTACAGAGTTTTGAACGACGGGCCGCAGCCCATTCATCTCATAATAAGGTAGCTCGAAATAGTTATAGAACTGGGCGGTGGAAAATTCTGGACTGCCCGGCTCGTACATGCCTGATGTTGTGTAGTTGACATATTGGTAGGTAGCCGACAAACTAGAAGACTGGGCCGATACACCGAATTCGAGATACTTGCTTGTAGACGGCTGATCAAATCTGTCCGTTGCATCCAGGAGAAGTTCCCGGTTGAAATAGACTTTGACGGTATTCCCCCGACCACAGATCGTAAGGGTCAACAGCCCACTGGTGTTAATGTCGCCTGAGTAAATAGAAGTGGTAGAAACAAACCCAATTTGGCCGCTATGGATTCTGACTTCACCAAACCTTGCCCCGTCTTGAATCCGTATCACTTGATACTTAAGAATGTCAAAATCTTCTGTACTGTTCAATGTAAAAGTCGTCTCTACCGTCCACCCCCTTGCATTATCCACATCCGTATCCCATCGGAACCCGGACATTCTAAATTTGCTTACAGTGTACTGGCTAAATGTGTCGGTATCACTGACGGCTAAAGCAATATAGTAATCTTTTCCCTTTTGGACAAGGTTGCCTGGCAGGGTATAAGCCGATTCTTTTGTGGGAACAACTTCAGAATAAATATTATCCGACCCGTAATACGTGCCTAGTTTGACTGACAACCGCTGTGGGTATCGATCCACAGGATGGTAGACATCCCACGTCAAAGTCGGCATAAAGGTTGATATGAACATGGGTTCGATTTGGTTGTCAATGCGGATATTTTTAACAACGAATTCCCCCGAACGAATGGTAACGGATGCAGAAGCCACAAAAGCTGTCCCGTTGTTTGGTTTGATTTCGAAGTAGACGGAGTCTCCAGGACTGACGGGCAGTCGAGCATACTCCTGGTTGTCGTAGTCTCTCATGATTTGTCCGTTGAGATACCAGTGGATTTCGCTCTGACTAATGATAAAATCACCTTCAAAGGTGCAGTAGGCTCTCAGTATGTCATTTTCCTCGGGGCTGTCCGGTAGAATTTTGCAAGAAGAAATAACGGGCGAAACCACAGAAACGACAACCGGAGCTGTTGTAAACCTCCGACCGTACTCGTATCCGTCAAATGGAAGAATATCTACGGCCCACATATCTCCGTTCTGTAGGAAGCTAGACGGAACAACCGACAGACCATCAAAAGACGTTTGCCGCACACCGTTTTTGAACCATCGGATAATCGGAAGGCTCGGGACGGGGTCATCTTCGTCATAGTATGTGTAAACGAGCTGCAAACTATCGGTGGTCGTCGGGGTGGCAGGATAAATGTATCCGGAGGTAACGATGGGAAGGGCGTTAAATCGGAAAGACAAAAAGGACCAATCGCTGACCGTTCCGTAGTTGTCAGAAATCCTTATCTGGGCGTAGTAGGTTGTCCCTCTCGCTAGTGGATATCCGTCGTAAGTCCACGATTTGGCATTGGTGTATACCAATGGGGTTTGAACCAAATCCCCATAGAAATAATCCGTACCGAGTTCCGTTCGTAAACTGCCAATTCGTATCTCATACCATTTCTGATAGCTCTCGCTGACCTCCTGAATAATCCCAGTATATTCGTCCGTTTCAGCAATTGTCAACGGATCAAACTCCCATGAGAAAACAGGCCGACCATCTTTTATGCGGACGGGGTTATCTGTATAGGAGTAGTTATTAATTTTTGCAGTAAGAGTTATGGTCATATTATAGCCTGATTATAGCGTTAGTGATCGTAAGTCCCGCACTACTTACAGAGTAGCCCGAGCTTGACGAATTATTGAAAATCCGGTCGGATCGCTGTGCCAAAGCATCCTGCTCGCTTGCACTGGAAAAGTTTTTACTAACATCCCAAACGAGCATTGATCCTTTCAATATCTTCCCGTCTGTTCTGGTAGCTAAAATTCCTGTAGCGTCTGAAACAAGGGATGTTACTCTAATCGGCGACGGGTCATCAAAAAGAAATGTGTAGTCAAACTCGTTGGACAGCGAGTAATCAGTATCAGCCATGTAGTCGATACCATAAGTCACTACACGGGTAGCATAAACCTCTGATGAATAACTTTGATTAAAAACGACCAAATCCTTTAAGTTCCCTGAGTTTGTTGCCCAAGATTGGAGCCCGGAAGAGCCATATTTATTAACGTTTAAGTCAAGAAACGAACCGACGACTTCCGTAGGCACACTCCCAGATGTACTAGACCACGTCGTCTGTTTCCCGTCAAGAAAAAGATTCACTTGATCAAGAGTCCCGTTGTAAGTGATCCAAAAATAATGCCAGACACCCGGCAAATAAGATTCACTTGTACCAGTCCACACATTAGACAACGTTGCCCCGTAAATGGTAACAACCATACTATTCCGGCCATCAACACCACATTTTTCACTTACAATCAGAGAGGGGGGTTCGTCGTATACATCTCCCAGATAGGGGGCCAGCTCGAAAAGCGAAAGGTTTAGGTCTTCGATAGCCGTCCCATCGGCGTTTGTGGACACACCCGGATGAGATGGACGCAGCCAAAACCCCACTGTCATGGTCTTCAGTATATCCGTAGCTCTTCCCTGCCACGTTAAGTACTGGTCCTGCTGCATCAGATAACCGCCTTCTGGCGTTACCACTTTTACGGGGTCGCCCACCACATCGGGGAAGTCGCTCGTTATGGTATCATAAATATAGCTAGCGTTATCGAACTTGCACAAAAATTTTACGGAAGTCATGTACGCCATGTTAAATACTCGTCAAATAGGTAAAAGATAAACAGAAAGTATTCGCGGGGAAAGCCTCTGAGTTTTTGTCCAGCGTCCGCTCAATCCACACGTAAAAAACGTCGGATGGGTGTAGATCGTTTCCGTTAATTCTATCCCCGCTCACATTAATGGGTATGGGATCATACAAACCGGGAGTTCTGAAATCACTGACGAACGATGTTCCAGAGACCGGCGACACAATACCTGTAGAAACGCGCTGCGCCGGACAAGGCTCTATCACGTATTTATCCTCGGCTGAAACACTGTACGGTAAAGAACTCGTAAAAACAAACTGTTTCAATGTTTTGTCATAACTCGCAATAATAACTGACTGATTGATATTCAGTCCCGACGTAAGAGTCAGACGAGCGCCTGCAAACTGGTTATCCTCGTAATCACCACTTAATGTAGTGTCCGTTAGGGAAATTGACGCACCACCGGTAGCAGTACGTTCGCTCACATAATCGGTAAGGGGCATCTCGACGGCAATTCGAACAGAAGAGTGCGTATTTGAGCTTCCGCGTTTGAGAAAAACGCCCATTGAGTAAGCTATGTCGTTCGCCTCCCCCGTATTTTTCACAGCCACGCATCGATATTGTTTGAACGTTTCGCTAAAGTCGTTGTTAAAGAAAGTCGCATCGGCAGCGTAAATCGGGGCACCCACCAGGTGTGGACCTCGTTGTGAATTAACAGACCGTTCCAGAATTAGCTCAGCGGTAGTGGTACTTACTCTCATCAGTTCCGAATCTACAGATGCATATCCAGAATTCGTTGTTGCACCTGGCAAAATCACTCCGTACATGCCCACGGTATAAGTCAAAAAAGTCTCGGGGTAAACAAGAGTAGTACTGGGATACCCACCTATGGACTGAGAGGAAATGACCTGCGATATGGCAGGATCTGATCCCGTCATATAAAGCTTAATATCCGAATTAGTGATAGGCATTGATTATACTCGCATTCGCAAACTCATACGTATTTGTGGCAACCTTTCGCATGACCTTTACCGAAGAAGCTTCCGAAAGGAATATGAAGAGCAAATCGTTCGTAGAAGCCATCCCGGATATTTTCTCTCCTGGGAAAGAACCTATCGATACCAGGTCCACGCTGTCGTAACTGAATAGAAGCCCGTTTTGAAATCCCAAAAGCAACTTATCATCGAACACGGCCATGGACGTAATAACCGAGTCGAACTCAGTAAAGGTGTAAATCGACGTTAATATCGAGCCCGCGTACCTGTACATTATACCACAATTGCTCGTATTTTTTAGCCCCAAAAATACGGCACTGTTAAACATACAGATGCTTGTAGCCGGATAGGGCAGCGTCGTTTCGAGTTCCAGGTTCGAGTAAAGTTCGGGGACGCTTCCGCCAAGAACAGTCCAGACAACTCCACCATCATCGACCAGGAAGGTCAGCACCTCGCGATTTTCCACTTCTAGAAGCGTCCGGAAATACCGCTTTGTCCCATCGTCGGAGAGCGTGTTGCTGCCATAGTCCTCAAACCTGGCCTGGACAAACTTAACGCCATCCTCGCCCAGGATTCGCCACAATGCGATGTTTGCGTAAGGCTGACGAACTTCCGTATCGTCGTCCGATTGTTTAAGGGTTAGATATTGCACTCCGGTGGTTTCATCAAATCCTGTTGCCGAAAGCCGGATATCCCGATTCCGTGTATATTCCGCCGTCCCTTGAATCCGCACAACGCCAGTCGGAGGCGTGGTATCTATCACGAAATCAGTGAACGTTTGGACGTAAATATTGTTTATGAAAACAGGAGTGGAAAAATTAACTCCATCAGTCAGTTCGACCCGCAGTGAATAGTCTTTACCACTGGGTAGATTTCGAACATCCCAATAAATAGGCCCGCATCCAACCTGAATATTTGTCTTCAGCAAAGTCCAGTCGATGCTATTCGCCAAAGACGAGTAATAAATCTGATAGTATGATTTTTGCGATGGATTTCCCAGGACTGCACCGTGATCAAATATGATAGGCACATATGAGAAATAGTTCGTCGAGGGAAGTGGGCTAATGACGACAATTCCGCTCAGAGATTTGGCGCGGATGGAGAAGTTGCGGGACGACATCGACAAGGGGCTCAACGACCCATCATGCCCTCTTGCTCGAATTCCTATGCGACAAGTCAGGCTTTTAATGGATGGCGGTATGTTCCAGATGAAGGACTCGCTTGTATTGGGAACGGTTGCAATCTGCACCCAGTTCGTTTCCTGATCTGCATCATATGTGTCCGAGAAAACGATCTCGTACCATGCCGCGACAGAAACGTCGTGAGGATTTTCCCATTCTATCGTCATTTGATTCTGGTAAACAATTTCCCCACCTGAGGGATAAACAAGATTGGGGACTATATTGGTCATTTCTGTTGTCATATATTTAGCCTATCACACCTATTTTATGAAATACCCCTTGTTCCCAAAAATAAACTTCGGGTCATCTTTGTCGTACATCTGTTTAAGAGTATTCAGATCGGTCACTTGGGTAACTTGGGTCGCACGAAGGACAGACAACAATGTTTGCGGCGTTACATCACCTGTCACTCGAAGTTCTTTTTGATTGGCATAAACGTTCATCCGATTGTAGTCGTCGAGGTCATTGGAAATGCATAACCCATTATTCTCAGTTATTTGCAGGTTCAAAGAATCCTCTGGGAAATTGACGGTGATAACCGCAGTCCCGTCCTTGTTGTAAATTCCATCGCTTTCTGTAACGATAAATGAACCCGTGAATACTGTAGTCGATCCTGCTTCCGGATTCAACGCAAGCCCATACTGGTCGTTGAGCCCTTGCTGTATCACATTAAACGTCAATGTCCCGGTCTCCGACTGATTCAGGATGATTTTGACATAAATAGTAGCCGTCGTCGATGTGATCTTGTTGCCCGTATTGACGGAAACAACCGGCTTATTATTGTACGTGGGAAGTAAGTGGGTGTTGCCTATATCACTGTACAATTTCACCGCATACTGCCGCTCCGGGAAGTTGGCCAACACGTCGAGAGACATGACATTGGTTGTACCATACCAGGTAAGCAGCTGACATGAGATGCGTTGGATGCCATTTTGGGCCGGCAGTCGCCAATTGCACAAAAATCGCTCTTGATCGATAAAATGCGGTGTAAGGGCCGAAAACCCCGTATAGGATGATGAGCTGCTAGAGACACTAGACATACTGCTACTCGAATGGGCGTGCTGGACGAACTGGTTCTCAATGATGAACCAGGATGACCAGTTGGTGTCATTACTATTGCGCAGCCGTATGGCGTACACGCCATCCATACCCTGAACATCAAGCCTAATGTCACGTTTTGCCACGACCGGCATCGTCTTGTCTTCATTGATAACAATGGACGTATCTACATCGTCCAGGTAAACCCTCATCTTCAAATCTTCTTGCGATGTTACATCCAAGCTTGTCTGGTCTCCCGGATAGACAGAACCAGACAAATAGCTGTATGCGGTGGTCGGCGATGTTATAGTGGGGACCCATCGGCATGATTTATAAATCCCGCCGTTGTTATTGCATGGGGAAACCACATACGGGTCTTGAGCTATATCCATTGTTGCAAAAGATCTGCCACCGTTTTTAATTATTCTCACCTCGGAATTTCCCTGGCCGGATGCATGGATAACATCCAGCTGCGAATCCCAGTACCCCATGTAAATGTCGTTGACATTGTTGGTTTTTCTAGACCATATGATGTCGAAGTTCCCATACACGTCCGCAACCGCCCATGGGAATACACTAAAATATCCATAAGACGATGAAACACGAAGGTCTGTTTTGCCCTGGCCACTGCAAATCCAATTCTCATTATCGCTATTCGTACCCCAGAAATCGGCATAGACTTGTCGGCAAGGCACCTGAAACTCGATGCTTTCGATGATATAAAACGCATCATTGTGGTAAGCTTCGATATCCACGTAATACGTTACCCCGCAAAGAAGAGGTTTTTCGTATTGAAGATTCGTGCGATTGACCATCAATGTCCGCTGCCCCAATGTTTCCGACGACGGCAAAACTTCCGGAACGAATGCGACACGAACCCCGATATCACTGCCCATTAGAACGCCATCAGAAGATAGCGGAGCATAAAAGTCGTTTGTATTGACATCGGATGAAGTTTCCGTTGATGAAAGGGGCGTATCCAGCGTCGCGTCTACGTTGGACATAACGTACCACCGTTTTTGGTCCACCAGAGAAAAAGCGGAGTAAACTACTGTTTGTTTCCTGCGATCCGCATAGAATGTGGCACGGAAATGTGTTCGAAATGGGTTAGCCGTTTCGCCGTATTCTGCCAAGTTGGTAAACTCGAAAGTAAGTTTATTGTCCTGCACCACGTTGTCAACGAACGGCTGGTAAAATGATATATTCTGTGTATTATACGCGCTGGCGTATTGACCTTGGGGAATAGCCTCAGCCAATGCGTTTGCAAAAGGAGCGTCTATACTATCATTGCTTGTTATGTAGTCTAAATCCCAAGCCGAGCCGAGCGACTTAAAAGCCAAATCTGCATAAAGATCGTCTGCATAGCTGGATCCAAAAATTTCACCTGTACATGTCCCATAAGTCGCTCCATTGACATAAAAAACGGTTCCAGTAAAACTTCTACCCATCCCTATAGCCGATGGTGGAGTACATTCAAACTGTAGATCGTCATTAAGTACATGAAGCGTAGCACCATTAACGATTAATGAATCGATAAGGACTTGCTTGGTCACAGGATCGTAAGTACTTTCCCGATCCGTATCGGTTAACAATATAATGACTTTTGTTGATCCCGCCCTAAAAGTATATGGCGTAGACCCACCAACCGCATTCATTGTCATATAAACACCAGCATAAGAATCAGGACTGATCGAACCGCCACCGCCATCAATGTATGGCCACCACTTGACGAGAGTGGGTAAGTCATAAAACTCTGTACCTGTTAACTCATCACTGAGATGCTTGAAAATAGTAGGTGTGCCGGTGAAATTTTCATATCGGCAAATCCCATACTGTCGTGAGGCAAAACCTTTCGCCGCTAAAGCCGCATCAA
>Ga0172364_10002499_pt1 | contig 14639 bp, 10 predicted proteins | sample LakKivSesite10cm_FD_114545 | JGI IMG/M metagenome (GOLD analysis project Ga0172364, IMG submission 114545) | Sediment microbial communities from Lake Kivu, Rwanda - Sediment site 10cm | ecosystem: Environmental > Aquatic > Freshwater > Lake > Sediment | place: Rwanda: Western Province, Lake... | reverse complement strand
GGCGAGGGTTTGGGGTGAGGAAGCCCGTCGAAGACTGAGCGGGCACGGTTTCTCGACCGAAGGGAGAGAAGAGCGAAGGATGAGTCGGAGCGGATTTGTCTCGCTGGGACAAATTCGCGTGCTGACGACCCCAAACCCGAGCCTATCCTGGGAGGACCGCCCCCCCGTTAACGTTGAGGATCGCACCCGTAATGTGACGGGCTAAATCGGAGGCCAGGAACAGGATGGGCCCGGCGATATCCTCGGGAGGAGGAATCCTCTTCAGGGGAATAGACTGTCTGACACTCTCGCGGAAAGCCGGGTCGCTGAAGACATCGGCGCACATGTCCGTATCCACCCAGCCGGGCGCAACACAGTTAACCCGAATATTGTAGGGAGCGAGCTCGACCGCCCACGATTTGGTCAGGGCGTTGATCGCCCCCTTGGTGGCGGCGTAATGAGAATGGAGCGCCTCCCCTCGGATGGCGGCCGTCGAGGAGACATTGATAATCCAACCCCGGTTTTTCTTTTTCATGTGCGGAACAACAGCGTTGGTGACAAAGAAAACGCTGTCCAGGTTAGCCCTTATTGTCTCCTCCCAGGTATCGCTGGCCATGTTCCCGATCTCGCCGTAAGTCCAGATTCCGGCGTTGTTGACCAAAATGTCAACTGCGGCCAGCTCCTCGACCATGATCTCGACCATCCGGACCACTTCCTCCTGGCGGCAAATGTCGGCCTTGAGAAGGAGGCATTTTCGTCCCCGGCTTTCTACCTCTCCTTTTACCTCCTTCGCTGCCGCCTCGCGGGAAGCGTAGTTAATGGCGACGTCGGCGCCGGCCTGAGCGAACAGGATCGCCGTGGCCCGGCCTATGCCCCGCGAACCTCCGGTGATGAGCGCTGTTTTTCCTTGAAGTTCGATCATTTTCCCTCTTCTCCTAATGACGAAGACGAAATTAAAAATGAGCGCCAGTATAATGAAGGGTGAACTCAGGTATTTCGTCGAAATAAAGATACCGATAAATCTTGTCCTGATAGGGCACGAGCTTCTGTCCGACAATTGATAAGTATTCTTCAGCCTTGGGAAGCTCACCTTTCAGGGCAGCGATGGCAGCCAGCTCAGCCGAGCCGAGGTAGACCCGTGCGCCGTCGCCCATGCGATTATCGAAATTGCGAGTCGAAGTGGAGATGACCGTCGCCCCAGGCCGCACCCTGGCCTGATTGCCCATGCAGAGCGAACAACCGGGGATCTCCGTCCTGGCGCCCACAGAAGAGTAGATGGCGTAATATCCTTCCTTCATCAACTGGGCGGCGTCCATTTTGGTCGGCGGGGTCAGCCAGATTCTCGTCGGCAGGTAGCCGGCGCCCTCAAAGATCTTGCCGACGGCTCGGAAATGGCCGATATTGGTCATGCAGGAGCCGATGAAGGCTTCATCAATCCGGTCGCCCGCCACTTCTGAGAGAAGCTTGACATCATCAGGATCGTTTGGGCAGGCCAGGATTGGCTCCTTCACTAAGGAAAAGTCGACTTCAAGGACAGCTGCATATTCGGCCGTTGCGTCTCTTTGGAGAAGCCCGGGTTTCTCCAGCCATTTGAAGCAAGCCTCGATCCTCCTCTTGAGCGTGTCGGCATCGTTGTAGCCTTCCTCGATCATTCGCTTCATCAAAGCAATGTTGCTCTTCAGATACTTAGCCACCTGCTCGATGCTAAGGGCGATGACACCACCGGCTGCCGACCGTTCAGCCGAGGCGTTGGTGAGCTCGTAGGCTTGGTCGACGGTCAGGCCGTCAAGCCCTTCCATTTCCAGGATGCGGCCGTTGAAGATGTTCTTTTTTCCCTTCTTGGCCACAGTGATCAACCCTTCTTTAATGGCGAAATAGGGAATGGCGTTGACGGCGTCGCGCAAGGTGATGCCCCGGTTCAATTTTCCTTTAAACTTGACGAGCACGGATTCGGGCATGTCAAGCGGCATGAACCCCAGCGCACCAGCGAAGGCGACCAGGCCGGAGCCGGCCGGAAAACTCAGCCCGATGGGGAAGCGGGTATGCGAATCGCCGCCGGTGCCCAGCGTGTCGGGAAGGATAAACCGGTTCAACCAGGAATGGATGATGCCATCGCCAGGCTTGAGGGCCACGCCTTTGCGGGCCATGATGAACGTCGGCAAGCTCTGGTGCATTTTGACATCAGCCGCCTTCGGATAGGCGGCGGTGTGGCAGAACGACTGCATGAACAGGCCGCACTGGAATTCGAGGCAGGCCAGCTCCTTGAGCTCGTCGGCGGTCATCGGGCCTGTCGTGTCCTGGGATCCAACAGTCGTCATCTTCGGTTCGCAGGCCGTCCCGGGAAGGACCCCCTCCAGACCGCAGGCATGGCCGACGATTTTTTGCGCCTGAGAATACCCCTGGCCCGGCTTTGGCCCGGGATTATCGGCCGGGATGAAGAAGGTCGCTTCCCCAAGGCCAAGCACTTGGCGGGCTTTGTTGGTCAGGTTCCGGCCGATGATGAGGTTGAGCCTGCCGCCGGCCCGGAACTCATCGCGGAGCGTGGGGGGCTTGAACTTGAAACGGGCGATGGCTTCGCCGGCCTCGCTGGCGATTTCTCCTGTCTTGATGTTTAGGCTGATGATATCGCCTGTCTTCATCCGGCTGACTTCGGCCATGATCGGCAGGCCTCCCGAGTCCTCAGTCGTGTTGAAGAAGATCGGCGCGATCAGGCCGCCGATAACGACCCCGCCGCGGCGCTTGTTCGGGATAAAGGGAATGTCCTCGCCGATATGCCACATTAGGGAGTTGCAGGCTGATTTCCGGGATGAGCCGGTGCCGACGACATCCCCGACGAAAGCGACATGGTAGCCTTCCTTCCTGAATTTCTGGATCATCGAAATCCCGCCGGGAAACCGCGTCTCCCCCATTGACTGGGCATGGAGCGGGATGTCCGGCCGACTCCAGGCGTTTTTCGCCGGTGAGAAATCGTCAGTATTTATTTCTCCGTCAACCTTGAAGATTTTGAAGGTCATCGTCTCTGGAAAATCCGGCCTCTCTAAGAACCATTCGCCGTTAGCCCAGGAAAGGAGCACCTTTTTGGCATAAGGATTTTCCCTGCACTTCTCGACGATCTTATCGAAAGCGCCGTAGACGAGGATGATGTGTTTGAGAGCTTCGACAGCCGCCGGGGCGAGCTCATCCAGGGCGAGGAATTCAACCAGAGGACCAACGTTGTAGCCGCCGAGCATCGTCCCGAGAAGGAAAACTGCCTCTTTTTTCGAGACGAGGGGCGAAGAGATTTGGCCGCGGGCAACCTTGGCTAGCCATTCGGCCTTGACCTTGGCGGCCGGGTCAACGCCCGGTGAAACGCGGTTTTTCAGCAGGTCGAAGAGGAGTTCTTCCTGGCCTGCCGGCGGATTCTCTAACAGGCGGCAGACCTCGGCCGTCTCCTCGGGAGTAAGAGGCAAAGGAGGAATTCCCTGCTTGCGCCTTTCGGCTTCCTGTTTAAAATATGAATCGATCATCCAATGACTCCATGATAATTTTTCTTTATTTGTATAAATCTATCGAGGTTCTTTGTCAAAATCAATTTTTTGGGGACGGTCCTGCCGTCAGGACCGTCCCCATTGAATGACGGGCTTTTTGAGTTGATTTCTGACCTGGAAAATTATAAAATTCTGGTTCATTCGATCCTGAATTCATACTAAACTCAGGGAGGAATCATCATGGATAAGGCTGCTATCGAGAGAGCTAAGGAGCACTTCGGAAAGCTTCTTGAAGCTCAGATGAAACGCATGGAGCAGGTTAAACGAGCGCCGGGTTGGCTTGATTACACCAAGATCAAGCCGATCAAGATCGGCATTATCGGCGGCGACGGTATCGGTCCCTATATCGCCAAAGAGGCCCGCCGCGTCCTCGACTTTATGCTCCGGAATGAGGTCAAGAGCGGCAAAGTTGTCATCGCCGAGATCGGAGGCTTGACCATCGAGAACCGCGCTGCTTGCCTGAAGCCGATTCCGGACGACGTCCTGGCCGAAATAAGAAAATACCATGTTACCCTCAAGGGACCGACAACCACCCCCCGCAAGGGCGATCCCTGGCCGAACATCGAAAGCTGCAACGTGGCCGTGAGGAAGGAGCTCGATCTTTTCGCCAACGTCAGGCCGGTCCGGGTTCCCCAGCAGGGCATCGACTGGATTTTTTTCCGAGAAAACACCGAGGACATGTACGCCCTCGGGCCCTTTGGCATTGAGGTCGATAAAGACATCGCCATCGACTTCCGGCTGATCAGTGCACCGGGTGCCGACCGCATCTGCCGCCTGGCCTTCGAGCACGCTAAAAAGAACGGCCGCACCCGGGTGACTTGTGTGACCAAAGCAAATGTCATCAAGACGACCGACGGCCGCTTTCTTGAGAATTTTTATCGGATTGCTAAGGAATACCCCGGGATTGAAGCCGACGACTGGTACATCGACATCATGACCGCCAAGCTCGTGGACGAGAAGCGCCGCCGCGATTTCCAGGTCATGGTATTGCCCAACCTCTACGGCGATATTCTGACCGACGAGGCCGCCGAGTTCCAGGGAGGAGTGGGCACGGCTGGAAGCGCCAACATCGGCAAGCAGTACGCCATGTTCGAGGCTATCCACGGGTCTGCGCCGCGCATGGTCAAGGAGGGCCGGGCCCAGTACGCCGACCCGGCCAGCATGATCCGCGCCGCCTCGATGCTCCTCAGCCACGTCGGCTTTACGGAAGAGGGCAAAAGTCTGGAGATGGCCCTCGACATCTGCGGTCAGTACGAGAAAAAGCTGGTCGTCACCGGACGGCCGACGGGAGCGACCGGAGCAGCCTTCACCGATTACCTGATAGAAACGCTGCGCGCGCCGGACCTCAAAAAAAAGTGGGAGAGTTACGTCAAGGCCTGAGCCGGATCAACCTTGACTCCCCTCGAAAATTTCATTATATTCTGAGCTTCCGGTCTATATAATCTCAACGGAGGAGGTCTTAATGAATTTTCAACGAAAGAAAATCGCCCTTATCGGCGGCGGCCAGATCGGCCAAAACTTAGCCATGCTCGCGGCCATGAAGGAACTCGGGGATATCGTCATCCTCGACATCGGCGACTTCGTCAACCCTGCGAAGGGAAAGGCTCTGGACCTGACGGAGATGGCCCCGCACGGCAATTATGACGCCAACATCACCGGCTCCGGCGATTACAAGGACATCGAGGGCGCTGACGTGGCCATCGTCACGGCGGGTAAACCCCGCGTCGCCGGCATGACGCGCGAGGACCTGCTCAACACCAACCTGGCCATCATCAAGGATGTCGCCGCCGGCATCGAGCAGTATGCACCGAAAGCTTTCTGCATCATCGTCACCAACCCCATTGACGCGATGGTCTATGCCTTCTACAAACTGACCGGCTTTCCCAGGCGCCAGGTCGTCGGCATGGCCGGCACGCTCGACACGGCTCGCTGGCGCGCCTTTATCGCCATGGAGCTCGGCGTGTCGGTGGCTGATGTGGCTGGCACAGTCCTCGGTGGTCACGGGCCGGACATGGTTCCGCTGCCCCGGCTGACAACCGTAGGCGGCGTTCCCCTGCCCGAGATTGCCACTAAGGAGCAGATCGACCGGTTAGTCTTGCGGACGCGCGAAGCCGGGACCGAGATCGTCAAGCTTTTCGGCAGGGGTTCTGCCTTCTTCAGCCCAGCCTGGAGCGCCATCATCATGGCTGAGTCCTATCTAAAGGATAAGAGAAGGATTCTGGCAGCTGCGGCGCTGTGCGAGGGCGAATACGGAATTAACGGCCTGTTCATCGGCGTGCCGGTCATGATCAGCGCCAAGGGCGTAGAGAAGATCTACGAGATCAGGCTCACCGAAGAAGAGATGGCCCAGCTCCAGAAGACGGCCGCAGGCGTCAAGAAGACCGTCGAAGAGACCAAGCTGTAACTCTCGAAGCGCGATCGCTCTCGCAGGTACAGCTGGAAAGGTTGAAGAAATGGCTGAACATAAAATCACGACTCCGGTCACAGACAAGATTATCGAAAAGCTGCGCGCCGGAGATAAGGTCTTCATCACTGGATTCCTTCTAACAGGCAGGGATGCCGCTCACAAGAAGCTCATCGACCTCGTCAAAGAGGGAAAAGAGCTTCCAGTCGACGTCAAGGGCCAGTTTATCTACTATGTCGGTCCCACGCCGGCCCGGCCAGGAAAGCCCATCGGCTCAGCCGGGCCGACGACAAGTTACAGGATGGACTCCTATGCTCCCACCCTTCATGCTCTCGGCCTCAAGGGAACGATCGGAAAAGGCGAGCGGAGCAAGGAAGTCAAGCAGGCGCTGAAAAAACACAAGGCCGTCTACCTGGCCGCAGTCGGCGGAGCTGGGGCTCTGATTTCCAAGAGCATCGAAGGTTCGGAAGTCGTGGCCTACCCGGAGCTTGGCCCTGAGGCTATTATCCGCCTTAAGGTTAAGGACTTTCCCTGTATCGTCATCAACGACATGTACGGCGGCGACCTTTACGAGGAAGGAAAAAAGAAATACAGAATCGAGTAGGGAACGCGAACTCTCGGTGCGTTTCGGACATCATTAAAGGGAGGCAAAGACTAGGTGAAAATCCACGAATATCAGGCTAAACAGATCCTCAATCAGTATGGGGTCCAGATCCCGCGCGGCGAGGTGGCGGAAACTCCCGCCAAGGCTCGAGAGGTGGCCGAAAGGCTCGGCCGACGCGTCGCCCTCAAGGCCCAGATCCATGCCGGCGGCAGAGGAAAAGGTGGAGGCATCAAGCTGGCTGATTCTCCTCAGGAAGCGGAAAGTCTGGCAGAAAAGATGATCGGCACGACCCTGGTGACACACCAGACGGGTCCCCAGGGAAGGCTGGTCAAGCGCCTCTTGGTTGAGGAGGCTCAAGACATCGCCAAAGAGCTTTATCTTGGGATCGTCATCGACAGGGCTCAAGAATGCCCGGTCGTCATGGCCTCGACCGAGGGCGGCGTGGAGATCGAAAAGGTGGCTGCCGAACACCCCGAGCTTATCTTCAAGGAGTGGGTCCACCCGGCCGCGGGATTGGCAGGCTTTCAGGTTAGGAAGCTTGCTTTCGAGCTCGGGCTGGCGGGTGAAACACATAAACAGGCCGTTAGATTCATCGCCAGTCTCTATAAAGCCTTCCAGATGTCGGACGCCTCGCTGGCTGAGATCAACCCGCTCATCATCACCCAGATGGGGACTGTCCTGGCGCTCGACGCCAAGATGAACTTTGATGATAACGCCGTCCCACGGCACCCGGAAATCCAGGCCATGAGGGACTTGGACGAAGAAGATCCCCTTGAGGTTGAGGCGTCCAAATACAGCCTGAATTACATCAAGCTGGACGGCAACGTCGGCTGCATGGTCAACGGCGCCGGACTGGCCATGGCCACCATGGACATCGTCAAGTATTCCGGCGGCATGCCCGCCAATTTTCTTGATGTAGGGGGCGGAGTGACCGAAGAGGCGGTCACCAACGCCTTCAAAATTCTCGTCTCGGACAAGGAAGTTAAGGCCGCGCTGATTAATATCTTCGGCGGCATCGTGCGCTGCGACCTGATCGCCAACGGAATCGTCAAAGCAGCCAGAGAATTGAACACCCAGATCCCGATCGTCGTCCGGCTCGAAGGGACCAACGTTGACCTGGGCAAAAAAATCCTCCAGGACTCCGGGCTGGCCTTCACGCCGGCGGAGAGCATGAAGGATGCGGCCGAGAAAGTCGTCGCCCTGGCAGAGTAGGAAAAGGAGCGGGAGATGAGCATTCTCATTGATAAAAGAACGCGGGTCGTCGTTCAAGGAATCACTGGCGGGGAAGGAACCTTCCACACCCAGAAGATGATCGAGTACGGGACGAAAGTCGTAGCCGGAGTCACGCCGGGAAAAGGCGGCACAACCCATCTCGGCGTGCCCGTTTTTAACACTGTCGCCGAAGCTGTGGAGAAAGAGGGGGCAAATGCAGCGGCTATTTTTGTCCCCCCTTTCTTCGCTGCCGACGCCATTATGGAGGGGGCGGATGCCGGGCTCTCGGTCGTCGTCTGCATCACCGAGGGAATCCCGACCTTCGACATGATCAAAGCCAAGGCTTTCCTCAAAAACAAGCCCGTCTCGCTCATCGGGCCCAACACGCCGGGAATCATCTCGCCGGGGAAGTGCAAGATCGGCATCATGCCCGGCCACATCCACACGCCGGGCACGGTTGGCATCATCTCCCGCTCCGGGACGCTGACTTATGAGGCAGTGCAGCAGGTAAGCAAGATGGACTTCGGCCAGTCCACAGCCGTCGGCATCGGCGGCGACCCGATCGTGGGGATGAAGTACATCGACCTGCTTAAGCTCTTCAAGAAAGATAAAGGAACTGACGCAGTCATCATCATCGGCGAAATCGGCGGCACGGCTGAGGAAGAAGCGGCTGAGTACATTAAAAAAGAATTCAACAAGCCCGTGGTCAGCTTCATCGCCGGCCAGACCGCGCCGCCGGGACGGCGGATGGGACACGCCGGGGCCATCATCGCCGGAGGAAAGGGAACGGCCAAGGAGAAAATGGAAGCGCTGGAAGCGGCCGGGGTGTTCGTGGCCAAGAGCCCGGCCGAGATTGGCCTCAAAGTCAAGGAAGCTCTTAGTTAATAAATAACAGCCGAAAAGTTCAATTTTTGGCTGTTAAAATGGCGTTTTAAGGCAAAAAAACTGGCCTCAAAAATGGTTATTTTATTTATTTTCAGTTTCTTATCGTGGTCCGACCCCGTTTAAGACATGGGCAAGCTCAAGGTTGATTTTCACACTCATACGTCAGACGACCCCAAGGATTACATCAGCTTCAGCAGCCGTGAGCTCATCGACAGGGCTGCTCGACTGGGGTTCGACGGGTTGGCCATAACCAACCATGATATCGTGACCTTCAGCAAGGATTTAGAAAAATACGCCGAGGAACGCGGCCTGCTCCTAATTCCCGGCGTCGAGCCGACTCTTTCTAAGAAGCATATCCTCCTCATCAACCCTGACGCCGATACCATTCCTTCTCTCCACAAGCTTGAAGACCTTGAGAAAATAAGGAATTCCAGCAACTTGGTCATAGCTCCACATCCTTTCTTTCCCGGGTTCAAGTGCCTGGGGAGGAAGCTGGAGACTCATCTCCCCTTATTCGACGCCATCGAATATTCTTTTTTCTATAATCACCTCATCAACCGGAATAAGAAGGCGCTTCGCCTCGCCCACAGCAGCAACAAACCGCTGGTCGGCGATTCCGATTGTCACAACATCTGGCAAATCGGTACCACCTACACAGTCGTGGAAGCTGAAAAAAATATCCCTTCTATCGTGACTGCAGTTAAAGAAGGAAGGATAGAAGTCGTGACCACTCCCCTTCCCATCGTGACGATGGCCAGAGTGGCCGTCAACTTCGCCCTGGGGGACAGGCTGAAGATCCATCTCAGGATATAATAAAGGAGACCTTATCTTCCCCAATCCCGGTATGGGATTAGCGGCAGCGTGGACGGCCTGGTCAACCTGTAGAAAGCGAAAAAGTCATCCTTTTCGGGCACAAGCTTGAACGACCAATAACGAATGAAGCCGTACTGGGATTGCGGCTCAAGCAGGCAGGGAATGAGGTTTGCGCCGGCCTGGCCGCAGGAAATGTAAAAATCTCCCTTCTTGATGACAACCTGGAGAGCTTTTTTCTCCACCTCGATCTTTTCGGGGGGCAGGTAATCGTACTTGGCGGGCACGACTTCGCCAACCTGGTAGGCCTCAACTTCCAGCTGAGCATCCCGGATGAACATATCAACGCGGAGTCCGTGGTCAAGCAGCGTTTCGATAATATCCTGATGCCCGGCAGGGACGACGTAGCCCAGAGGCCTGGGCAAGCTTAGCGTTGGCGCAACGCCCGGAAACCAGTTCTTGACGACCTCGGTTGTAACCTTGTATTCAGCCGGAAAGGGGTACGGGGTTACATCCGCCATGGTGAGAGTTTCGCCCGCCTTCTTATCCACTTTGAGAATCCCCCGGATTGGACTTTCGGCCCGCTCGAATTTCTTGATGGTCAGGGTTGGCTGTTTTTCGTCACTGACATAATCCATGGCCAGATGGACGAGTTCCTTCTCTGAATAAGCTTTGGCCTTTTCTATAAGGCCGTGACGGAGCTCCCGGACTAAAGTGTTAACCTCTGCGGCGTGATCGGCAATCGCCTCAAGGAAATAGCGAAGCCCGAAATACTGCCAGCGGGTTCTCTGTTCGAGTGTCTCCAGGTCGTGCCGCGAAGCGCCTTCTTGGATGAAGGACATAGTCTCGAAGATCCCCAGGCTGTTGCGTCCATCGTTGAGATCGGTTGTGCTGTACCGTTTCATCTCCTCCCGCCCGGACAGCTCCTCAGGGCTGTAGCGCACGCCGGCAGAGGAATCAATCCCCATTTCCTGGGTGACAAGGTATTCATGAAAAGTGACCGGCTTCTTCTGCAGGTTCTTGGCGACGGCGCTGAGAATGATGGACCGGGAAAAATCCTGCAGCCGCGGGTGGATGTTGACGTTGGAGACACAACCGGTGGAAACCCGGTAATAGTCGTCGCCTTTTTCGTGGACATCCATGGTTGCCTCCGGCATCCAGGCCCGGAAAACGCTGTGGATGGCCTTGGTCTCTTCGGACTCGAGCTTGACATGATCCCGGTTGAGGTCGAGGTCCTGCTCATTCTGGCGGCGGTCAAACCAATTGCCGCAGGGATTCGCCTGCGGGATAGCCAGGAAGTTCACTTTTTTCAGGAGAGGCTTGAGCTCTCCCAGGGCCAGGTCGCGGATGAGCCCGAGGGCCGCCTCCTTGCCCGATTGCTCATTCCCGTGCTGAGAGGCCACGAGCAGGATAGTCGGCTTCTGCCTATTGAGCTTTTCCGGGCAATCGATCCCTTCCTCTGTCACAACCGCCAGGAAAAGGTCCTTGGCCGAGAATCCCCTGACTTCCTTTGTTTTTCCGATTACCCGGACAGCTACCTCAGGGGAAAGAAAATCGAGGGCACTGAGAAACCGGGCGATTTCTTCGTGCTGGCTGTACTGTGTATACCGGGACTCCTCGGCAGGAGTTTTCAGAAGCTGGCCAGAGCCAAAATGGACAAGGGCTAAAGTTAGGATAAAGACCGGACACGATCTTTTCACGAAAATTTTGATATTCATGAAACCTCCTTATGGGGCGAAATAAAAGAAATCATAGACAAACCTGGCGATTTTGGCAACCGTCGATTCGACATCGCTCGTCTTGCCCATAAAATTCTTTGTTAGGATGGTCAGGATGATGTGGCCCTGGCCATCGGGTAGGTAGATGATGCCGCTGTCGTTGACCGTGCCGGCAATCGTCCCCGTCTTGTGCGCCACCCGGGTTCCGGGTGGCAGTTCTCCCTTGATTCGCGTCTCCCCTGTTTGGCAATCGAGCATGATCGAGAGAATCAGGTCGCAGCTGGCCGGGTCCAGGATCTCCTTCCGGAAGATTTTTTCGAGGAGAAGGGAGAGCGCCCGCGGTGTACTCTGATCCCGGGGATCGCAGCTGAACTCGGCCACCACTTTCTTGCGGGCTTCAGGGTCGCGTGCCGGCGTTTTTTCCAGCTCAGCAGTGATGGCATCGAGCGACAGCCCTTTGTATTTTTCATATTCCAGACCGAGAAAGTCCATGATAAGTTCCTGACAGGTCCTGTTTACGCTGAGCCCGTCGATGCCGAACGAAGCCAGGCGCTTGTTGACGTTTTCAGCCCCCACTTTTTCCAGCAGGATATCGGCGGCCGAGTTATCGCTGATCATCATCATCATTTGGATTACATTCCTGACCGAAAGTTTGATGCCTGGAGCGACAAGATCGGAGAGCAGCCCGCTCCCGAGATGCTGATCTTTCTTGTCAATGATGACCTCATCCTCAAGGCTGAACTTCTCTTCTTTCACCTGGGCCAGGACCTCGACGAGCACAGGAACCTTAAAAACGCTGGCCAGGGGAAACGGCGTGTCGCCGTTGATGTAAAGCTCCTCCCCTGATTCCAGGTGTTTGATGGCCACGCCAACTTCTCCGTCTGCTCTCCGGGTCAGGTTCTGGATCTGGCGCTCGAGCCTTTCTATCCTGGACGCCTTGGCTGTCTCGACCTTTTTTTCTTCTGCCGGTTTTGATTCGGGACCAGGCATCCCGGCAGGCTGGATCTGGGGGTTAAACTTGAGGACAAACTCCCTCGTCTCGCCACTCCTGAGCAGGCGGAATGTCGTCTCCTCGTTCCAACCGAAGCGGGCGAGATAAATCCTCAATTCGTTGATGTCAGCGAAGGCTTTGCCGTCGGCCGAAAGGACGATATCGCCCTTCTCGAAATCTGCGCCCAGCGCTACGCCGTCGATCGGTTTTCGTTCGATGATGAGGTTCTCCAGGCCCTCGGTTTTCTTAAAAGCGAGCCCGATCGAAGGGAAAGCTGGCCGTTCTTCTTCTGCAATCCCCCAGATATAGTCACCCAGGCTTCTGGCTATGGTGGCAGACTTTTGCTCAGCATCTACAGAAACCATAATCACAGTCTTCGCCTGGAGCGTTGTTCTTTCCCGGACGCGGCGGTTGATGCCGAGGTTATAAAGGAGATGGCCGGAACCGGCCAGGACGATCATCTTTCTTTCCCCCGCTTCCGTGGAGAGAACGGCGTTGGCGGCCATGACCTCATCCCAGGCCCCCTGAGCCCGGTAGAGTCCTTCGAAAACCTGATCGAGGCCCTCTCCTTTCATCTGATGAGGCAGTTCCGTGTTCTCGAAGATTGTCTTGATGAGGAGCCGGTGTTCACTCGAGGAAAGATCCGGCGGCGGAACGAGCCTTTTTTCCTCCTCAGAAAGAGAATCCCATCCCTGCATCCGGATTTTGGTGATCAGGCTGCGCGGGGCGTTGAGGGCATAGACCGGGATGTGTTTTTCTCTGGCCAGGTCAAAGATTTTCTTGTAAAACCCGAAATTCATGTTCCAGTGGACGTACCATTTGACCTCGCGAAGAAAGTCCTCTTCGGCCAGCAGCCTCTGGCTCCATTTGTCCAGCGCAGGTTGGATCTCCGCCGGCAGCATCTCAAGACCGATGGCTATGGATTTATCCCTCTCGTAAAGAGCCTGAATAATCCGGAGCTGGACGTCGTGCATCGTCAGGCTGTCGTGGCTCTCGCCAACAAAGACAAAGCGGCTCTCAGCCAGTTCCTGAACCATTCTGGAAAAGGCAACAGGCTTGCCCGTCCTGGCAGAAACAATCTCTCCCGGCGCTACCTGAACGAGCTTGTCCTTGAGCTTGACGTCTCCGATGGCCAGACGCAGCGTCTTGTCCTCTTTCTCCTCTTCCGCCGCCACTAAGCTGAAACACAAAAAAACCACAAGTATTAGAATAAATAATTTATTTTTCTGACTCATCGTATCCTCCACTCCCGAATTTTGTATCATATCCATCCAGGGAGTTCGAGTCAAACAGGCAAGTTGACAGAGCCGCGGTCAGCTCTTAGAATGGACTCCATTCCGCTAAGCCGCGTCCATGGAAACTGAATCGACTCAAGCCAAGAGAAAAATCCGCGTTTTTGCCGCCGCCTCTTTTCTTAACGACATGGGTTCTGACATCATCTATCCAATCTGGCCGTTTTTTGTAACCCAGGTTCTCAAGGCCAACATGGCGGCTCTGGGTTTCCTCGATGGACTAGGCGACGCTCTCGTTTCCCTCTCGCAGGCTGCTTCCGGGTACCTCTCAGACCGAATCAGAAAGAGAAAGATTTTCATCTGGACGGGCTATCTTTGCGGTTTGCTTTCGAGGCTGGGCTACGCGGTCTCGGCCATCTGGCAGCATCTCATCCCCTTCCGCATCCTCGACCGGATCGGGAAAATCAGGAGCGCGCCGCGGGACGCTATCGTGGCCGACATGACTACCGCAAGCGACCGGGGCCGGAGTTTCGGGCTTCTCCGGGCCATGGACAACCTTGGCGCCGTCTGCGGCATCTTCATCTGCATCGTTTTTCTCAACCTGCTGGGCTACAGGCTGCTCTTCGCTCTGGCCGCGCTTCCTTCCCTTCTCAGTGCGCTCCTTGTATTCTTCTTCATCAGGGAAAAAGGGGCCGAAAGCGGTCGACTCTTCAAGGGGCTTTCCTTGAAAGACCTGGGGAAGGATTTCCGGGTTTACCTCCTCCTCAGCGCTCTCTTTTCCCTGGGCGCTTTCAGTTATTCCTTTCTTTTAGTGTACGCCAAGATGCACGGGTTTAAACTGAGCTTCGTCCCGGTCCTTTACCTGATTTTCACGGCGACAGCCTCGCTTTTTTCTTTTCCCTTCGGCAGGCTCTCGGACAGGCTCGGCCGCAAGCCCGTCCTCTTCCTGGCCTTTTTTTCCTGGGCCGTGATTTGTGTCGGGATGGTCACTTCTCCAAGCCGCCCGCTCATCATCCTGATTTTCGTCCTCTATGGTATCCACAAGGCCGCCCTGGAGCCCGTCCAAAGAACCTTTGTTTGTGAGCTCTCCCCCCTCCGCTTTCGGGCGAGCTGTCTCGGCGGCTTCCAGATGATCATCGGGCTCTGCGCTCTCCCGGCCTCCTTTGTGGCCGGGCTGCTCTGGGATAAGATCGGGATGGAGGCGCCGTTTGTTTTTTCTCTTGCCCTCACCGGCCTGGCCGCCGGGCTGCTTCTTTTGGTGAAAGAAAAATCCTCTC
>Ga0172364_10002498_pt1 | contig 14641 bp, 17 predicted proteins | sample LakKivSesite10cm_FD_114545 | JGI IMG/M metagenome (GOLD analysis project Ga0172364, IMG submission 114545) | Sediment microbial communities from Lake Kivu, Rwanda - Sediment site 10cm | ecosystem: Environmental > Aquatic > Freshwater > Lake > Sediment | place: Rwanda: Western Province, Lake... | reverse complement strand
TTCCAATATGGTGGAGTCGGAACATTTTGACCCAACTACGGTGGAACAAGTTGAATTTTTGTATGAATATAAGGATATTATATATGCTGGTTTGGGCAGAGATAATAGTAGTGCTGCTGTATGGTTTTTAGATAACATAGGTTCAAGTTCAAGCTCAAGTTCTTCTTCAAATTCTTCATTATCAACATCTTACATTGAAAATTGGAGTTCAAGTTCTTCTAGTTCTCCAGAAGGTGTGTAAAATAAAAAAAGGAATATAGGGTTTTCTCTCGAATAAATATATAAAGGAAAAATTAAGGAGGAGCTAAAATGGCATCATTAAATCAGGTTGTTAGGTTAATATAGGGTTTTCTCTCGAATAAATATATAAAGGAAAAATTAAGGAGGAGCTAAAATGGCATCATTAAATCAGGTTGTTAGGTTGGCGTTGAGCGATCTTGGAGCTACGCCAGTATTGGGAGTAACATTAACTACTGCAGAAATAGCAGCAAAATTAGAAGCGGGTCCAATTGGATTACTGTTCCGTGGATCGACTGCTGTTGGCGGAGTATGTCATGATTATTCTGGTAATATTTATGTTACAGATTATGCACAACATTGCGTGCTAAAGATCGATGAAGGTGGAAGGATTTCAATTGTTGCTGGTCTACCAGGAACTGCTGGTAACAACTCGGCATTAATGAATGTTGCCGCATTATCCGCACGATTCAACGGTCCACAAGGCATTTGTTGCGACAAGAGCGGTGCGATATATGTTGCAGATACAGATAACCATCAAATTAGGGTTATAAAGGGTGGAAGAGTAAGTCTATTGGCCGGCGATGGCGCTCAAGTTTCCGGGTTTGTTGATGGTGTTGGTGCAGCCGCAAAATTCCATAGTCCTACAGATGTTGCTGTGGATAAATCAGGAACGGTTTATGTTGCCGATGCGGGAAATCATGCTATCAGAAAGATTATAAACGGAAGTCAGGTTCTAACAATATCAGGCAACATCAACGCAGTAAGTGGAACCGATGCAGATGCAGAAAACGTAAGAGCAAGTAAATATATTCCATGTTTCAGAGATCCATACAACATAGCCGTAGATTTAAACGGCGATGTCTATGTGTTGGATACTGGCAACAGAAAAATTAAGAAAATAACAAAGAATGGATGGGTTTATTTACTGTCTGGAAGTGGAGTTAACGGAAGATCATTAGGAACAACTCCATATAATTGTTCTTATAATATATTGGGTGGATGTGACTGTGATGAATCTGGAAATCTATATGTATTGGATGTGGGAACGTCAAATTTATATGGTGGAAGACTTCTCAAGGTAGATTATCGTGGAATTCCAAGTGTTATAGCAGAATTCGATGGGTCAACGTCAGACCATTATATGCAGGATGTTTGTTGCAGTCCTGGACAGAAGATATTCGTGTGCGTTACTACTGGCACAAGACCTCCAGTTGAGCATTCGTCTTCTTCAAGTTCTTCTTCATACATAGAGAATTGGAGTTTAAGTTCTTCGTCTTCATCAAGTTCTTCAGAAGCTTATAGTTCTTCAAGTTCTTCAAGTTCTGGAGATAGACAATAAGTTAATAGTTAGAAAACAAAAAGGGACAATCGAAAGGTTGTCCCTTTTTTATTATACATTTCGAATAATTTTTGCAGGAACTCCATAAGCAACGACATTGGATGGAATATTTTTTGTTACAACTGATCCTGCGCCGATAAAAGAATTGTCTCCAATTACTATACTATCAATTATATTAGCTCCAATTCCTATGGTTACACCTTTTCCTATGATACAATTTCCTGCTATATTGCATCCTGGATTTAAGGTTGAAAAATCGGATATAATGGAATGATGTCCTATGCTTACATTTCTATTTACGCTTACAAACTTTTTTAATTCCACATAAGGACCTATAGAAGACAAAGAACTAATATAAGATCCTATACCTATTTTAGATGTTGAAGCTATGGAGGCAGAACAATCTATTAATACTGAATATTCTTCATCTTTTATTTTTAATAATTCGTAAACTATTTTTTTTAATTTTGGGTCTATTTGGGCGATTAATTTTTTACTTTCGTTATCATTTTTATTATATTGTAGGATAGAAATGTCTTCTGTGGTAATATTTTTTGTTTGATAAGGATTGCCATAAGAAAAATTGACTCTTTCTTCGCTTATTAGTTCCATATATTCTTCCAATTCTAAATCTTTAAATGATACAATTTTGCATTTTTCTTTTATATAGATGTTTTTTGTATAATTGTTCTTATATATGGTTTCTAGAATAATGGATAGAGTATTATTGTTATGGCTGAATAGGGTAAACATTTTGAAATTCCTTTCTTAATTTTGATGGCTTCATTATGTTTCTTTCAAAAATATTGGCTAGGTAATGGATTCTTTTTAATAATTTTAGGTTGGTGGCTAAATATTTTTTATTTTTATCATAATACAGGTTATCTTCCAATCCTATTCTAACTCCTCCGCCCATTATAATCGATATGGTATTTGATTTTAGCTGGGTCTGTCCGAATCCACCTATAGACCAGTATGAGTTATCCGGAAGCTCTTTAATAATTAATCCTATCGTGTTTAAATCGAATTGCGCCGATGATATGTTTCCTAATATGATGTTGAAATAATGTGGTGGAATCAATATTTTCTTTTCTATAAGGTATTTTGCATAATTAAGCATTCCGGTATCAAAAACCTCTAATTCGGGTATAATTCCGTTATTTTTCATTTTTTCTATCATTTTTTGTATTATTTCAGGAGAATTTATGGATGTATCGTTAAAAAAGTTCATGGAAGAAAGGGTTAAGCTTCCCATATCGGCTTTTAATGTCATAGCTTCTGTTCTTTTATTGAAATCTAGATTTGTTCTTCCGCTGTGAGAAATACAAATTATAAGGTCTGGACAATATCTTTTTATTCCGTCTATGATTGATTTATAGGTTTCTGCTCTGTAATCTGGTTCTTGATTTTTTGTTCTGGCGTGTAAATGGACTATGGTTATTCCTAATTCATAAGCTTTCCCAACCTCATCTATAATTTCGTTAATAGAGATAGGAATAAAAGGAGAATCTTGTTTTGTTTGTCGCATTCCTGTCGGGCAAAAGTTTATAATAATGTCTTTCATAATAATTCTTTTTTGTTATTATACAGAAATGTTGTATAATGTCATCAAAAAAGGAAAACCATGGGAACATCTTTCTTTAATGTCGATGGAATAAGGGTTGCAAATATAAAAAATGATAGTGAAATTGCTTTTTTTGCTATCGTTGTTAATGCCGGTTCTAATTATGAAAACAAAAATAATGCAGGAATTTCACATATAATTGAGCATATGATGTTTAAAGGAACTAAAAATCGCACTTATTCAAAAATTAGTGAAGATTTTGCAAGATTAGGCGTCAGTAATAATGCTGCAACGGACAATAGTGACGTGTCGTTTTATGCAACTTGTCCAAAAGAAAATTTAAATAAGACCATAGAAATATTAATGGACATGTTTTTTAATTCTACATTTCCTGCAAAAGAATTAGAAAAAGAAAGAAATGTTATATTGGAAGAAAAGAAAATGTATTTAGATGATCCTACCGGTTTCTTTTTTAATGAAATTGGATCTGCTTTTTTTGAATGGGAAAAGGGACATAATACAATAGGAACCGATGAAACTATTAAATCCGTAAATAAAAAAGATATTAAGGAGTATTTGGACAAGACCTATACTTTAGACAATTTTATTTTTATATGTTGTGGAAATATTAACGATGAGGATTTAAAGAAGTATATATCTAAGAATATACCTAAGAATCATGCTTTTTTAAGATCTATTGGAATAAATAGTGTAAGTGATAGGTTATGGACCGATATAATTAATTCAAAAGACAAGATAAAACTGAATGTCGAAAAAGAAGGATTACAACAGGCTCAAATTTTAATGTTGACGAGAGGATTGGCTTCTAATGATGAAGATAATTATGCGGCGAATGTATTATTAAAGGCGGTGGGTGGTGGTGCTTATTCAAAACTATATACCAGAATAAGGGAGAAATTAGGATTATGTTATTCTGTCAATGCTTATTCTTTTTATATGGCGTATCCGAATCATTTAATTAATGCTGTTTCTGGATCTACTTCTCATGAAAATATTGATTTATTTATTGAAGAAACCGAAAAAATAATTAAAAGCACAAGAAAAAACGGAATTGATAAGAATTTATTTGAATGTGCCAAAATAGATCAAATTTCTTCTTTATTGAGACATATAGAGACATCCAAGGGCAAGGCGGAAGGATTTTTGAAGCGATACCTGTTTGGAAATAATATAAGTGTAGAAGAATATATAAAAGCTTCTCGTTCGGTTACATTAAAAGATTGTAATAGGGTAATTGAAAGGGTATTTGATATTAATCGGTGTTATTGGGCTGTATTGAGAGGAAAATAATGTCTGAGATTATACCAACCTCAACTTTTCTTAAGGCTATTGCGGCTAATTATTTGAGATACCAAAAGCATTGTATTTTAGTTATTTCAGAAAGAGATTTAGGAAGCATAAGTTCTCCAGACGTTTTAGCGGTTACAAAAGATAGAAGATTAATTGAAATTGAGGTTAAAATTTCTTTGGATGATTTTAAAAAAGATGCTAAAAAGAAAAAGTGGGGGTTTTTTAAATTTGGTGAGAAATATGGGTTCAAGACAACAACTTTCGCCAACCAGTTCTATTATATTGTTCCCCCAAATTTAAAAGAGAAAGCGTTGGAATTTATAGCTCATGAAAAAATAGGATTACTGTCTTATGGAAATGATATTAGTGTTTATACGAAATTGCCAGAAGTTGAAATTATAAAAAAATGCGGGAAGATACATGATGGAAAATTGAGTATAAAAGATACAATACATATGGTACGGCATCAATCTGGAACCTTATGCTCATTATTTGTTGCTTTGGCTAAACAAGAACAAATCCTAAAAAACTCATAAAATTTTTGTAGGATATTCAATAATTAATAAAGAAGTAATATAATATGAAAATTACAATAACAAAATCAAAGTGGAATCAATTAAAACTAGCGGATTTAGATTATGATAAGACAGATGATAGAAACGATCAAGATGAATTAACCGATACAATTGATGAGCGTGCTGGAGAAAAAATAGAAGAAATTATTGAAATATTGGAGCAAAATGATGTTTCGGCTTTGTTAATTGATAAGATTGCTAAATATTTAAAAGAAAAATATATTGAAACCGGATCTGAAATTGGATTTATTGAATGGCTGAAATTAAATGGGAAAGAGATGCTAAAACAAAACGAAGATTTTATTGAACAAGCGACAGATTATTCTAATTATGCAAAAGAAGTTGAAGATACGGAAAATTGGCTTAAAAAGAATATTGGAAAATATTAATGATGAAAAATTTAGAAGAAAAATTAAGTAAGACCCTAGATAAAATTATTGTAACCGCAAAAATAGAAGCCCCTACGCCTTTAGGCTAGGGGAGCATTCACAGAGCGATTATTGGATAAATACAGCGAGATTGAAGACAAGGATTTTGATGAGCTATTGAAAAAAATAGAAAACATTAAGTTATAACAAAATATTTAGAAAAATAAGGGCTGATTATAGTTGAATATTCAGCCCTTTTGTGTATAATAATGAAAAAGGAAATAATGAACATAATACATAGAGAATTTTTAAATACAAAAACCGAATCTTGTCATGCATCCACCATCGCTTTTTATAATGGAATTCCTATTTATGCTTGGTTTGGTGGTGTTCAGGAGGGTCTTCCGGATTCTTCTATATATGTTCAGGTAAAAAACAAGGTTCACAAGATACATTCTGGTGGTATTGCGATGTGGAACCCGGTTTTATTTGTTGTTGATGAAAAGTTATATATGTTCTATAAGCAGGGAATTTGGTGTGATCGATGGCAAACTAAATTAATTGATTTGAGCAACATTTTAGATGATAAATTCAAGTTTAATGAGTCAAAAGATTTACCGGCTGGATTGAATGGGTGTGTAAAATGTAAGCCGATTATTATTGAAGACAAGATTTTTTGTCCATCTTCAGTAGAAACTATTTTTAATTGGTCTGCATGGATTGAAATATATAATAAGGATTTGGAATTTAATAAGTTTTATTCTGTTCGTAGATTGGGTCCGTTTACTGTTCCGACAAGGCAATATGAGGATAATCTTGGTAACAAATTTAATTCATTGGGCATTATTCAGCCTTCGTTGTGGGTGAATGATGGTAAAATTAATGCGTTTTTTAGAAGTTCTTATGGGTTGGGAAAAATTTATCATACTTATGCGGATTTAAATGACATGAAATTTATAGAGCCATATCCGACAAAATTTGATAATCCTAATAGCTCTGTTGATTGTGTTTTTATGAATGGGTTTTTATATTTAGTTTATAATCCAAGTACAAAAAAAAGAATTCCATTGGTTATAAATAAGTTGGATAAGGATTTTAATATTGTTGATGAAATAGTAATTAGTGAAAAGGTATCTGCAATGGGTTATAGTTATCCTTTTATGATCGAAAATGAACAAAAATTACATCTTGTTTATACGCATTTACGAAAAAACATAGAATACTGCATAATTGAGACCTAACATGCCACTTCCACTTTATACTGTTGTTTCAAAATCTCATGAAACGATTTACAAGTATTTTTTGCAATCCATAGACAAAAATGATTATGATATTAATGTATTGAGTATTGAAAGTGTTAATGGTGGAAACTATATGAGCATGGATTGGTTTAAAATTATGAAGGCAAGGAATCAATTTCTTATTAATTTGTTTGAAGATAATATAGGCAAACCGATTGTTCATGCGGATTGTGATATTCTATTTTTTAGTGAAAGCAAAAAAGAATTATTGAAGAATCTTGTTAATTATGACATTGTTTTTCAAGATGATTGTGATATGTTATGTATGGGTTTATTTATTTGTATTCCAACCAAAGAAATTATTGATATGTTTTATAATATTTTGAGGCTAACCAAAGAAGAACAGTATGACCAGATTATTATGAACAAAATAATATCTGAATATGGAATTAAATATAAAAAACTTGGGAGGAAGTTTTATACTCCTGGATTTGCTAGAAAAGGAGTTGTTAGCTCTATAAATGATTTTAAGGATGATATTCCCGACGATTTATGTACATTTCATGCTAATTATATAGATAACATTAATCTTAAAGAAGAATCAATGAAATATGTTTTGGAGAAATATGGAAAAAAATGAAGAAAATAGTATCGTCGTGAAAGAATCTGATTTAATAAGACCGGATTATAATTGGACATATCCTATTTATCATCGCGGATTATATTTAGAGCAATATTTCTATCATTTTTTTTTAGAAAACAGGGATATTTTTGGCAAATTAAATAGAGAGTATCTTCCTATATTTTTCACTAATATTTATCATTTACACAATTTTAATGGCATTGATCAAAAGAGAATAGATTTTATGAACGCTGACACTCTACTGGGGTTAAAACCCCGTAGCTTTCTCTCGCCATCTATGTAAAATTAAAGAATATTATAACGATTATTTCACTATAGAATCAACCGCAAAAAATATATTGGATTTTCTTAAGAATAGTGTATAATAAAAAGAAAAAGAGGAGGGTGTGTTATGAAGATTAGAACAGGATTTGTAAGTAATTCAAGCTCAAGCAGTTATATAGTTACGATTAAAAACACGAGTATGGATGAATTTCGTAGATTTATGATGGAAGGAGTATATTCAATTGATGATTTGGATATGCCGTATTTAAGAGAAAAAATTGAAGAAGAGCTAAGGGGTATTAGAGAATGTGAAAGAGCTCATTCATGTTTATATTTAAGTAATTTTAGAAAAGACAGATTAATTAAAATATTAGATAAAATAAATCAACTTTGTGTTTCAGAAGATAAGTCAGAATATTCTCCTGTTGATATTGCCCTAGAATATAGTGAAATTAATATCAAAGAAGAAGATGGGAATATCGTGTTAGAGGATTATACTTCAATGCATAACAATTTCGTAGAAGGCATGAATAAATTGATGCAGGAAATTGTTTTGTCCTATAGCTTCGATACCGACAAAGTAATTGAATGTAAAAGAGAGTCTGATAACGGCTGAACTATTTGATTTTATTCATTGAAGGAATAACCCATGGAATTACCTTGTGTTGTAGAATATGTTCGGTTTAGAAATGACAGAGGATTTTCTGTTCTTAGTTGTTCTTTAAATCCTTTTTCCTCAAAATATAAGCCAGAATTTGAGGAATTTATAAAGGAAAATTTTGAGAAGAACAAGTATGACACATTTACCGTTACATTGGGAATTTTACATCCACACGAAGATCCGGTAAGGCGTCAATATATCTTTATCGGTGAAATTTTCAAAGATCCTAAATATGGTAGTCAATTCAAGGCTAATTTTTATTTCGATGATGAGCCCAATACCGAAGAAGCACTAAGAGAATTCCTTAAAACCCTACCTAATATAAAAGAAGCAAGATCCGCCGCTATTATTGAAAGATTTGGTGTTCAAGGTACTATTGATGTTCTAAATGATAATCCAATGAAATTAGCTGAAGTTAACGGAATTACAGAAAAAAGGGTTCCGCCAATAATAGAAGAATGGACAAAAAGCAAGAATAAACGAGAACTGTATAATTGGCTATCTTCTCATAATGTTGATTTAGCTTTGGCAGAAAGAATTTATAAAGAATTCAAAGACAAGTCCATGGAGATAATTGCTAATGATCCTTATGAATTGACAAAAATATATGGAATTAATTTTATAACCGCAGACAATATAGCACACAAAATTATAAAAAACATATCCACAGAAATACGAATTAGAGCGGCTATAAAGTCATTATTGTTGGAGGATGTTAAGAATAATTCAAATCTTTGTTGTTTATATTCCGATCTTAAAAAGCAAATTCCTGTTCTATTGCAAAAATCAGATAAAGAAAACAATTTAAAAGAAAATGATGTTAAGGAATATTTAGCTGGTATTTCATCATGCATCAAGAATAATTTAGATCTTTTTGTGGCCGTAAAAGATATTGTTTCTGAAAAAGGTGTTGCTTATATTTATTTGAAGAAAATTTGGGAGCGAGAAAAATATATAGCGGATAATTTATATAAAAGAAAACTTACGGACAGAAAACATCGTCCTTGTACCGATGAAGATATTGAAATGGCGGAAAAAGATATTGAGCAATTTAGTGGAAAGCCTGTTGAATTGGATAAAACACAGGAAGAAGCTATTAGAAGCGCCTTTGAACATAAAATAACGGTTATAACGGGTGGTGCTGGTTCAGGAAAATCAACCATTTGTAGATCTATTTGTTATTTGGCGAATAAAAATGGGTTGAGAGTAAGATTAATGTCACCCACAGGAAAGGCTTCAAGGGTTTTATCTGAAAAAACAGGAAATTCAGCATCTACCATACATAAATCGTTAAGAATGCTGCCCGAAAACGAATTCCCATTAGAAAAAATAAGCGAAGATATTGTTATTATTGACGAAATCTCTATGGTGGGAATAGATACAATGTTCGCTATTCTTTATGCTATGGAAAAGAATGTATGGGGCAATATAGTTCTTGTAGGCGATCATAACCAAATTCCTAGCGTTTCTCCTGGTAATTTTTTGAATGACATTATTGAGTCCCAATGCGCTAATGTTGTTAAGTTGGAGAATGTATACAGACAAGATGAAAATAGTTACATCAATATCTTGTCTAATGAAATAGCTAAGGGAAAGATTGTTGAAATACCTAAAAACGCTTCAGACGTGGAGTGGCATGAGATAAAAAATCCAGAATCATTTTCAAAAGACATAAGAAGCATAGTGAAAAAATATATAGAAGATGGGAATGATATACATGACCTTCAAATTATGGCACCTATGTATCGATTTTCCTTGGGTATAAATAAAATCAATGAGGTAATACAGGATTTAATGTCCGAAATTAATCATTCTAAAAATTCAGTATTTGAAAGAAAATTTGTGAAGTTCCATTTACACGATAAGGTAATTAATATAAAGAATGATTACCAAAAGAACGTTTTTAATGGTGATATCGGATATATTGTTGAACTAGGTAGAAAAGTAATAAACAGTTCCATTAGCGATAAAGAAGAAGATTTTATAGTGGTTGATTTTTATGGGGAAAGAGTAACCTATACCGAAGAAGAAATAGAAGATTTGAAATTAGCATGGGCACTTTCTATTCATAAGTTTCAAGGATCGGAAAGCAAAAATGTTATAGGAATATTTAGTCAAGAAAGCCATATAATGAACGGAAAAGAAATATTGTATACCTTAATGACCAGAGCAAAGAAAAGGCTTGATCTTTATGGGCATATTAATGAATTTAGACATGCTCCAATTCATAGTGTGGTAAGAAAACGATGTACTAATTTGAATAATTTACTAAGGGAATTAAAAGAAGGAAGAAAGATATTGGAGGTATTGGGTGCTTGATATTAATTGTATTTATAATGAAGATTGTCTATCGGGGATGCGGAAAATAGAAGATAATTCCATCCATGCCATTATCACATCTCCACCCTATTTTTGCAATAAAGAATATGAAACTATTAGAAAAGATGGAAATATTTATGATAGTTATAATAAATATGTTTATGAATTTTTAGTTCCTATTTTTAAAGAGAGTTTTCGAATATTATGTGAGGGAGGACATCTTTGGATTAATATTGATGATTCCCACACATCTATAAAAAGCGAATTAAAAAAGAATTTAGTATTACCCACTCATGCACTTTTAATAAACGAATTACACAAGATGTTTGATTTTAAGGAGATGATATTGTGGAGAAAAATAAGGGGAAAACATGCGTCGGGTGGATCGCTAAGAATGTTGGGGAGTTATGGTCGCTTTAGGAGTCCGGGTTCAATTCCAATCGTACAAGAAGTTGAATATATACTCTGGTTTAAAAAGGGAGACCAAAGAACAGACATAACCGATGAAAAGAGAAAAGAATCATCATTAACCCCATATGAATTTAAAAGGTATGGAATGCAAATTTGGGATGTACCTCCAGAACGTGCAAAATCTATAGGACATCCAGCACCTTATCCTATAGAAATACCTTCTCGATGCATTAAGTTGAGCACATTTGTTGGGGATATTGTTCTAGATCCTTTTATGGGTGCCGGAACTACTGCTTTGGCGTGTAAAAAGAATAAAAGAAATTATATTGGATTTGAATTGAATAAGAAATATATTGAACTAGCAGAGAGAAGACTTGGAGAATATAGCTTGGAGGATATATAATGTCTATTTCTGTTGTTACTATAATAAAAAATGCCATAAAACAGGGATATTGTTTTGTAGATTCTATTTTGTCCACGTTGCCTTTTGCAGACGAAATTATAATAAGTGAAGGATATTCTGATGATAAAACACTTTCTTATTTAAATAGATTGTCTAAAAAATATGATAAAATCAAGTTATTTCAAGATGAATGGGAATCAATCTCTTATCATGGAGAGGTTATTTCAAAAGTATCGGAACGTGCCATTAAAAAAGCAAAAGGAGATTGGATTTTTTATTTGCAATGTGATGAAATAATACACGAAGAAACATCTGCCATTATAAGAGAATTATGTAAAAGCAGAAATATAAATTCAGTTTCATTTCCTTTTTACCATTTTATAAGAGCATGGGAACCCGAAAAAAAACCAGCCTATAAAGATGCTATACGGTTGGTAAAAAACAAACCTGGAATTTCATTGAGTGGAGATGGATGGACTTTTGATGGTAATATTTATCCAATAGGTTATAATTTAATTCCAAAACCAACCTATCATTTTGCATGGGTATTTCCTGAACAAAATAGGGCGAAAGATATAGAACACGCTAAAATTTATACCAATATACCAGAATATAGAGATAGAATGAGAAAGGCATGTGTGGAATCTATTAAAGAACCCTATCCAAGAACCGAGTTTGATGATTTTCCGGAATTATCAAGACGTTTTATAGGTAAATATAGTTATGAAATCCCGGAAATTTAGAGTCAACATAGCAGTTAATTATTGTAATTTTAGTAATGAAAAAAAACAAAAATTACAAGACGTGGCATTATCAATATCTTTAGGTAATAAGCCGAATAACGTTCATTTTTATGCATTTGATTACGTAAAAAATAATACCGATAATAAATCCGCCTATAACATCAATTACGTTTTAAAAAGAAGCTCAAAAGAAACAATAGGAAATAACAGAGATTTACCCTATATAAAAGAGATATTAGATTGTTGTTATGAAGTAAAAGGCGATGTATTCGGATATATAAATTCAGATATTATTTTGACAAAGGATTTTTATAACGAATTTAATGAACTAAGGGATGCTTATTTTTATTCTAGATATGATATTAGTGAGGTAAATAGAGAGTCATTTGAAAATAAAGACTATAAAATATTTAACCAAACACATCCTGGCGCAGATGCTTTTTTCTTTAGCAGGGATTGGTGGGGAAAAAACAATAAAAATATAAACAATGATCTGATAATGGGCGAATGTGAGTGGGATTTCTACTACATGAAGTTTATAAAAGAATATATACCAAATTATTTATCTAAAAGAAATTTGTTCCACGTTTATCATGACACAATTTGGAATATAGATTCTGTTGGTGGGAAAAACAATAGAAATATTAATCGGCAGTTATCGGTTTGATTCTATTTCCAAGCCCAGTATTTTTTCCAATAAAAAATTATATAAACTGTATAATATAATCATGATACCACTAAATTTTGGATTATTTTGGAGCGGGGAAAATCTGTCTTATCTTAGGTATTTAACATTTAAGACCTTAAGACATTTTCATCCTCATGACCGTATTAGATTGTTCTTGTCAAAAAAATACACTAAAAATGTTAAATGGAACCGGGAAAAACAGGATTTCCAAAATAAAGCCAATGATTCAAAAGATTATTTACCTGAATTGGACAAAATAGGAGTTGAAACCGTAAAAGATTTTGATATGTTTTATGATCTTCCTCCTAATTATGCCTCGGATGTTTTTAGATATTGGTTTTTGAGGAATCATGGCGGTGGAATATATTTGGATTGCGATCAGATAATATTACAATCATTTACTAAGCTTCCTCTTGAGACTAATGGCTTTATTTATTGTGGATATGAAGGGTATTATCCAGTAGGGGTTTTGTGTGGATCTGATAATCATCCCATTGTTAGAATTATGGATAAAAACATACGAAAACACATTAACCTTAACAATTATAATTCTGCAGGACCGTATGCAATGGCTCAATTAATGAATGTTATAAAAGAAAAGAAGCTAGAAAAAGAAATGCTTCTGGACTCATTAAACGTTCCAAGTATTTGTTTCTATCCGGTTAAATATTCAGATCAAATTGTTGCCGTTTATGAAGGAAAATTTAATATTCCTAAAGAAAGTATGGCTTTGCATTGGTGGGGTGGATTGCCTGCTTCTCAAAAATTTAACAACAAGTATACAGAAGAGTTTGCAAAAACCTCAAACGATAATATAAGTCAGTGGTTAAGAAAAAATAATTTAATATGAAACCAAAAATATTAATTGTGTTTGATGAGATGGGTTGGATTTTTCATTCTCATGCCAAACAAATACAAGAAAGATTAACCGAATATGATATAGATATTATAGACCATAGGCAGAATATAACTGAAATTTCAAAAAAATATGATTTAGTATATGTTATGGACCCGATGCCTATAACATATCCGCCGCAAAACAAGACGATAATGGGGCTTAGAAACGAATTTTTGTATAAAGACCATCCAGAATCGGTTATAGGGCTTTATGAGAAGGGTTGGTCAGGCAGGTGTGTTTCTATTAAGGACAAGTGTAAGCTTCTTCATATGGTAAATAAACGACAAATAGAGGCATTTAAAGACATCAAAGACAAACCCATTATATTAGTTCAGCATGGTATAGATGAAAGGATTTTTGATGTAAATGTAAATAAGTATAAAAAAGTAAAAAATGATGTTTTGACAGTAGGAATGAGCGGGAGAGATAGTCGAAACAAGACATTTGGAACTGTAAAATTAGCTTGCGATAAAACCGGATTAAGATTTTTATCGGCGCAGTATAATTATTCAAGATTGCCAAAAGAAAAAATGCCAGAATTCTATAATAAGATAGATGTTTATGTTGTTATGTCTTTGAGTGAGGGATTGCATAATGGGTCAATGGAGGCAGGAGCGATGAAAGTCCCTATTATCAGTACAAAATGTGGAGCAATTGAAGAAATGGTTACGGATGGAGAAAGTGGATTGTTGATAGAAAGAAATGAAAAATCGCTTATAGAGGCATTGGAAAAGATAAAAGATGAAAAATTAAGGTCTGATATGGGTAATAAATTTCACGAAGAGATAATAATGAATTGGACTTGGGAAAAAAGAATAGATGGGTTCAGAAAAATGTTTGAATTGGGATTGAAAATATAAGGTTTCTATGAGCTTATCAAACATAAAAATATTATTGCTGAATGTTAATAGAACTGGCTGGCATAGTGGTAATATGATTTATGATATGGAGGCAATTAAACAAGCATGCGATA
>Ga0172364_10002496_pt1 | contig 14642 bp, 7 predicted proteins | sample LakKivSesite10cm_FD_114545 | JGI IMG/M metagenome (GOLD analysis project Ga0172364, IMG submission 114545) | Sediment microbial communities from Lake Kivu, Rwanda - Sediment site 10cm | ecosystem: Environmental > Aquatic > Freshwater > Lake > Sediment | place: Rwanda: Western Province, Lake Kivu... | reverse complement strand
TGTGTATGTATATTAAAAAATATTTATAACAGATGGATACAATTATTCACAAAGGAAAAAGGTATGAAGTAAAACCTATTACAATTAAGATGTGGTCTGAGATAATGAAATACAAAGACATTATGGACGAGGAGACTTTGTATTACAAGATGATATCTGAAATGGTTGGAATACCTCAGGAGGAGTTATTAGCAGGAGATGCAGCAGAGATACTCAAGGTAGGACAGAAACTCAAAGAAATTATATTTACAGAATCGAAGCAGTTATTTCCCAAGATAGAATTTGGTGGAGATATTTATAAGCTTGTTGATGTACACAATATGAGCTTTGGACAATTTGTGGATATAGATAGTTTCCTAACCAAAGATGAGAATTATAGAATAGCAAACTTAAATGAACTGGCAGCATATCTATACACAAAGGAAGGTGTTAAGTATGGTGATACAAACTTCAAAGAGCAGATGGAAACATTTAAGGAACTTGAGATAAAATATCTCGAAGGAGCCATTTTTTTTTTATTAAATTTCGGAAAGGGCTTGCAACAACTTTCCCATCTCTATTCGAACAGCAAACTCCTGTGGTGGACGATGAGGTTGAAAATAACTTTGGGGCTTATTGGGGATGGTATTCGGCAATCAATTTCCTCTCGCAAGACAAAGTTTGGAAGATTGATGATGTCACTTCTCTCTCCCTTCTATCTTGTCTTAATCATTTGTCGTTTCACTATGACCTTAATAAAGAAAAAGAAAGGAAAATAAAACAAGCGTATAAGTAATGTTTCCAAATAGTTTATCAGGTCTTACATGGTGGAATCAATACAGCAATCCAAGTTTCCTGAATTTATCAGGTAATGTAATATTGAGTGTCATTGATGGAGCGAGTGCAACAACATATTTTCAAACAGGAGGAGCTAGTCCAGTTCAATTTCAAAATAATATATATCCTGCAACAACAGTAGGATTCAGTGGCGGAACAAAATATCCTGGTTCTTACGGTAATTTAACAAATCTAAATGGTCAATATTCAGCTACTACAGATTTCACAATATTTACGAGATATATTTTGACATCTTCAACTCCGTTTGAAAGTGTTATATGTTCGAGTGATTCAGGTGGAGGACAAGCCAACTCACAATTATATAATGGGACAACAGTTCCTTATAGATGGTTCCAAAACAAAATTCAAGGTTCAAATATCGAATACAATGTTTGGGCAGACCCAAACACAGATTCAGGATTTGTTAACTTTAATCAGCCCTTGACTGCATACACTTGGATAAATCAAGCCTTTAGATGTTATCAAGATGGGTCATTATATAAAATTGAATTATGGATTAACGATATATTAGTCAACTCAAATTCAATTACATATACTTCTGTTGCTGCTGTTGGTGGTCCAGGGGTAATTGTTGCAACACAGTTCGAGGGAAGTATTGCAGAACAATTTTGGTTCAACAAAAAGTTAGACTCAGCAGAAATGACATCCATGTTTGCATTCCTTGTTGATAGATATGATGCGCCGAGTGTAACTCCAACACCAACAAATACTTCAACTGTCACTCCAACACCAACAAATACTTCAACTGTCACTCCAACACCAACAAATACTTCAACTGTCACTCCAACAATAAGTCTCACACCATCAATAACACCATCAAATACGCCAACACCTTCATTTGTATTACCTGACCAAACAATTAATTTTAAGACTTTCGCTGATGACTTTGACCAGTTGGCATATAACCACAAGTTCATTAATTCATTTGGACTTGGGGATACAGACCAAATCGCTTGGTTAATTACAAATAGAGATAAGTCTCCAAATACAACCTTCGAGTCTCCGATATTCCCGTTATACTTTGTTGTTCCTGGTCCTGTTGAAAACAACTTAAGATTTAAAACATGGGAGTTCAATCATATTGTAATGGATATTGCTGAAAGTTCATTATTCAATCAAGAAGATACACTATCTGATACTTTACAAACATTACAAGATTTGATGAGCCAGTTTAGATTATCCGTCACAGCTCAACAAGGGGATTACAATAAGAAATACTGGTTGGATGAAACGGTGAATTGTATTCCTTTTATAGAGAAATATCAGGACCAAACAAATGGTTGGAACGCTAATATGAGGATTAAGACAATGACCCCTCTTGACAGATGCGCAGCTGCCTTCAATACATTTACAGGAACATCAATACAACACGATTGGATTAACCTCAAGACCATTGTTGATGATATGGAACTATTGGCCTTCTATCACAAACAAATCAATTCTTGGTCTTTTGGTTCGATGGATGACTTTATCTATTGGGTTCAGATGAGAGATAAAAAAGATAATACAACATTTGAATCTCCAATCTATCCGATGATGTATGTTATACCAGCATCAGCACAGCAGGTAATAACAGACGACGGTTCATCATATACAAACTATCAGATGAATGTGATGATTGTTGATATACTTGAAGATGACCTATCAAATCAAGTTGATGTATTATCTGATACAAACCAAATCCTTGATGATGTTATTTCTCAATTTAGATTATCCGTCACAGATTCACTTGGGAACTTTAACGAGAAATATTATCTTGATGACACCGTTTTGTGTAATCCGATACTTGAGAAGTTTGATGACTATCTTGGGGGTTGGAATGGAATATTGAATATTAAGGTAATGACACCTCTTGATAGATGTGATGCTGCCTTTGGACCATTCCTCACACCAACACCAACTCTTACACCAACAAATACTCAAACACCGACCAATACCCAAACACCAACAAATACAAGCACTCCTACGAATACACCAACAAATACAGAAACACCTACTAACACACCAACTCCAACAAATACTGAAACACCGTCTACAACTCCTACACAAACACAAACACCGACTCACACTCAAACTCCCACTCAAACAGAAACACCCACAAATACGCCTACACAAACATTAACACCAACAATTACACCAACTACACAAACAGGAGGGGCTTTATGGAATAACACATCATCCGATTGGAATAATACATCTTCGAATTGGAATTCGATATAAAATTATACAAAATTAATTAATATGTTTTTTGGAACTTTAACAGGACAACAAATCAATAATACCTACGATGGATTACTTAAACTATCCGATAGCACTACGGGTATTACTTCATCCCTTCAAGCCGTAGAAGACGGATTGGGAAATAATACGGGAACGAGGATTGCTACGAATTTACTAACTGCTCCGAATTTAATTACCTCTTACATCGCAAATATAAAATTCGACTTTATGGGTAATGGTGCAGGTTCTAGCGGTTCATTTAATCCAGGCGCCGGTTCACAATCGAATATGGTAATGTGGTATTTCTACGATACGGGAGTACACGATTATTCAGCAGTCACAGTCAATATCGATACTATAACCTCAACTTCCGATGTAGTAAATCTTTATTTCTATGATTTACAATATGTTGACCAATACGGATTTTATCCGAAGGACTTGATAATGAGTGGAATTAGTTTACCCGTTTCTTCAACGGGATTACAATCTGTTGCTACCCCTTCTACTCTTTCTTTCAGTGGATATGGAGGAGGATATTTCTGTTATATTCTAACTTATAGAAATGGGGGAGTTTCACCAACAGTGAGATATAAAACCCCTGTTTTTTCATCAAATAATCAGTCGATAGCACAAACTTTCGGACTTGTTAGAAATAATGCTAATACTGGTCATTTCGCCGGTCAGAAAATAACTAGTACGACATTTACATCTAGCGTTTGGTTGACGGGAGACCCCTTACCGAGTTTTACTCCTGCGGATATTATATCGAAGATTAACACTACTACTGCAGGTCAAGGTGTTGGATTTTCTCTTAATGTAATAAAATAATGGCTTGGCAATACACCATAGAGGCGATGCAGGAAGTGGCAACGATGTTTCAAGTGATGATGAAACAAGCGTTGATAGAAAAGATTTATCCCTATGGAAATCCTGACCAAAAAGGAACAGGAGACAAGTATGCTACTGGTAATCTATATAATTCAATTCAAGCTCTTGTTGAGATAGGTCCTGATGGTATACCACAAATACTATTAGAATATCTCGATTACTACGATTATGTAAACGCTGGTAGATTACCGAGTGTCAAAAGAGTTCCCACATCAGCACTTATCCAATGGATAAAGATAAGAGGTATTACAGTAGGAGATGATTTCGGGACTAACTCAATTGCATACGCAATAAATAAATCGAGAAAGAATAAGAATAAAAAACCTTTACCATTAGACCTGTTAAGAGCATGGGTAAAAAAGAAAGGACTAAAACTGAGTGAAGAAAAGAAGACCCTCTCACTCGCATTTGCCATCCAACAAAATATATTTAGATATGGGATAAGACCGTACGGGAACGGTTCAATCCTATATGACAGAGGTCTTGACAACTTTGCTGATAAATTGGATAACCCACCTGATAACCTAAACGCAGAACTTGAACAACTTTATCAAGCGATGGCTGAAGATGTGAATATATTATTGGATAACCTTTTAAGAAATCAAATTCCGACGACATAAGTTTCAATTTAACCATATATCAACAACCACTTGAAGTTTGTCCAAGTCACGCTGACCACACTTGGAATGTGGCTCTCAATAGTTATTCAGCTTATACAGATATTAAACTTGTTGCAGATGTTTATAAAAACCCATATTTAAATGATTCTGGTTCAACACAGGATTATGGAAAGATAGCGAGACTTCTTATCCCACCAAATAGTTTTGGTCATTGTATATTCAATGTTGAAACAATTATCTATAACATAGTTGATGCCAACCCAAGAAACTTGGGTATGATTATATCAGGTTCATCAGCAACAACAGATGCCTATCTTGTTAGAGTAGCAGACTCACAGACAACATCGATAGAACTTGATACCAACCAAGCAACAATCGTTAATGATAGAACATCAACCATCTCATATTCAAATGGATTTAATGGTGGTTATGAAGGTTTTCAAAACATATATCAAATTAACGAATATAGAATATTATTCGGAGTACAATATACAAGTGGGGGAACAACAACAACGATTGTTCCATCAACATTTTCAGCATACACAGCTTATACTGGTGGGACAATATCTCCATTGAGTGCAGAGACGCAGCCTTATGGTGTGATGATTTATCCAGGTGTTCAGGACAATAAACAAATGTCCGAGAAATACTATTATTCAGGAAACAATCTGACAGGAAAATATAACTATTTGGATACATCAGTGCTGGCATATCAAATGAATACTGGTACAACTCAAGGTAATTTCATGTCAACATTTGGTAATGAGACAATACCTATGACCATACTTGGTTCAAATGTTTATCAGACAAGGTATAGAACGCACTATTATAAGTGTCCAATCATTGTAGGGTTTATGTATGGTGGTAATCCACTTTTTAACAATACCACAAGTGTTGAAGCAATATTGTATCTACAAAAAACTTCGAACAACGGACAATACAATTATGATGCGATACAAGCTCAACCAATATCATTTACCCCAAGAATAAACGCTCAAACTGCCGCACCATATTCATATCTCCAACAAAGAATTGCTTATGGAATATTTAAACCCAACCCAACGGTGAGAACAGATTCCGATGTTGCGATATATCTCACCAATGATGTTTATGGTTATGACTATGACATATACGGGTCATCGGAAATCGTACAATATAAAATGGTTGGGGAAGAGTGTCTCAATGACCCTGTTTCATTTCTCTTTATGAATAGACAAGGGATATGGGATACATATACATTCACAAAGAAGTATACAAAGAAGTTCGAGGTAAATAAAAAATCATATAACTCACAGAAGAGTTTGAATACTGTATATTGGAACAGACAATCCTATGATTCGGGGATTAAGAATTTCTATGGTGATGCCACAGAAATCGTGACAGTAGATTCCAATTTCGTAGCGCAAAATGATGTTCAAATTATTGAGGAATTATTGATGTCCCCTTATGTTTATATTATTGAAGACAACTGGCTTCCATCTTCCAATCAAGATTTAATCTATCCTTATCTTTTACCGGTACAAGTTCTTAATAAAGAAGTTCAGGAATATATCTCCAAATATCAAAGAATATTCCAATATACCATTCAAATGGAATTAACACCTTATAGACCATACTATATTCCGTTCTAATGTTAAGAATCCGTACCACAGTTTCAGGACAAACTTTTTTTCTTGATACCTATCAGAACGAACCGGTGTTGGTAAACTTGTCGTTCGCAGAGCTTCAAGACATCACAAAGAAAAACTCAGCTTATTCCAAATCATTTTCTTTGCCTGGTTCAAAGATAAACAATCAGGTATTTAATTATTTCTATGACCTTAATTCTGTTCCAACAGATTTTAATCCCAATAACAAATATGAAACGGAGTTGTTATGGGATGGATATGAAATTCTAAACGGTAATCTAAGACTTAATTCAGTATCCGTTGCTGATGGTGAAATAGTTTATAATGTCACTTTTTATAATCAAATTGGTGATTTGATGTCAAACATCGGAGACCAATTTTTATTTGATTTGGATTTATCAGACCTCAATCACCCATATTCTCAGCAGGTTATCCCGCAGTCAAATCTCGACCCCACATTATTTCCAATCACGGGTAATACAAACTATTCGTATCAGAATGGAAAGACATTATGGGGATTATTCAATATTGGTTATGAGTATGACGCAAACAACGCTCTTGTTTCATCCAATACGCCACTCATAAAGTTCACACCGGTAAGTTATGGAACAAGTGCTGTAGCTTATGTTCCCACTTCACCTAACTTTGATTTCTCAGGAACACCAGTTAGAGACTGGTATTTTAAGCCAGCAATACAAGTAAAAGATTTATATGAGAGAATTGTTAACCAAGCCGGATATGAAATTAATTCATCATTTTTCAATACAGATTATTTTAAGAAATATTATCTCCCTCTCAAGTTCACCTCTGAATCCATTTATGCTAGAAACGCAATCCCTGCTTGTTTCACTTATACTGGTCTAACACCTTTCGTGGGAGGTATCGGTAGCACCTCAGGATATACAAATCCTTCAACAGGACAAACTTGTAATAGTCTTGGTTTTTCATCTGACACACAAAGCTTCCTTATACCTTCAGCATATACAGGTCAATATCAGATTAAGTTAACCTTTGAAGTTCAGCCAGCAGCCACATGTGATTTCTTGGGTATTTTCAGACCTCAGGTTCAACTCAAATTTTATGATGGTACAAGTATCACCACGATTTATAATCAGTCCTATTGTGATGTAAACTTGTATACAGTAAGTTTTGACCAAATATATACGGTCACTGGTGCTTCAATATTCTCATATATCTATCAAACCAAAGATGCCTTCGTTAAAAACTTCAAGTTTGAGATAATCAACCCCCCATCATTTATGATTGAGGGAAGCAATATTGACTACTCATTGGAGTTTCCTGATAACGATTATAAACAGATTGATTTTATAACATCGATAAACAAGTATTTTAATTTTGTTGTAGTTCCAAATCCTGACAATCCAAAGAGTTTGATAATTGAACCTATTGTAGATTATGTTGGAAAAGGTGATGTCTTAGATTGGACTACAAAAGTGGATTACTCAAAACCACAAACTCTATATCCTTCCAACATCTTAATCAATGGAACTCTTGAATACGATTTTAAGTTGGATAAAGATTTCGCAAACGATGATTTTAATAAAGCCGCAAACAGAACATTTGGAACAAACAAATTCTTATTGGGTCAAGATTACAAAGACCAGACAACAAAGTTTGATTATATGTTTGGGTCTCCAATAGACCTGACAATCGATAATGCCTATGTTCCAATTCTCACTGTTGAATCAATGTCAAAGGTTAATCAACAAGATAAAAATGGTATCGTCACGCAGCAGTTTCAATCGTTCAAGATATTACCAAGAATAATATTTAGGGGACCAACATTACCAAATGATTCGTGGGGTTTTATCGGAGGCTCAGGAATAACATCAGGTTCAATATTTTGTACATCAGGTATCACTCTTAATGTTACAGATGATGGTTTCATCAGATATGTCTCTTGTGGAAATATTACCAACTACCAGTTTGTAAATACAGGAACTTATGTTATCCCCATTTGTGCTGATGCTTCAACTGTGGCTGCAGGTATACCATATTCAAATCTAGCCGTATTTTCTATCACAAGTAGTGGAAGTACCTGTGATGACCTTGTGCTGCCAGAGCAATACCAATACTGGTATATGAATGGAAACGAGTTTGACAGATTTACAAACCTTAATAGATTTACCACATATCCTTTTAACTACAACAACTTCTCACATTACCTCAACTACAGAGGACTTGACCAACCAAATATCAAACCAGCAGAATTTGTATTCTCTGCTGATGACCTTTATTCAGTTTATTATCAGGACTATATCGAAGATGTTGTATCTTCAGATAACAAAATATATTCATGCTCAGCCTATCTATATCCTCAAGATATCAAAGCTCTCAGATGGAATGAAAAAGTATTAATTGGAAATCAATATTTTAGGATTAATAAGATTACAAATTTCAATTTACTTGAACCAACCATTTGTGAGCTTGAGCTCGTTAAACTGACAAGAGACTATGACGAACATAGAATTTTATATTATGATTTGACACCTTGTGCCGGTGGAGCAGTATTACATTCCAATTCAGATTTGATGTTCCACCTTTATGTATATGCCAATAACTATGTGAAACTATTTTCTGATTCCCTTGATTATCTTGGTTGTTATGGGGTGACAGTTGGAACATTTGATGAGACATATACCTATTCACATTACTATCTAAATTCAGCCTATACCACAAACCTTATTGGAATTTATGATAATTGTGATTGTACTGGTAGAACAGAATCAGATATTATTCAACAACCACCAAATGTACCTTTAACTTATTATTATTCAGGACAGAGTTGTGATGGTGCTGTAGGTTATGCTTTTAGTGCTAACACATCACCACTTCCTGATGTTGTTGTTAAAATAACCAATGGTATAGAACAAATATGTTTGTCAGCTATCACACCGAGCTACGCACAAATAATGACCTATGGATACCTATCAGCTTTCAGTTCTTGTACAGATTGTAATTTTGTTTCTCCTACTGCTACCCCAACAAATACACCATCGAATACTCCGACAGGAACTATCCCCGCAACACCAACTCCTACTCCGACTACTTCTCCTTGTATTTTCTGTTATGAGTATAGTTTCGGTCCTGCTACATCAAGTGGACTTCTAACATGGTTGGATTGTGATGGAATATTAAATGACACATTTGTGAATATTGGGGAAACTTATAATATCACTTGTACTGGTGCGAGAGAGGGAACTGTGACTGGTAATGGACCAATCACACAAGGAGCACTATGTTCCACAACTTGTCTCACACCAACACCTACATCAACAATTCCTGCTACACCAACAAATACACCGACAAATACTGGCACACCAACTTCAACACCTCCAAGTGTGACGCCAACAAATACGCAAACACCAACAGAAACTCCACCAAGTTATGTATGTTATTACTTCCAAAATGAGAATAGCAGTCAATCTACAATATTCTATTATGGAATATTTGCCGGTTCCACAAGTGAAGTATTAAATGCCGGTGAATCAAGACAAAGATGTGTTGACCCGAATCAATTCACACCATATTACACGGGGGGAGTGACAACGATAGGTGCTTGTAGTAGTGTCACAGTTTGTACGGATGATGGAGTCTGTGAGGGTTGTAATTAAATAAAATAAGATGAGTTGTAATTTTTATGTAAATGATAGTCCTGGCATCGCACAGATGGAAATATCAGGAACAACATGCTCAGGGTCAGTTGTGAACTACTTTGTCAGTTATGGACAAGGTGTGTGCATGAATAATGACTATCCAATTCTAAATCTTAATGGACTTGTTATTTCAGGAAGTTGTTTACCGGTGACACCAACACCAAGTCCTACTAGTCCCTATTATTGTTATACTTCAGCTCTCACTTATTATACAGCAACCTATGAATGTCCTAATGACGGAAATGATTATTTGGACCAATATGGAGTTATAAGAATTGATATATATGAGAGTTTAATTCAGAGTGGTAATCACCCTGATTATAATTTTGTTGTCACAAATGGAACAGACTCTGAAGTATTAAAAATAAAAAGTGGTGAGATATTTAACGAGTTCATATTTCCAAAAATTAATTTCTCTTATGGTGATACTGGATGTACTCAAACTCTATTACCGAATTGGTATATCTCATCAACTGCAGGACTTCCTGAATGTGTGTTTATAACACCAACACCAACTCTAACACCTACCAATACACCAAGCAATAGTGCTACTCCTACTTCTACACCAACACAAACCCCGACAAATACAACAACACAAACCGCAACAAATACGCCAACAACTACTACTACTTTGACAACAACCCCGACAAATACACCAAGTAATACCCCAACACAGACTAATACGCCAACAACCACTACTACTCTAACTGCTACGCAAACTTCCACTCCTACTATTACACCTACAAATACTCAAACTCAAACACCAAGCAATACAGGAACAATTCCTGCTACTCCAACACAAACCCCAACAAATACTTCTACACAAACAGCTACTAATACTTTAACCCCAACCAATACAATTTCCCCAACTAAAACTCCAACACCAACAAGCACACAAGAAGCAATCTGTCCTGAATCAATAACATTGAGTAGTTCCATTTTGTCAAATTATGCTGGAACTTATAATAGATTATATACATATTCAGGTGGTAGTTTCAATTACGCCTATCTACAATTATTTACGAATTGGGTATTCGATACAACAGATTCAACAGGAAATTATGGAGTTGTTTATGGAAAGTTCACTTCAGGAATTTATTATACAATGTATGGTTGGTCCAATAGTTCACCAAGTGATATTCAAGAATATCTAGTGGCAAGTTCCACAACAGGATATGTTGTTGGTTCGATAGTTCCTTCAATCATACTTTATACAAGTCCTATAACACCAGAAATTCTAAATTCAATAAAATTTCCACCAAGAGGGTTAACGAATTTGACTGATTCGTATATTGCATATCCTGAAATTTGTCCTTCTGCAACTCCTACTCAAACTCCTACCAAAACTCCTACTCAAACTCCTACTATTACTCCGTCGACTTCGTTTGTAAGTGGAACTACAGAAGCCGAAACATATCTCGCAGCTGTATTAGCAGGAGGAGGAACAGGACTTACTTCGACTATCTCGGGTGCAACTATTACTATGTTTAGAGACATCATGGCAAATAATCTTTGGGATAAGTTTACTGTCTTTTATCCAATGATTGGAGGTAACAGCGGAGGTATGAAGGTGAACGGAAAAAATCCTAGTACCAATGACTTAACCTTTAACGGTGGATGGACATTTAGCACAAGTGGTGCAACCGGTAATGCAACAAATGCTTATGCAAATACAGGAATACGGCAAAGTGGTCTAACTCAAAACGACGCATATATGTCAATATATGCAAATATTGGAACATCTGATACAACAGTAGATTGTGGTGTTGCTTCAGCATCGGGTAATAGTAGAAGTTTAATTTATACTAATGAAGGTAATGTAGCTGGTTGGGCAATGAATAGAGCAAATAGTGGATATATTACTTGGTCAAATGCGAGTAATAATGGAACAGGATTATATGTTGCAAATAGAACAGCATCAAATAACGAGGAAGGTTATAGAAATGGAACTGAAAGGGCTAGTGGAACCACTGCTTCAGTAGTATCATCTAATAATCCTTACATTTTTGGTGCAAGATATGGAGACGCTGGTGCTGAAGCATATAGTAATAGAAGATATTGTTGGTTCTCTCTCGGTAAATCTTTCACAGACGCAGAACAACAAACTTTCTCAACCATAATAAACACTTTCAATACAACACTCGGTCGAAATACATACTAAAAATATATTCATATATGAAGAACTACGGAGAAATACTAAAACTAGCCTTATCCCAACTTTCTTTGGTATTTCCAACAATACCTGAGAACGCCAAGATAGCTCCATTTTTAAACATTCACGACAATGGCAACCAAGAAAATACAAATTGAATTTGACCTGAATACCAATGAGGTAAAACTCGCTGGTGAAGCTACATTATCTTTAGCACAACAGGTTAGAATATTAACTAAAGAATTATCAAAAACTCCTGAAGGAACAAAGGAGTTTGAATTATTAAGAAGAAAACTCGGTGATACCAAAGATAATTTAGATAGAGTTAATGCTAAATCCCGTGAGTTATTTGGGACATTGTCATTAATTCCTGGTCCTATTGGGGAGGTTGCTGGTAAGTTGAATGGGGCAATTTCTTTGATGAAAACATTTTCAGGGTTTTCATTCAAGGATATTAAAAATCAATTCAATGGATTATTAGATGATATAAAAAATATATTTGTTGCTCTTGGTACATGGGGAGAACAGACAAAAGATTTAGAAGGGACTGTCGGAGACTTGAATGATACCACAGCCACCTTTTCAGAAAAGTTAGGACAAACAGCATCAAATGCTGGTGCTGCTGGTGATAGTGTTGTAAGTTATAATGAAAAATTACAACAGGAAATAGACTTAATGAAAGAAGCTGCTCTTGAAAGCGCAAACTCTATTTCTAAAAATAATGAGGAAATTGCTACTATAACTGAAAAAGCAAATTCGATTGAAGATTTAAGTTCATTGACTGACGAACAGGTCAATTCTTTAGTGGATTTGATTGATACAAATGAAGCTTTAACAGAAAACTTATCTGAACAAATTACAGTTGTAGAAGAATTACAAGTTCAACAAGAGGGTGCTGTTGTCACAACTCAAGCACAAACGGGGGCTAATGTTGCTCTAACAAGAAGTACGGTCGCAACATCAACAGCACTCAGAGTATTAAAAGGTGTATTAGCCTCTCTTGGAATCGGTTTGTTAATCATTGGCATAACAACTTTAATATCAAAAATTGGAGATTGGTTGACATCTACCGATGAGGCGGAAAAGGCACAGAAAGAATTGAATGACGAATTAGCAAAACAACAACAATTACTCGAAGGAGACCAAGCAGCATTTGAAAGGTCCTCAAATGAAAGATTAGCTTATCTAAAATCGATTGGTGCGAGTGAACAACAATTATCGAAAGAAAGAATCTCACTTAAAAGACAAGAAGTTATTCAATTACAAGCAGCAGAAGATGAAGCTCGAGCTTTATATAACTCATCACTTGGAAAAGCAAATAGGGAAACATTAGATAGATTAAACGATAATCTGAATAAAAGAATTGAAGCTACAAGAAATGGTTTATCATCCCTTAGAGTTCTACAGTTAGATGCTATTACCCAAAACAATAAAGACCAAGACCAAAAAAGAGACAAAGACCAACAAGCTAGAAATAAAGATTTAGAAGAATTAAAGGAATTTCAAAGACAAGCAGATTTGACTTTGATGGAGGCAAAAGATAGAGAGATTGCTGAAGTTCAAGACAAATACAAAAAACAAATTGACTTAGCTAAGAAATATAGACAGGATATCACGGACCTTGTCGCAGCTCAAGCTAAAGAAATCTTGGAGATTAATAAAAAGTATGATGAGGAATTGAGAACAAAAAAAATTGCCGATTACCAAGCTCTCATCACCATAGAAGAAAATCAACAAGATGTAGATACAGAAAGATTGATTCAATTACTCGGTAAAAGGAGAGACCTTGAATTAAAAGAAGCTAATCTTACAAGAGAACAAAAATTAGCAATACAAGCACAATATGAAGCTGATTTTAGAAAACTTCGACAAGATGCGAGGGAGAAACAATTAGTAGAAGATATTCAAGCTAGTGAGGGGAACTTTGAAAAACAAATTGAGTTATATCGTCAGTATGCTGATGAAATTATTAAATCAACGACATATACAGAAGCAGAAAAGTTAAGAATAATTCAAGAAACAAATGATAGGATTCTTTCTTTAGAACAACAAAGATTTGATAATGAGAAAACAAAACTTGAATTAAAAAGGGAACAAGACAGACTTACAAATACTGAGTATTATGATGAGTTGGATGCTTTGTATGTTAAAGAACTTGAAAGAGCTAAACAACAGAAAGACCAACTTATTATAACCGAAGCTGAGTATAATAAGAGAGTTAAAGAATTAAGTGATGCTAGGAATAATATCAGACAAGCGGAACTCGATGCTGAGATTGCCACATTTCAAGCTATAGGTCAAGGGCTTGTGGCTGTATCACAACTGATTGGTGAAAATACAAAACAAGGGAAAGCTTTCGCTGTTGCTGCAACATTAGTTAACACATACGCCGCAATCGCAGCACAATTAAGAACCGCAGCAGGTTCACTTGGCGGAGCGATACCAGGTTATGCGATAGCTCAGGCAATTGCTACAGGTTTGGTTGGATTTGCTCAAGTGAAGAAAATTTTATCAACTCAAGTACCAGCATCTACCCCATCTAATACAAGTAATATTGGGACGGGAGCAATCAATGTAAATCAGAGAAGAGCACAGGGAGGTATTGTATTTGGTTCAGGTG
>Ga0172364_10002494_pt1 | contig 14646 bp, 26 predicted proteins | sample LakKivSesite10cm_FD_114545 | JGI IMG/M metagenome (GOLD analysis project Ga0172364, IMG submission 114545) | Sediment microbial communities from Lake Kivu, Rwanda - Sediment site 10cm | ecosystem: Environmental > Aquatic > Freshwater > Lake > Sediment | place: Rwanda: Western Province, Lake... | reverse complement strand
TTCTTCCGGCTGACCACCCCATTCTTCAGGGAGACAACTAGTGACTAACGACGAAGAAGTTGCTCGTCTTCTGGGTATCATCGCTGAGCTCAAGAGGCTTCCAGTGATGGACATGTGCAACCGGTGTGATGACTGCATTCCTCTTGACCATGGCACTGGAGAAGCTGCTTGTACGCATCCGGCTCTTGGGCTGGAACGTCCTGTGGTGGCAAATGCTTCTCCTCCGGACTGGTGTCCCTTGAGAGGCAAGGCATGACAGTATTGGGTGCACTTACTATCACTGGCTTTGCCATCGGCATCGTGATACTTATTACTGTGGTAGAGTACTACTACGGAGAGGGAGACAAGTAACATGGACGACACGGACGTTGCTCACAAGCGCGACATCTACGAAGCGTGCTACGTGGACCACCAGAAGGCCGTGGCTGCTCTTGACCTTGCTAAGCACAGGTTGTCCGAGGCTGACATGCTCTGTCAGACTGCTCAGGCTGCGTTGTTGCTCGCGCAGGGCAAGTACGAGGCTAGTCTCAGGTACCGTGCTAAGAATGAGAGCAAGTCGTGATCACTCGTGCTAGAGAGGACGCGATCGAGGACACCATCGACGCCTTGCAGATGGGAGCTTCGGAGAAGGAAGCTCCTGCCATGATGCAAGAGTTGTTGAACGCGTTCCGCACCCTGCGTGCACAGCTTTCGACTGAACGTGAACGGTGTGCTAGGGAATGCGAAGAGATTCGCGATGCTGACAAGTGTACAGACGAAGCCTATGGGGACGAAGCCTATGAAGCTCTCTCGTTTGCAGCTTACCGCATTCGGAAGTTGACCTAGGAGTGTACCTATGAATGAGTCGCCAGTAGACTACTGGAAGCGTCGCGCAGAAGAGGCGCGCAAGTCGGCATTCTCTGATGGCGTTGCACGGGCGCACGAAGAGCTCACTGCTGCTCTGACCCGTGCCTACAAAGCTGAGGCCCAGGTTGCAGCGTTGCGGGAAGCGTATGCTCGGTGGGACGAGCTATCTCGTGCACCAATTGGCAAGTATGACGGACCAGCGGTCCTAGCTGCTCGTGATCAAGTAACGGCTGTCAATGCGGACGCTGAGGCGATTGCCATCGCCCGCGACCGTGAACTCCGAGAGACCGAGTGGAAAACGTTCTTCCGCCTCCTGTTCGAGGAGTGCGATCCGGCGCATGTCAAGGCGGGCAAATCCGGCCCCCAGTTCGAGTCTGGCGCGCAGAAGGCGGAAGACTATGCTTGGGCGCGCATTGCAATCGGCGCGCGACTGGATGCGTACTTCGGTCGTATTGAAGCAGAGCTTGAGGAGGCGCGTAGTGCGCGCGATGGGTTGCTTGCAATCATTCATCGTGACGGTGGTCAGTACACCGAGCAGCACGGAGTAGCCAAGTCTGTGGATGATGCACATGCTGCGTGGGGTGCGATGGTGCTTGCGCGGGACGAAGCACTGGCTAAGCTTGAGGTCGCTGCCCAGCGTGCACGCGACTCTGCGAGTAACTCTGTGCGTGAAGTGGTTAAGGACTTGGGCTGAAAGGACAACATGCAAACGTTCATGCCTTCAACTTCGTTCTCGGAGTCTGCTCGTGTTCTCGACCGTATGCGGCTAGGTAAGCAGCGCGTCGAGACGTGGCAGATCATTCAGGCTCTGACGCTTCCGACGTACGGGTGGAAGAACCATCCAGCTACGAAGATGTGGCAAGGCTTTGTGCCTGCTCTGGCTTGCTATGGCTTGGCTATGTGCGATGAGTGGCTGGCTCGCGGCTACTCGGACAGTCTTCGGCCCAAGTTTGCTGCGCTGGCGGATCCTTCCGCTCCTGTGCCAGCTTGGGTTGGAGACGATCGTGTGCACGTCTCCCATCGCTCCAAGCTGCTGGAGAAGCTACCGTCGTGGTACGCGCAGTGGAACTGGACTGAGGAACCTGGGCTTCCCTACTTCTGGCCCAGCAAAGGAGAGTAGTCATGCCCTTGAACGAATCGTTTGTCGAGAGACAGGTCTGGGAGTTGTCGCAGAGGCTTTCGGAGCTTGTCAAGAGCGTAAGAGACTTGACAGCCCGTATGGATGCGCTAGAAGCCAAGTTGCGCGCCAAAGGGATCTGACACATGACCACCGTATGCATCGTTGACATCGACACAACGCTCGCCAACAACGACCACCGCGCTGCCCTCCTGTTGAAGGATCTTGACGGCAAGATCACCCAGGAGAGTTGGGACGCCTTTTTGCAGGCTGACCTCATGGTGCTGGACACGCCACAGAAGCACGCCAAGGAGGTCGTGGACTACATGCGTAACCACGAGTACCTCATCGTGTTCCTGACGGGACGCAACGAGAAGCACTACGAGGCTACTCGCAAGTGGCTTCAGTCGCACATGGGTTGGGTTCCAGGCAAGGAGCCTCTCTTGATGCGTACCAGCGACTTTGCAGGTGTCGCAGCTTCCAAGTTCAAAGAAGCGGCATTCTTGCGGTTCGTAGAGGAGCGCAGGCTGCGAAACGCTTCCTTCCTGTTCTTCGAGGACGACAAGCACGTCATGGCCATGTGGCGCAAGTACGGTCTTGTCTTCCAGTGCCCAGAGGCTTGGCAGTGGATGAACCCGGAGGCGCCAGCAAATGTGGAGAACTCGTGGTCGCGTTGAGTTCACCCAAGCTACTTAAGACTCCAGTGGAGACACCCAAGGGTGTCGTCACCGTGTGTACGGCACGTCACTATCGTGAATCCTCCAAGCTGTGGCACGCGCGGCACTACCTTGCGGTTGCCACTCATGACAGGACACCGCAGTACTGGATTGACAAGGCTGGTGCTCTTCTGACGACAGGAAAGGGTGAACCATGACCGTACTAGAGCAAGCAGTCGCAGCGATGGTGAGCATCGGCTTTGACGAGTCCAGAGCTCTCCACGTTCTGCAAGAGAACGCGGCACAACTCAGGCGTATCAAGCCCAGCATGACCGAAGAGGATGCGCTAGACAGAGAGGCGCGTGCTACGTTGATTCGCTTCGGGGAGTGACCAATGTCGCTGACCTACCACCACGTGTCGTTGGCCGATCATCCAGTGCTTGGTCTCCGGAAGGCTTCGGGTCTGTCACGCAGGATGCGTGAGCTTGTCAGTGACCTGGACCTCCAGCCGTTGAGAGCAACCAACGCTGTGGTGGCGTACTGCGACCACAAGATTGTGGGTTTCTTTCGCTACACGGTCAGTGGGCGCAAGCTTACTGCTCGTGGCACTTGTGTTCACCCTGAGTTTCAGGGCAAAGGAATCGCCGCCAACTTGTGGAAGCTCGCGCTACGTCGCGCCAAGCCTAAGCACGTAACTGTTTGGACTGCGTCGTATGCTGGCGTGAGGCTCTCCAGCTTCCTACAGCGCACACACAACCACATCGACTGGACGATTGCATAGCTAGAAAGGAGCTAGACATGGCCTCAGACCGTGATAGATACCTGCACGTCTCCGTACCCATCCCCGAGGATGTTTGGGATCGTCTTGAAGGTGTTGTTCGGGAGGAGGTTCAAGCCTACCTTCGTAGCGACCGGTTCCTAGCGGACACGCGCTCTGTTGCACAGGACAAGATGAAGAGCTACGTGACCCATCTGTTTCAGGGCTACGGCGGAGACAGTCATCCGCTCAAGAAGCTCTTGGAGGGAGCAGCCAGTGAAGTCCTGCAAGAAGCTCTGACGACCTTGCAGAACAAGAACAAGGGCTGACAGCAGGTGTGTCAACTAAGTTGGAGATAGATTTTCACGATGACTCGGACGACCAATGGGCTCACATCATACTTCGACAGGAAGGTATGCGTGGGTTCAAACTCTACTTGACTTGGTTGCCTGAATTCTTGGAAGGACTCGAAAGTCCCAACGATCCAAACGGTGTCTGCATCTTCAAGAACTATCACGTGCGTAATACAAGGACATCGTGTACACTGTCCATTTCGTCTCTTGAGGACCCGCTGTTGCATCTTGATGCGGGACAGAAAACGAAGCTGATTCAGCACTTGAAGGATCAGTACGCCTATTACCTTTGAAGAAATGGAGCAGACATGAGTGCAGCGGGTACCATCCGTTCGTTCACCCTTTCCGAGTCGTTCGTGAACGAGTACAAGGACAAGCAGCCAGAGTGGGGCTACAACGGTCTTGGTTACGTGGTCTACAAGCGTACCTACGCGCGCGTGACTGAGTCAGGACAGTTGGAAGAGTTCTGGGAGACGTGCAGACGCGTCGTTGAGGCGACGTACGACACTCAGAAGAAGCACTGCAAGCAGCTAAAGCTTCCTTGGGATGACCGCAAGGCACAGCGTTCCGCACAGGAAATGTTTCGTCGCATGTGGGAGTTCAAGTGGCTTCCTCCTGGGCGCGGCTTGTGGACCATGGGTACGGAGTTGGTTGACCGCATCGGTGGTACCAGCGCCAACAACTGCGCTTTCGTGTCCACCGCAGGAATCAAGGACGATTTCGCAGACCCGTTCTGTTGGCTGATGGACATGCTGATGCTCGGGCTTGGTGTTGGCTTCGACACTCATGGTGCTGATCTCGTGAAGATTCAGCCTCCGGTCTATGACCCAACTCAGACGCACGTGGTTCCGGACAGCCGAGAAGGCTGGGTCGAGCTTATGCGTCTCTACCTGAATGCTCATATCGGTAAGTGCGTCATCCCAAAGATCGACTACTCGAAGGTGCGACCAGCAGGAGCGCCCATCAAGGGTTTCGGTGGTGTGGCCAGCGGACACGGTCCGCTGAAGGAACTAGTGGAGGGCGTCGCCGCTCTGCTGGAGTCCGCTCATAACAAGACCATCACATCTACTATCATCGTAGACTTGTGCAATCTGGTCGGCAAGTGCGTGGTAGCAGGTAACGTTCGTCGCAGTGCACAGATCAGCTTCGGCGATTTGGCAGACACTGAGTTCCTGGACCTGAAGAATCCGGATCTTCATCAAGCAGCACTGTACTCCCATCGTTGGGCGTCCAACAACAGCATCTTTGCTGAAGTAGGCATGGACTACACGGACGTGGCAAAGCGCATCGCTAAGAACGGCGAGCCGGGACTCATGTGGCTGCATAACGCGAGGAAGTACTCGCGTATGTCTGAGCCGGACTGGAAGGACAAGAACGCTGCCGGTGGAAACCCTTGCCTGGAGCAGACCCTACACGACCGCGAGATCTGCTGTCTGGTGGAAACCTTCCCGAGCAGGCACGACTCTGCTGAGGACTACCGCAAGACTCTGAAGTACGCGTACCTGTACGCTAAGACCGTGACCTTGATTCCTACGCACGACTCACGCACCAACATGGTCGTGATGAAGAACCGCAGGATCGGCTGCTCCATGTCTGGTATCGTGCAGGCCATCCAGAAGTTCGGTAGGCGCACGTTCTTGAACGACTTCTGCGACAGGGGCTATGCGTATGTCGCGGAGCTCGACCAGATCTACTCAGACTGGTTGTGCGTTCGACCCAGCATCAAGATCACGTCGGTGAAGCCGTCCGGTACAGTCAGCTTGCTCGCTGGAGTCACTCCAGGCATTCACTTCCCTCACTCTAAGCACTACATCCGTCGTGTGCGCTTGCAGGAGAACTCTCCGTTGGTGAAGAAGCTTTACATCGCAGGCTACCCAGTAGAGGACGACAAGTACAGTCCCAACACGATGGTCGTGTCCTTTCCCATCGAGGAAAAAGATTTTGACCGAAGCAAGGAGGCTGTGACCATGTGGGAGCAGCTTGAGCTTGCTGCACAAATGCAGGAGTTCTGGGCGGATAATCAAGTGTCCGTAACTATTACCTTCTCTCCGAAGGAGGCAGCGGATATCAAGTACGCCTTGGAACTGTACGAGACTCGCTTGAAGGGCGTTTCCTTCCTTCCGCTCTCTGACCACGGGTACGAACAGGCTCCGTATGAGGCGTGTACTGAGGAAAAGTACTTGGAGCTCATGAAGGATATTACTCCGTTCAGTGCGGACATGCTGGTGCACGAGAGCGATAGCAAGTTCTGCGATGGTGAAACCTGTACTATCTAGCGTTGACCGAAGGGTATCCATACGCTAGAATATCCTACCCGGGGTAGTCCGGAGAGGTAACTCATGCTTGGACTTTTCAAGAATCTCATTCCGGTGGCACCCCAGGTCGATACCGGGGCTCCTGGCAATCGTTCTCCACAGCGTCTAGCGGGCGTTGGCGTTGCTGAGTCTCAGACCCGCAGGAAGCTGAAGCCAGGTCACTTGCACCTGATTCTCGTCGGCTCAGCCGGTGTCAGGGTCCGTTTCTCTGCGAACCCTGCACTGGGTGCAGGTGCCGTTGATCCTACGCGTGACGTGGTGTACGGACCGTGGTCCATCATTCCTTTCGTTCCTGAAGAGGGTGAGGACCCCACACACGGAAGTACCTTCGTCTACGCCGAGGCTGCTGATGGTGCTGCTACGTATGAAGCACATGTTGTGGTTCTACAGGGCTGATTCCTTCTAGGGAGAACTCATGCCGGAAGAGAAAAAGCCGAGACCTGTTGGTCCTGATGGTATGTGGTGGGTCTTGGATCGCATCCAAGATGACCTTGACCGTATGGATGAGAAGTGGGACGCAAACATTGCGTCTATGACCAAGGTCACGGAAAACCTTGCCACCATGACCAGCAAGGTTCAAGAGCTGAACAAGTTGCTTACTGTAGACGACCAGAATCCTGGCGTACTCACGCAGCTAAGAACAGTCACCTCTGACGTGAAGGATATCAAGCAGCTACTAGGTTCTCTTCGCGAGAGCGTTGACGCGGTGAAGGCACAGACCGGCACCAAGACCCCCAAGGAAGTGCAGCTTGCCAAGCTCCGAGCCATTGGCAGTGTCGCTGGCATGCTTACCTTGGTCATTCCGGGCATCCTCTCCTTCATCCACAACTTCCTGTGACCCGTCCTTGACAGGCACGTCTGCATCGCTCATACTCATACTACGAGGGGCAACCATGCAGAAAACGTGTGAAAACTGTGCCAAGGTCTTCAACACCAAGGACGCTCGACAGAAGACGTGTGGAAAGCTGTGTGCGGACGTTCGCCGCTCCAAGGTCCAAGTGAAGTCAGCCAAAGAGCTACTTCCTAAGCTTGCTGTGACGCACCCCCTGAGGCTGGAGCTTCCGCCACCAGAAGAGCTTCCCGCGCCGTACGCCAAACGTGTGTATGACATGTGGGCAACTCTTGTCGGTACTGGTGATGTTCCCACGAGGATTGCATGACAAAGAAGAGTGCAGTGTCTACTAAGTCGGACGTAGTTGCGATTGTGTCTGACATTCACTTTGACCTACACCACGGACCAACGTGGCGTGCTTTCAGAAAGTGGCACTCGGATGTTCGACCGGCTAAGACGGTCATCCTTGGTGACTTCGTGGACCTTGGAATGATGAGTCGCTACGTCCAGGACTCTCATTCTCCCATCCATGCGATTCCTCAGATTCGCATGTTCGTGGGTGAGGCCAATGCTTTGGCGAAGGAAGCCAAGGAGGTTGTCGTCGTGGAAGGTAACCACGACGAACGTTGGTCGAAGATGATCTTCGGAGTTGCACCCATCGCGCTCAAGGATGCATTGGGACTGTCACTTCAGGAGCAGTGCCGCGCGCAGGGACTGGACAAGTCAGTCCGTTGGGTCCGAGAGGACACCATCACTCGCGGAGTCAGGTGCGGTCCCTTCATCCTCCGTCACGGGCACAACCAACAGGGTCGCTTTGGTGGAGGAAAGCACTTGGCGGCTACCCGCCTTGGAAAGACCATGGGTGTCTCGGAAGTCTTCGGGCACCATCACCGAGCACAGGTGTTCTGCCAGACCTCGCTCGGAAAGACAGCAGTCGCAGTCTGTAACCCCTGCATGACCGGGGACCACGAGTACAACAAGGACCCCGACTGGCAGAGAGGGTTCACAATCTTGGAGCTCTACGGACCGGACAAGTGCTATGCTAGTCCGTTCCTGGTGGTGATGAACGAGGGGCACTTTTCCTACAACGGAAAGGTATACGACGGTAACGTATGACCTGTATCGTGGCGATCGAACATGAAGGCATTGTTCATCTAGGAAGTGATTCCTTCCTGGGGGGTGCTTTCACCCGTGACCAGTTGGATCGCCCAAAGTTCTTCACCAAAGGCCCGCGCTTCGTGATTGGGTTTGCTGGAGGTTTGCGCGGCGCTCAGATCGTGGAGCACGACCTTTCCTTCCGTAAGCGCAGGAAGGGTGAGGATGAGGAGTCCTATCTGGTGACTGAGGTCGCCCACAAGCTCCAGACCAACTTCAAGAAGGTTGGAGCCGCTATCCTGGACGAGGGACACGTAGAGTCTCACGACGCTGACTTCCTGGTGTGCATCAATGGGAAGGTCTTCGTCATCCAGGATGACTATTCTGTGATCCGTTCGAGGCATGGCTTTGCTGCCATCGGTGCAGGACAAGACTTCGCTCTTGGAGTACTTGGATGCCTCAACTCCACTGAGAGCGCACTGGACCCACAAGCCAAGATCAAGCTAGCGCTAACAGTAGCAGCCGAGTTCAGTCCACAGGTCTGTGGACCGTTCCACATTGCAGAGGTGTAAACATGAGCGAGAATGAGACAAAGAAGGAAGCCAAGGTCCGTACGTCAATCACGATCAACCCGGATGTGCTTGACCGCGTACGTCAGGTGTGCGAGGATAAGGCTCGAAGCGTGTCCAGCTTCATCGAAGAGTCGCTTCAGGAGAAGCTGGCGAAGAGTGACACAGGGAGCGGTGCATGACCAACGAAGAGGCGATCGAGCAGCTAACCGCCCTCACCGAGAATTCCACGGTCTCAGCCTCCTCAGCAGAGGCTCTTGAGATGGCCTCGGATGCGCTTGCGTTTGTGCAGGGTTTGCACGAAATGTTTCAGCAGAACGCGATGACTGCCAAGGAGAATTCAGACCTCAACGAGCTGGAGAACCTTGTGGATGCGGTTCATGGTGAACTGGCAGCGGCTTGCATCTTCCTTTCGGAGCCGAGCTTCTCTCGTGTTCCGGACATGCTTCGTCTCATCTCGAAGAAGCTGAGTGAGCAGGTAGATGAGAAGGAAGTACCCTTCGTAGTCATCAAGGGCTACGAACGCTTGGCAAAGCGCATTGAGGTGACAAGACTCAACATGCAAGCTCTGGCCAAGAAAACGACAGAGCCCTCTTGACAAGAGCGCAGCACCTGCTAGGATGTAGATATGCTTTCTTGTTTCCTCTCTAAGTTCCAGTGGAATACCCAGTATGCGGCGCGCCTGCCCGGAGGCTGCGTGTAAGCACTGCTACGCTCATAGCACGCTTACACGGCCTCTCAGGGAAACCGAGAGGCCGTTGTCGTTTCTGGCTTGACGAACAAGAAGGCATGCAGTACACCCGACAGGTGACACGGGAGCAAAGCTAAAAAGGATAGGCACCTGGCTCTTAACCAGGCCATAGTGGGTTCGATTCCCACTGCTCTCACTCCGGTTTCGTCTAACGGCAGGACAACGCGCTCTGAACGCGTTAATCGAGGTTCGATTCCTTGCGCCGGAATCATTGACAACTGAATACGGTTTGTGAACGGGAGTCCTCAAGACTCCCACATTGGGGTGAATGCACTGTTTGGTTTGTGCAGTACGGCTGTTAACCGTATGTGCGGAGGTTCGATTCCTTCCGCCCCAGCTTGACATTCTACCAGAGCAATCGGCTGTTAACCGATTGGTCCTAGGTTCGACTCCTAGAGGTAGAGTTCGTGTTTGTGTGTCGCCGTCTTAGCTGATGTGGTCATAGCAGTGGTTTGAAGAACCTCGGAACTCAGTTCGATTCTGAGAGACGGCATACGGTTGTGCTAAAAGTGGTCTTTCACCCCGTCTGTAAAACGGGAGCCCTCGGGCAATGAGAGTTCGATTCTCTCCGCAACCATAGGATGAATGCTGATTGGGACTACATCAACTTTTCTTGATACCACACGTCTCTTTCGTTCTTGTCATCCGCTAATCAACCGGGGTGTCGCCCAATGGTGGGGCACTTGTTTTGGGTACAAGCCCATGTAGGTTCGATTCCTATCACCCCGATAGAGGAATGCCAGTAGGGATTACATCTTCACACTGAAGACCAGAGGTTCGACTCCTCGGTAACAAATAGGGGCCGGGGCCGGCCCCTCATCTCTACAATCTTGTCCTCGAACTTTCTGGGTTGCAGATGTACTGGCGGCATAGCGGGCTTTTAACCCGTCCGGAAGAGTTCGATTCTCTTGCGACCCACTGAAACCCTGCTATCGTCTAGAAGTTCTGGATGACGGTCTGATAAACCGTAGGTGGAGGAGCGTTACCTCCTAGCAGGATACCCGAGGCTGCGAAGCCTGTGTTCGTAGCTATCGTGGACAATGCTTGTATAGCCATCTGGGATGGCGGCGGTTTGTCTAACCGTGTCAAGGCGGGTTCGATTCCTGTTACAAGCGTGTGGCTGAAACCGAAGTAGTCGAGGTCAACGGCTGTGACCCGTTGTAGTAGCCGGTGCGAGTCCGGTCGGTCACTCCAAGTTCGTTTGGAGAATGCTCAGAGGGGTCTACATCATACGGAGATCGAGGTCTTGGTTCAATTCCAGGCGGAGGCATCCTGTGCCTCTGTAGCCTAACGGTAGGGCGCGTAAACGACTCTTCAACTTTTGTCTCCATCTATATTCCCATGGATACCAAGTTCTGTGAAGACTGCGAACAAACTAAGGAGATAAGTTACTTCTCTTACAGAAACAAGAGCAGGGGAACGAGGCAGGCGTATTGCAAGCCTTGCATGAAGCTTCGCAACGCTGAACACTATCGAACGACTGAAAGAACGTACAAAGGAAAGGTAACAGAGATTAGAGAACGAAACAGACAGTTCGTAGACCTTGCCAAGCAAGGTAAGCCCTGCATAGACTGTGCTAAGCATTTTGAGCCATATCTCATGGATTTCGATCATGTGCGTGGTGCGAAAGTCCTCGCAGTTAGTGCGATGTCCCATGCTTGCTACAGCCTTGAATCGTTGCAGGCGGAAATAGACAAGTGCGAACTGCGTTGTTGTATGTGTCATCGTAGGATGACAAGACACAGGTCAGCACAAACATAGGTTAGTGGTCCCGGGTGACCGAAGCGCCTCCAAAACGCTTGTCGAGAAGGTTCAACTCCTTCCTAGCCTGTATGGGCGGGTAGCTCAATTGGGAGAGCACTCGGTTTGCACCCGAAAGGTTGTCGGTTCAACCCCGATCCTGTCCATCTTGCCGCCATAGTATAGTGGTCATTACTCTGAGTTGGTATCTCAGTGATGTGAGTTCGATTCTCACTGGTGGCTTTGGAGAATGCTAGTAGGGATTACATCTGAACTATGTGACCATCTCTACAAACAACTTGTCTCCTCTAATGTCCTCGTAGCATAACGGATAGTGTACATGGCTACGAACCATGCTGGTGGGGGTTCGATTCCCTCCGAGGACGCTTTGCCCTTGTATCACAACGGATAGTGTACTCGCCTTCTAAGCGAAGTTGTGTGGGTTCGATTCCTACCAGGGGCGCATGCCTTCGTAGCTCAGTGGATAGAGCGGCCGTTTCCTAAACGGAAGATCGCAGGTTCAAGTCCTGCCGAGGGCGTTTCTTGCACGGGAGGCCGACTGGTGAGGCAACAGTCTTACACACTGTCTCATGTGGGTTCGATTCCCACCTCGTGTACTTTCATGCCAGCGTGGCGGAATTGGCAGACGCGTCGGATTTAGGCTCCGATGCCCGTGAGGGCGTGAGGGTTCGACTCCTTTCGCTGGTACTTTGCGGTTGTGGCGGAATCTTGGCAGACGCACTACCTTGAGGTGGTAGCGGGTTAACCCCCGTGGGAGTTCGACTCTCCCCAACCGCACTTTCTTGCCCCTGTGGTGGAATCGGCAGACACGCCTGTCTCAAAAGCAGGTGTCCTTCGGGACGTGAGGGTTCGACTCCCTCTTGGGGCACTAACTGTGCTAGACTAATAGATGTCCGGTAGTAGTAGGTCTTCACGACCAACGGTCAACCTTTGTTTCTATCGCAAACCAACGGGTGAAAGTTGCCGTACTCATGTTCATTGGAAGGTGAAGTCTGACAGTGGTAAGGTCATCAAAGTGTGCGACAGTCATCTAGCTTGGGCCTTGCGCTTCACCGGACTCCCGGCTAGAGTGGATGAGTTTCCTCCGAAGAAGAAAGATTCAGATACATAGCGGTGCAGGCGGAGATGCCAGCCTGGCCTCATAAGCCAGGACAACCAAGCGCGACTCTTGGGGCCGCAACCAAGCCAACACACTAGGGATTAGTAGTCGGGTCTCATACGCCTGTACTCGTGAGGTTCGAGTCCTCCTGTTGGCACTATCCGGTATGAGTCCCTGGTTGGGCTACAGAGCCTTATGAGCTTCGTGTGCCGGGTTCGATCCCTGGATACCGGACAACATCTTGACCGACAGAAAGGTCAGGTAACTATGAGAGAACACAGAACATTGCTGCTGAACTCCACGTACGAGCCTTTGAGAGTCATCTCTTGGCAGCGTGCGGTCATCCTCTGGTTTGAGGGTAAGGTTGAGATCGTTGAGGAGTACTCCGATTTCCAGCTTACCTCGATGAGTGTGAACATCAAGTGTCCCGCAGTTGTACGTCTCTTCGAGTACGTCAACGGGAAGCGTCACCGTGTGAAGTTCTCACGCGTGAACGTTTTCTCGCGAGACCGATACACCTGTCAGTACTGTGGTGACAAGCCTGGCACCGCTGGATTGACTTACGACCACGTAGTTCCAAGGTCGAAGGGTGGAAAGACAGTCTGGGAGAACATCGCAACCTGCTGCATTCCTTGCAACTCCAGGAAGGCTGACCGCACTCCTGTTGAGGCAAAGATGTCTCTCCGCAGCAAGCCAGAGAAGCCGGACTGGACACCAAGAGCCAAGTTGATCATTGGCCTTCCTACGACTCCAGACCAGTGGCGCGACTACTTGTACTGGAACTCGGAGTTGGAGAATGACAACTGAACTCTCAGTCCACTACGAGAAGAGCACGGTACGTGAGGATCCTAAGATCCAGGTTGGTCTTCACGTACCTGCTCTTACCTATCTCAAGCTCTTCTTCTATGCCTTGCTAGGCAGGCCACAGGCAGTACAGCACGTCCTGACGGCTCAGGAGATCGAGAACTTGGCTAAGCTGATTGTGCGCTGGCGCATCGTCTGCAAGATTCGCGGCGCGAAGAAGGTAGGGGCAGAAAAGTAGCGGGAACATGTACAAGCTAGTCGTGCTGATGGTGGTTGTTGCTGGACTCCTAGGATCCTGTGCTCCGCTGACCGAGGCAGAAGCTTCGGAACAGGGGCTACTTCATCAAGAGGCTGACCCGGTGGTCATCAGACCCGATGACCCCTACATCGTCCTGCTTCCAAGAGGCGGGGCAACTCCTCTACCTGTCACGCTCGCCCCAGAGGAAGTCTGTTCATGCGAGTGGCAAACGTGGGAAACCTCCAGTGGGTTGATGTGCCTCGGAATCGTTTGCTCGCCCGTCTGCCTACCTGAGTACGCAGCCTGTCGGGAACGCCAGGCTTGTATCGCTCCTCCGGGAGTGAGCTTCTGAATCGCGAGACAGCAAAAGGGATGGTCGCTGATGGGTAGTTCATTTTCACGAAGGTCATCGACAAGAGGAGAGACGACATGATCCAAGCATATGGAAGTGGTCCGATTGTGAAGCCGCCCGAGATCCCTACGGCTGCGCCGTGGGTCGCTCCGGAGACATCGCTACGCGTTGACCTCGATGTGTCGAGGGCGCGGCTCGGTGCGCCTCAGCGCGCACGGGTGTCGCTGCGTCGCGAAGCTGGTAAGACGTTCATGCGCATCGAGAGCGCGGGGCGCCTGCTCTCCGAGGTCGTGTTTGAGGGCGACTCGGTCTCGATCGAGGTGGACCTGTGACCATGGTTAACGAGGTTGAGTGATGGAAGGAAAGATGGCAGTGGTGCCATACCGGCTTTGAACACCGGGTGCCGTAAAAGGTCGGGTTCGACTCCTATTCTTTCCGTTGGAGAGTGAAGTGGCCTGGGGCCACACCTGTCTGGAACACAGGCGTACTCGCAAGGGTATGGGGTTCGATTCCTCCTCTCTCCGTTACTGCTTGGCCAGTGGAACCAAACATTGTGGATGCCGACGTGTGCGAGTTGGTAGCACGACTAGGACGCCAGGCAGTAACTGGAAGGTGAATTGCTCAGGGAGCAAGCCTGTCTCGAAAACAGGTGGCCGTTAAGTCGGCCGGGGTTCGATTCCTCCTCCTTCCGTATGGAGAGTAACCTAAGCTGGGCTTAGCACTGTTTGCTAAACAGAGGGTACTTAGAAATGGGTATGGGGTTCGATTCCTCTGCTCTCCGTATGGTCCCATCGTCTAGCGGCCTAGGACACTGGCCTCTCACGTCAGGAACCGGAGTTCAAATCTCCGTGGGATCATTTGGCCCCTTCGTCTAATGGCTAGGATAGGAGATTTTCACTCTCTTGATCGTGGGTTCAATTCCCCGAGGGGTCAAACGCGGGCATAGTATAACGGTAGTATGAAGCGTTGCCAACGCTTTGGACAGGGTTCAAATCCCTGTGCCCGCATGACGCGGTTGTGGTGTAGCGGAAACATCACTGACTTCCACTCAGTTGTCGCGAGTTCGAGTCTCGCCAGCCGCTCTTCCGGTTCACAAACCGT
>Ga0172364_10002493_pt1 | contig 14647 bp, 22 predicted proteins | sample LakKivSesite10cm_FD_114545 | JGI IMG/M metagenome (GOLD analysis project Ga0172364, IMG submission 114545) | Sediment microbial communities from Lake Kivu, Rwanda - Sediment site 10cm | ecosystem: Environmental > Aquatic > Freshwater > Lake > Sediment | place: Rwanda: Western Province, Lake... | reverse complement strand
TACACCAAGAATAACTATTTGCACAAGGTCTCCTTCCTTTAAATCCCACCCGCTTTTTTCTGCTACCTCTCTGGCAACAAACCCTGCCGAATAACTGCCTTGATATTCTTGGATTTCTACTTCCCCTAATCTAAAACTGGCTGTTTCATGGTCTATTTTTTTGTGCTGTCTCTTATTCTTCCCCCTATTTCAATATCTATCCTAGAATCCTTTTCCCTGCCATTTCCATCTCCATATTTTTCGTTTGCCATTTTGTCCTTTTTATTCAAACCTCGCCATTACAGAGCCGTCTTTTAATTTCACAGAAGTAGTCTTCCTTTTCTCTTTTATTGCTACTTCTTGTCCTTGATTTGTATTAGTCTGTTCTTGATAATTATTTGGATTAAACATCCTGACATCCACAAGCATTCCATCTTCTTCTTTGGGCGTGAAAGGTTTTCCTGTTTCTGAATTAATTCCTATTTTAGCTGCAACAAACTGCCCAAGTCTTTCAAAATATTTTTTATTCTCATTTGCAGGCCTTGCTGTCAATCTTCCATCTGCAGAAATTATTTGGTAATCTGTTGTTGCACATAATCCATATTTTGTGTCATGTCCTAAAAGATACCACTTTCCTCCAGAGCATGCCTTTGTTGCCTCAATTTGCAGTCTTCCCCCTGCGCCTAAACCATGCCCTTTGGCGAAAATATCAACAATCTCCTCAATAATATGCATTCCTGAAAACCTTTCTTCTCTTACAATGTCTTTAGAGCCGTTTGGCATATAACCTCTCCTCTTGCTAGTATCAGCCATAGTAGGAATTTCACTTTGAGGTATGATTTCTGTATCTATACTTGCACGACTATCCAAACTCCTCCCTTTTTCGTCTTGTTCCTGAACTTCTTCGGGTGGAAAAACCTGTGTTTTTATAGGGGCTTGAGGAACATTTCCATTACCTATCTCAACTATTTCAGGCTCGGCTACCAAAGCTTTGTCTATGTCTTCCATTTGCCTTTTGTTAAAGGCTTCGGTGCTTTCTCCAAATTTTCTTTTTGACATTTTTTCTCTAATTTATCCTATTTTTTATAAGCTGTCCTAATTAAAATAAGTTTCATGAAACCTATTGAAACTTAATGAAACTTTATTATTTATATACTTTTCTATTTGTCGCTACTATTAAGTTGCATACTGAAAGGTTTATAAACTCCAGAATATATGTTATTGTATGGTAGTAACAAAAACACATATGCAAGGGAATGCATATGAAGATGCAAGAAAAGTAGTCGAAGCTATAGTTGCCAAAAGACAAAATCCCAGAAATACCCTTATAAGACCAGACAGGATATATGTCAGTATAGCAAGTTCTTATAATGGCTCAAGGCCAAATTTAGACAGGCAGATTATGAAGATTGCAGAAATGTATGGAGTTGATAGTATAACTGCATTGGATTTCCTTCACTTAGCTTATGATGAATTTGAAGCCGAAAGAAGGGCATTGGGAGATACAAGACAATACGCCACTGATGAGCAAGCAGTTTTAGAAGCGATAGCAGAAAGAACATCTGGAGAAGGATTAAAACACATGGATACTCTTCAAGCGATAGGACAGGGGCGACTTGAAGCAGATTTTGTGAAAGAAGCAGAAAACAAGTTAGATGCTTTTTTTGGAATTTAATTAAAGCCAACTTCAAAAGAGGTTAAAAAATGACAGCGAAAAGAGGAAATGACAAGCTGGAACTTTATGTTTCAAAAATTCCTGATTTCGACAAGAGCTTCAAATACCTGGGAGACAGGCCCTCTTTTCTTGGCTATGTAAAAACAAATAGGCAATGGAAAGGCAGGTTTTCAAAACCAGACAAAGGTTATGTTCTTGTAGGCGGAAATGAAGGCTTTGATGCAAATCTCTTTTTTATGTACATATGCAGAACATATGATGATTATCTTAACTTAGTGAAAAAAGCTCTTGCACCTGTGCAAGAACCTGAAAAAACTTCTTGGTTAAGAAGAGTCTACAATGCTATTCGAAGGCAAAAAAGCGAGCAATAGCCTTAAAAACTTATTTTATCTAGTTAGTTAATGCAAAGGATTTCATTTTATGACCAGATTGCAAGCAACAAAAGAAAATCGTTTTTTCTTATATTCATGATTTTCCTTGTTTTTGTCCTTTTGGGATATGTGATAGGGCAGATATATGAAGGTTATTTCTTTTTTATAATGATTATTGCCATAATCTTTTCTTTGATTTATGTGGTCGGAGGATATTATAATTCTGATAAAATCGCCCTGGCAAGCGTAAACGCTGCTCCGGCTTTAAGGGAAGATTTTCCAAGATTTCATAATATTGTTGAAGGACTATGTATCGCAAGCGGTATGCCAAAGCCCAAATTATATATTATGCGCTCAGACCAGATTAATGCCTTTGCAACAGGCAGAGACCCAAAAAATGCAGTTATTTGTGTAACTACAGGCTGCCTTGACAAGCTAAATAAAGTCGAGCTTGAAGGTGTTCTTGCCCATGAGCTTTCACACATTGCAAATTTTGACATTCGTTTTATGACTCTTACTGCTGTCCTTGTTGGCATGATTGCTATTGCTTCTCAACTATTTTTGAGAAGCTTGTGGTTTAGAAGCAGTAGTGGAGATAGAGGAAAGGGAAATGTAAAAGCAGTCTTGTTAATTGTTGGAGTCTTATTGGCAATTCTTGCACCTATTTTCACTCAGCTTGTCCAGCTTGCCATTTCAAGGAAAAGAGAATTCATGGCAGACGCCTCTGCAGTCAAGTTCACAAGATATAATCAGGGGCTTGTCAATGCATTGAAAAAAATAAAGGGTGAGCATATGCCTGAGAAAAGAATAAGCTCTGCAGTTGCTCCTTTATTTATGTCAGACCCTTTCAGAAGAAAAGCTTCTGGCTTGTTCCAGACACACCCGCCAATTGATCAGAGAATAAAAGTTCTTGAAAGAATGTAATTTAACTATCTATCTTTTTTCTCTTTCCCTTTGCACACTTTCTAAAGCAGAAATTATTTCTTGCATTGTTAATTGTTCTTCAGGATATCTTTCCCCAATAGCCAAAAAAGAATCTTCATATCTTAAAATAGTGTTTAAATAAGAATTTGGTATTGGCCTTCCAGCCTAAGACTTCAGCCATCTAAATTCCAAATCCCATATCGCCTCTCCAACCATAGTTTCTCTGCTGTTAACCCGGATAAAAGCATAACCCCTAGGTGGCATGACACAATAGCAGAGCCTGAGCTTATCACCTTCGTTATCTTCTAACTTTGAGTATCTCCTTTCTGTCCCATTTTGATGTTCCATTACCCAGCCCCAATCCCTTGTTCTTGGAATGGGCGTTTTTCTGCTAGTTTTTTTAGGCATTTTTATTTTAAATTCTCCATCTTCCCTTGCTTTGAACTACTCTTCCATCTAAAATTATTTTTGCTTTTTTCATGTCTTTGACAATATCCCAATGTATTGCAGAATCATTTCCTCCCCCATTATCTTTGTAAGCTCTTCCGAGAGCAAGATGTATGGTTCCGTCTATTTTTTCATCGAATAATAAGTTTTTAGTGAACTTTTTTATCCCAGGATTACAGCCTATTCCAAACTCGCCAACATAGCTTGAATTTTTGTCTGTTTCAATCATTGCCTTTAAAAAATCCTCATTCTTGTCTGCCTTTGCCTGAATAACTTTCCCTTTGTCAAATTTAAGGAAAATTCCAGTAACTTCTTTGCCTGCTTCTATAGCGGGATATTCAAATTTAATCCAGCCGTTCATGCTTTCTCTAACTGGCGCCATAAATACTTCTCCGCCAGGCATGTTTTCCTCTGCCTTGCATGCCTTTGCCTGCCGGCCATTAATCCCAAACCTTAAGTCAACTCCTTCTCCCAGAAGATGCACGCCCTTTCCCTTTCTAAAAACAGAAAGTATTTTGTCCATTCTTTTCCCAAGCCATTTCCAGTCTTGAATGCAGGAAGAATAAACAAAATTTTCATAATCTGTCAAAGGCATTTCAGCTTCCTGTGCAAGTGCTTGGCATGGAAAAGCCACTATGCACCTCTTAATTTTGTCTCTGCTATTATCAATATAATCAACTATTGGAGCAATAACTTTTCTTCTTTCAGTGATTTTATCAGGATCGCATTCACTCAATTCTTTAGTATTATCTGTTGTCTTTATTCCAATGTATTTCTGGGCATTCTTGATAATATAATCAAAATTGTTAGGATATCTTGTTATCTGGTGTTTTTTGGCATGCTTGTAGAAAAATGCAGATACCCCTTTAACCCCTACATTCAATACAGGGTATGCCCCCTTTAAAATGACTTCTTTATACAATGCAATAATAAAATCCTCTGCTTCTGTTCCGCCAGAGATAACAACATTCTCTCCAGACTTGACTTTAAGCGAATAGTCCACTACAAGCTTTGCGAGCTCTCTTGTTCTTAAATCTATTGGCATTTTATCTTAAATTTTCTCAGAATTAGGCTCTGAGGCGCCACCACCTCTTGCTTAAAACTTAGAATAATATCAGGTATTTAAGCTTTTCCTGCAGTTTCATCAAACCTGTAAATACATTCCCCTAAAAAATCATAATCTCCTGCATCTTCTAATTCGATTGGCCAAGGCAATGCTCCGAAATCTATGTGTGCTCTTCTATAAAATATTAATTCAAGTTCAGATAATTTGTCTTCAAATTCATCAAAGTCTTTGTCATTTGAATTGGCTCTTCCTATCCCAAATTCTTTTCCTATGACAAAATAATAAGCAAAAGTTTTTTCTAAAGGGTGTTGCCCTTTAAATACTGCTTTAACTATGGGTCGTTTGCTTGCATGCTCTCTTGCAATCTTCAGAACTTCTTCTTCTACAAGTCTCTCAGCATTTCCTATATCACCCATTTTACACCATTGATTATTCAAAGAAAAAACTCCGGCTTATTAAGAATTTCTACACTATAATATAATCATTTACTTTTCTTTTTTAATCTCATTGTATGCAGAATAAGCAGCAACAGCCCCTTCAGAAGCAGCAGTTATAATCTGCTTTAATGGATTGTTGGTTATATCTCCTGCAGCAAAAACTCCTTGAACATTTGTCCTTTGATTCTTGTCCACAACAATATACCCTTCATTGTCAACCCTTGCTTTTAATTGCAAGGCAAGATCTTTTCTTGGAATGCCTCCAATCTCTATGAGCAAGCCATCAAGTCCAAGAACTTTGCCGTTGCTAAGCTTTACAGCCATAAGTTTTTCTTTTCCAATCAGTTCTTTTACTTCTAAATTAAACATGCTTTTGATTTTCTTGTTCTTTGCAACTACTTCCACCCATGCAGGCTCTGCCCTGTAAAATCTTTCCTTTCTGTAAATTATGTAAACTTTTTTTGCATATTCTGCAAGCAACAAAGCAGAAGTCAGGGCAGCATCGCTTCCCCCAACCACCCCCGCAACTTTATTTTTAAAAAGCGGGGCATCGCAAGTGGCGCAGTAACTTATCCCTTTTCCAAGCAATTTGTCCTCGTTCTTCAAGCCAAGCTTTTTCTTTTCAGTGCCTGTCGCAATAATTATTTTTTTTGCCTCGTACCTTTTACTTTCTGTTTTAATTTCAAACAAATCATTTTTCTTTTTTGCCTCCTTGACTTTCTCGTTGACAATTTCTACTCCCTCCTGTTTTGCATGTTCTGCCATTCTTTTGGCAAGCTCAAGGCCTTTAAGCCTGAAACAAGTCAAGAAATTACAGATTTCATAAGCTTCCCCAACAAGTCCTCCAACAATCTCGCCGATAACAAGCGTCTTCAGTCTATAACGAGAAGCATAAACCGCTGCGTTGATTCCAGCAGGCCCCGCACCAATTACAATGACGTCATAAATCATTTTCTTGCCTCTTTTAATTACTTACAGATTATAAAACAAAAATCATAAAGTATTTAAACTTCACTATGCTTCCAAAAATATGAGTACAGACAACGAAGACCATAGATCAATGAATTCTTGGTTTAGTTTTAGTTATGTCTGTTCACTTACATTTAAAGCAGTCAAAGGAATTATACCTTTATCCTGCTAAGTTCTTAAAACAATAGGGCTTCGGCAGGCAGATTCTATAAGAAAATTAAAATATAAAATGAAAACTACAAACGTTTTATGTCTCGAATGCGGCGAGGAAATATTCAATCCTCTTTGTCCCAGATGTCTTTCTAGAGAGATAGATATATGGCTAGAAAGCCAGCAAAGCAAAATCAAGAAAGCAGTTAAAGACGAGATTAAAAAAATTTTAAAAGTAAACAAAGAGCATGATTATACAAAATGTATTTTATGCAAGAAAAAAGACGTGTTTCTCTGCCCTTACTGCTTTACAGAAAGGATTTACAATAAATTAAAAAGTGCAAGAATCAATCCCAAATTACTTGGAAATTTCCTCACTTTGTTCAACTTTGACTTAGAGCATACGGGCTATTCTCATGACATGGCAAGATTCAATGATTCCGAAGACTTCAATAATTTGGACTATGACAGCGAGTTTGCAATTTAGTCATCTAGCTAAAAATATTTATTAACTCTTTTTAATTGATTACAGCATGAAATCAAAATCCAAAGCACTAGTTTTATTTTCAGGCGGGCTCGACAGCAGGCTTGTGATTAAACTTTTAAGCGAGCAGCTTGGCAAGGAAAATATCATTGCATTAATATTCAAGCTTCCCTTTGGCTCTCGTTATGAAAAAAATCTTGATGAAAGCCTTGAATTCTGCAAAAAACAAGGAATTCAGGCAGAAATAATAGATTGCACATCAGGAAAATTGCTGAAAGAATACCTAAAAATAATAAAAGACCCGCTCTACGGCCATGGCGCATGCTTGAATGCTTGCATAGACTGTAAGATTTTCATATTTAAAAAAGCTAAGGAGTATGCAGGAAAACAAAAGCCAAAAATACAGATAATTGCAACAGGCGAGGTTCTTGGACAGAGACCAATGTCCCAGCATAGAAAAGCCCTTGACATAATAGAGCAAGAAGCAGGATTGCAAGGCAGGCTTCTTCGCCCACTTTCTGCAAAACTCCTTCCAGAAACTCTTGCTGAAAAATCTAGTTTAATAGACAGGAGCAGGCTTTTTGATATTCAAGGAAGGGGAAGAAAAAGGCAGATAGAGCTCGCAGAAAAATACCAAATTAATTTTCCAAGCCCTGGCGGAGGATGTCTTTTATGCGAGCCAGAGTTTTGCCAGAAAGTCAAGCCTCTTCTTGAAAAAGAAAAAATAAAAGAAATTGACATTCAACTTCTGAAGGTCGGCAGGCATTTCCAAGATTCAAATATAGTTTTGGGAAAAAATGAGCGGGAAAACACCGAGTTAGAAAAAATAAAAAACAAATTCAATCAAGGCATTCTTCTTGTCCCAGAACAGCCAGGTCCAACAGCATTCTTAAAAAAGAAAGATAAAAAGCTTATCGAGCAGGCAAAAGAACTCATAAAGAAATACTCAAAGCACGAAATAAAAGAGATTAAAGAATTAGATTAATTTATTTTTTTCCCTTTTTCAGCATTTCATTCAAGAACTTGAAATAATCTTGTTTCTTTGAGCTTGCAAGCTTTTCCACAATCAGTTCAGGAGTCGAATTTGCAAGTTTTCCAAGCACAGGATTATGGTCTACAATAAGCTCGTGTTTTTCATCTAATCCTTTTGCTTCTATGCCGTCTATCCTTGAATATTTTGGCAGGTTTTTCTGTATTTCTTGCCCAAGGTGTGTTGCAACAACCAGAAAGCAGCCTTTTTCAATGAAATATTCTGCAGTTGCGCCTATTATTCTGCTTGCAACCCCCGGCTCTGTCACTGCTTCTATCTCATCAGCTAGTATAAGTGTTTTCTTGCCAGGCTTTATGCTTGACATTTGCGTGAGAAGATTTTCAAAAGCTCCCTTGCTTGTAGAGCCTTTTGTTTTCGCAAAATAATACACTTCTGTAAATACAGGAATTTTTACTTTTCCATTGACAGGCAGGCCAATCTGCAACAATGTAATAAGCTGTATAATATGCTCAATCAATGTAGTTTTCCCGCCGCTATTTGCCCCTGTTAGCATAGAACATTTGTTTTTCTCGTCAAGAAGGAAAGAGATTGGCTGAGCCTTGTCATCCAAAAAAACATTCTTTGCCCCGTAGAAAGAAAATTCATCTGCCAATATTGGAAAATCTTTTGCATTAGCCATAAATCCCGAGATTCCTGCCACAAAATCATAATAAACTAAGCAATCCGAAAGCTCTTGAAGTTTTTTAGGAATGCTTGAAAGCATTTCAACCTGCTTTTTCACGCTTTCGACAACTTTTGTAAATTCCTCGCTATCCTGTTTTTTCATGTGGCTTGCCAATTCTTGTTCGTCTATTGCAACAGGAATGCTCGGCTTGAATAAATGCGGTGGAATCTTGCTTTGTTCAATGGCCTTTTCCACAATCTGCTCTACCTCTGCTGGCATCTTGCCTGCATGAAGCATCGCAAACAAGTTCTCCCCGCTTAGGGTTATTTTTTTCATCTCGCTCGAAACATACTCATTAATCCCATCTAATTTGCTTTCGACATGTTCTCTTGTCAGCTTTTCAAACGGCTGGTCTTCAATGTATTTTAATAAAGGCGCAAGCTGTGTCACAATTTTTTCTATATCTTCATTTGTTTTGTTTTTAACAAGAATTTCAAGATTGTTTTTCCAGCCGGATAATATTGTCAGGTAACGTTCAAGATAAACTTCGTCTGCAGAATCAAGAAAAACCGCTTGCGGGAGCTGTTCTAGCAGGCCTGAAAAATCCCCGCAATCAATGACTTGCACTATATCATAATCTTCTAATCCAGAAACATCATCTTGTGAGTTGATAAATTGGACAGGGCATTCCAGTTTTTGAAGCTGGACAAAGGTTTTTTCATCGCTTGTTACAACAACCACATTGTATTTGGGCTTCCAGAATTGTTTTGGCGTCTTTAGTTCTTTAAGAAAGCTGTTGTCCTGCCACTTTATTTTCTTAAAGAATTCCTGCCTTTTCTCTATTTCTCTTGTACCTTCTGTAAACTTAAAAAATTTTAAAATGTTTGATGTGTCAGAAAAGCTAAAATAGTTTGATATTTGGCTTATGACCCTGTTAAAAACCGTCTTCGCATCTTTTGTTTTGAATATTTCAAGCCCCTGCTTTTCCTTGACTTGGGTCTTGCTGGAGCTGAAAGGCGAGAGCTTGTTCTCCCTAACATATTCTAAAATATCCTCCCTTACCTCTTTTCCTGCCATAGCATTATGAAAACCAGGGGGGTTTTAAAGATTATTGTATTATTTTTCAAGCTTGGAGAGGTTTGTCCTTTCTACTTCTTTTCCCTTATTTTCCATCTCTTTATACATTCTTTTTTGCTCCCTCTCGTTTCTTGACGTCATCAAACTGTCAGCAATGTTTGTTCCTGCTAAAAATCCCAACACGCCTCCTGCCAAGTCTACAGGAAGAGTCAATGCCATTAAGATTGCTGAACGGTAAGGATGGCTTGCCCAGTCCAATTGAGAAGCAGCATAAACAGGCAAAGCCAAAAATCCGGCAATGCCCGAGCCTATTGCAATAGTACTTTCTATCCTGCTCATGCCATGCCCTCTTAATAGTTTGTATGCTCTGTACAATACCATTTTATTTTCTCAGAATTCAGTCTGAGGCTGTCACCTCCACCTACACACTATTCCAAAGTTTAAAAGCTTTCCCAAAACCCTTAAATACAAGCTTTCCTTTTATTCTACACCAAACTAAGTCAAAAAGAGGCAAGATGGCAAGAACAATAGGGATATTTGCTGAAATTCCAAGAATGGAAGAATCAGTAAGAAAAAATATGAAAAATAAGTTATGGCTTAAAGGCGGGCTGATTGCAGTCAGCATTCTTTGGTGTATTAGTCTAATATTTTTGTTTCTTTTTTTAATCTTAAACGAGGAAACAAAGCTTGTTTTCAGAGAAGTTGCAACTTTTCCTTTGTCACAATTGTATTATTTTGTCACAAACTCAGAGATTGAAAGCTCAACATTAATTTTTTTCATTTTCTTTTTCCTGAACTCCGTTTTTTATTTTCTTGTAGGAGCTTTAATCGGCTTTCTTTCTCAAAAAATAATAAAGATGCAGAAAACTAAAAGGAGGTAAAATAAAAATGAATAATATTGCTCTGGCAGCTTTGCTTGGCGGACTTGGCGGTTTGACACGTGGCATAGTGGGCCTGCTTAAAGCCCTTTCATTGAGAAGGCAGATAATATGGCTTTACTATATTGTTACTGTCTTGATTGCAGTAATTATTGGAATTTTTGTAGGCATTGTGTTTAACTTCGACCCAAGGCTGAGCTTATTGGCAGGCTATGCAGGAACAGACATTTTAGAAGGAATTTACAAGAGCTTTGCAGTCCAGAAAGTTTACACAAAAAAATAAAAGAGAAGCAGCATAAAAAAGCAATATAAAAATGGCAAACAAAACACTTGTTAATTTTATAAAGGAAGCGAGAAAAAAAGGCTATGAAGACTGGCAGATTCGTGAGCCTTTAATAAAAAAAGGCTGGCTTGAAAAAGAAGTCGATGACGCGTTTGCAGTTGTTCACCAGTCAAGCAAGCCAAAAACAAAAGTGTGTGTCTACTTAGACAATGATGTCATCAAGATTCTCGAAAAGAGAGCAAAAAAGAACCTTTTTACCTTGCCACAGCAGATAGAAGACATATTAAGACGGAGTTGCATTGGCATGAGAAAACCCCAAACTAAAGAAAAAATAGACGATACTCTTGTTTCTTTGTTCTCAAGAAGGAAATATGGAAAAAAATAATTCCAAACTCTTTACATCTGTTTTAATTATTTTCATCGCAGTAATTGTGCTTTTGATTATAATCTTATTTTACATTAAGCCTGATTACATCAAAACATCAAGCAACGAGTTTCTTGTGACAGAAGTCATTGATGGCGACACCTTTGTGATAGAAACCCTGGAATATGTAAGGCTTATAGGAGTAAATGCCCCAGAAAAGAACGAACTTTTTTACAATGAATCAAAAGACTTCCTTTCCCTGCTGATACTAAACAAAACTGTTGTCTTGGAAAAAGACCTCGACAACAGAGACAATTATGGCAGGCTCTTGAGGTATGCTTATATAAACAATATTTCAATAAATATCGAGTTGGCAAGAAAAGGCTATGCCTTGCCTCTTTTTATTTCTCCAAATTTCAAGCACAAGCAAGAGATAGAAAATGCCACCAAGGAATGCCTGAAAACCAAGATTAATCTTTGTGCTTCTCAGTAACTCCAGAAACTTATAATTGCTTTGCTCATCTTTTCATAAAATTCAAGGTCTGCTTTTTTTAAGGCAGATATATAGAAGATTCTTTCCAAGCCAAACCATGCCATAAACCAGCCAGCTGGCTCAAGCAGGACTATCAGGAAATTATAGATCATTTTTGTATTTATGCTTGCAAACCAGCCAGCTGCAAACATCAGCAGAACTCCTACAAAAGCTAGTACGCCCCCTGTCACTTTTATATTCCTTGTTTCTTCTTTCAGCATTTTATAATGTTTTTTGAAATGCTCTTGCAGCCTTTTCTTTATGACTGCTTCTTGGTCTATTTTTCTCAGTTTTTTAGGGATAAGCAGCTTTAGTTCTACTTGTCCTGATACCTTCTCGCGGCTCGCTTTTTTTGCCTCGAGCAAAAAGTCATCTGACAATGCCCTTCCCGAGTATGGCTTTGGGTCAAAGCTTGAAAAAATGTCATTATAAGTGTCAAGCCATAGGCTGACTTCAGACATCTTTAGAAGTTTTTCTTTTTCTTTCTCGAGAATTCCTTCTTTTACATTCCTGCTTTTTTCTCCACCTTTTTTGCCCATAACCCGAGAATGTGAGTAGAATATTTAAAGCTTAGTAATTTATGTTTTTAAGGAATAAAAAGAAAAAGAGGCAACTAAAAATTAAGATGAAATTTAAACTCTCGCCAAGCTCTCTTAACTTGATGCAGGACTGCAAAAGATGTTTTTGGCTTGACAAGCATAATATCTGGAAAAGGCCTGAAACAATATTTCCAAGCCTGCCAAGCGGAATGGATCGCATTCTCAAGGCTCACTTTGACAACTTCAGGGATAAAGGAAAGCTCCCCCCAGAACTCTGCACAAACGGGCATTGCAAAGACATGAAATTGTTTGGCAAGGATGAAGAGGAGAAGGGCTTGCTAAAAGTCTGGAGAAGCAATCTCAAAGGAATAATGTTTCAGGATGACAAGGGAAATATCCTGCACGGAGCAGTTGATAATATACTTGTAAAAGAAAACAAGCTTATTGTCCTGGATTACAAGACAAGAGGCTACCCTATAAAAGAAGACACGTCAGAGCATTATAAAAATCAGCTTGACATATATAATTTTCTTCTGCAAAAGAATGGCTTTGATACCGAAGACTTCAGTTTTCTGTTGTTTTATATCCCAAAAGAAGTTTTAGAGACTGGTGAGGTTATATTTGACACAAGCCTTGTGAAAATGCCCTCTAATCCAAAAAATGCAGAAAAATTATTCAAATCTGCATTAGAACTTTTAAATGGCCCTTGCCCAAAAGAAACATGTGAATGGTGCCAGTGCATAAAAGAATAAATTCTATTTTCTTCCTGCGCTTTTTACAGAACCAGCGTATCCTCGCTCATCTTTTTCTACATTTAGCCTGAAACAGGCACAGTCAGGATAGTCTCCATTTATCCCATGGCAAATCTCCATGTTTGGAAGGCCCGCACTATCAACGCAATATTCCAAATGCGGGCATTTTTCACGTGTTTCATCTTGCGAATTATTTCTTCTCATAAAACATATAATAATAATCTATTTTTAAGGATTTGTATACTCGTCTCCTATTCTGCAGGAATTATTCAACAATCACTTTCCCTCTGATATACGGGAAGAACTTGCATCTGTACAAAAAAGTTCCCTGCTCGTTAAATACTTTGGAATAAGTGTCTCCTTTGCTCATATACCCAGAATCTATTCCTGTAAACTCATCTATATTATAGTATCCGCTGTATATTTGATGATTCACAATATCATTATTGACCCATATTACTGTGTCGCCTTTCTTTATCATTAATTCTGCTGGCGTGACTTTAAGGTCTTTTATGCTTATAATATGCGTGCTTGAAACGTATTTTTCTCTTTCAGGCAATTCTTCTGTTACTACCTTGGTTCCTTCATATTCGCTGTTCCCGTTAGCCTCTGCAACAACCTGTCCGGTAAGGCTGATATTGTTGTCTATTTCTCTTGCGATTAAAAAGAAAGTTCCAGCTATCAGCAAAAGCAAAACCAAGGATATTACTACGGCTTTTTCCATTTTCCTCTTTTTTTGTTTGGATTGTTTAAAATTATTATAGCTAAAAAAGAATCCTTTTTATATTTATAGGTTTGCAGTTATATATTTTACAAGCTGCCAGGTTATTTCCCGAATGTTTTCCAGATTCCAAAGTGCTTGAAAGCCCTTAAGTCCCCAAGATAAGGAAAGATGTCTTTCTCAAGGCTTCCTTTTTCAGGCAATTCTAAGGCAGTCTCTCGGTTTAAGAGATAAACCCCGCAGCTCGCCCATATTTCCTTTATTATGGGCTTTTCCCTGAAAGCTTTAATGTCCATGTTATCTATTTCTATTATTCCATAGTTCAGCCTTGGATTTGCGACACAAATCGCATTTGTTCCAAAGCCAAGCAATGCATTCAAGTCTATATCATTCAAGTCATCAACATTGCATATCAATATCTTGCCAGAGCTTGTTTTTTCCAATGCTTTTTTAACAGCTCCGGCAGTCCCCAACAAGCGGGTTTCTTTAGAGAAATCCACGCCACTAATCTCTCCAACTGCATTAGAAATTTCCTTGTACTCATTATCATAGCATGCAATCACAATCTTGTTGACAAAAGGTTTAAGCCATTCTATCTGTTGCTCTATTACTGTTTTTCCCTCGTATTCCAGCAATGCTTTTGGGAACAGCTTTACTTTGCCCATTGTTCCCGCAGCAAGAATTATTGCGTCTGGCTTTTCTCCAGGCAAGTTTTGTTTGTTCATTATTTTATCAAGACTGCAAAGTATTTATTTCTTATGTATTATTTTTAAATACATCATTTTAATGCTGCATTGTTGCATCTACGGGACTTTTAAAGCTAATAATTGGAAATAAAAGAGAAATTAAAAATTAATTCCATCCTGTCTTAAGTAAGGAACTCTAGTGCCCTCTTCTACTATGGTATTGCATTTTCCCAACATTCTCAACAAATCCGTTGTTTGGCTTAATGTTTTCAGTGAGTAATTGGATGGAAAAACAGCCTGTGCTCTAGATTCATCATATATTCCTCTGCCTTTTGCAACGCCCATACTTCTTCTAATGGCTCCCAAAATAAAGTCAATGTATTTTTTACCCATATATGAGTGTTCTACACTATCATGCTCTTCTGGAAATTCTAGATTTTTGGAGTATTCTGGCCAAGTTAAAACTGGCTGCCCAAATTTAGCTCTGCTTAATTCATTAGCTATCCTCGGTGCAAAAGGATAAAGCAAACTTAACTGGCTCGCTAAAGATAATTTTTGCAGGTTTTCATCTGGATTTTGGTTTGCAGAATATCTTTGAATATCTTTAGTTATACCATCAAATTGAATTGTAGCTTCCCTGAATCTTCTTGTTTCCATT
>Ga0172364_10002492_pt1 | contig 14649 bp, 12 predicted proteins | sample LakKivSesite10cm_FD_114545 | JGI IMG/M metagenome (GOLD analysis project Ga0172364, IMG submission 114545) | Sediment microbial communities from Lake Kivu, Rwanda - Sediment site 10cm | ecosystem: Environmental > Aquatic > Freshwater > Lake > Sediment | place: Rwanda: Western Province, Lake... | reverse complement strand
TTTGGTGCAAAAAAAGCAAAAGGAGCCATCCTCTTATTCCTGGATGCAGATGTAAAAATTGAGGATGATACATTTATTGAAAAGGTTATCGCAGAAATCCAAAATACTTCTATTCTTGATGGAAAAATAAAATGCATAACAAGTTCTTTACTTTCAAGATTAGTAAGTATAGATTATTTTAACACATATCTCTCTTCGAGACTATCTGTATCAAAATTTAAAACACGTTTTGGACTCAATGGAGTATTTTTTGCGATAAAAAGAGATGTTTTCTTTGAACTAGACGGTTTTAAAAAAACAATTGTGGAAGACGCAGATTTTGGAGTAAGAGCATCCATAGCAGATATTGATATGAAGCTTTCTAAAAACTTAGAACTTTATACTCAATCACCGAACACATGGAAAGAGTGGTATATTCAGAGGAGAAGATGGGCAATCGGAGGATCCATTTGTATTCTTGACCATTTCAAATATCTTTTTCTTAAACCAAAGATATGGATTCCAATTTTGTTAATGTCGTACCCATCAATAATTTACCTTTTAGTCTCTATGATATTGCCTGATTATATTATCTATAAATTAATATCTCTTCTGTTAAGCTTTCTTGTCTTCATACTTCCGGTAGGCATTATTTCCCCTGTTTTATTTACATTCTCCTTTGGAATTGTTATCTTAAAAACCGCTTTGTTAACGTTCATCACTTTCATTATCTGGTCTGCGATAATTCTTATCGGCTACAAAAAACTACGATGGAACAAAATTAAATGGTATGATCTCCCTATTTACTATTTCATTTACTCTATAATATGGCTTCTGATGAGCTATTTGTTTTTCATTAAAGTCGGTATAGCAAGAATACGAAAAAAAGAAATCAAACTGGAAGATTGGATAACCTAATTGAAAGAATGATTATTTTCGTAGGTTAAACAATACATCATCAATTTCTTTATTTATTATATTGACAAGTCTTTCTGCTTCATTTCCCGTCTTACCAACCAGCATAACAACTTTCTTTTTAATATCATTTAACTTTTTCTCGATTGTTTCAGACATTACATACCACCTCTTTTCATATCATATCTAATTATTTAAATTATAGGAATGGCTCAAATCGTTTGAGAATATTGATTTTTTTAGGGGATGTTTTAAGGGAGATTAGATTATTACTGAAGCGTCTTTCTCTTTGCTGATATGTTATAATCGCTCTGAGAAAATCTCTCTTTTTAAATGCTGGCCAGTAGACATCTACGAAATAAAGATCTGAGTGTGCTGCTTGCCAAAGTAAAAAATTAGATAATCTTTCCTCACCAGATGTCCGTAAAATTAAATTTGGATCTGGTAAACCGTTAGTATAAAGATAGGATGAAATTATTTCTTCATCGATATCTTCTGGTTTTAATCTGTTATTTTTGATATCTTTGACGATACAGTGAATTGCCTGTAAAATATCTTCTCGTCCCCCATAGGCAAGGGCTATGTTTAGAAAATGCTTATTGTAACCCTCTGTACAATCCATAATTAGTTCCGCTGCATTGCGAACTTTTTTTGGTAAAGATTCCAACTGACCTATAACTCTAATACGAATTTTATTATCATGAACACGAGAATCAATCACACCTTTTTCTAATGCCTCGGCACATAAATCCATAATTGCGCAGACTTCTTTATCGCCTCTTTTGAAGTTTTCAGTGGAAAAGGCGTAAACCGTCAATACTTTTATTCCCATATCAAAAAAACACCATTCAGCAACTTCTTCGAATTTATCCATACCTAATTGATGCCCCGTATTATAATCAAGACCTAATCTGTCTGCAAAACGCCGGTTTCCATCCATAATAATAGCCACATGCTCCGGCAATTTGTGTTTTTTAACCTCTTCTAATAATCTACGGTCCACTAGATCATCTATTTTTCTTATTACCATCCTATAGAGATTAGAGCGATAAACAGCATTGATAAAATGCCTTGCAAATTCACTTTTAATTGCCAATCCGCTGATTTCATTAATCTTTTTACCAACGATATGCTTTAGCTTTTTCTTGATTATGGTAAAACTCCCCTATCCGTCTAACATATCTTTGTTGGTTTAATTACCAGTACATGAAGTTTAATACAAAACTCATATATATGAATTTCTATATTCATATGTATGTTAAAATTAATTCATATTTATCTGTTGTTCTATGCATTTTTTAGTAATTTCTTTATATTCTCAAAAAGTTAGATACAATATAAATTGTTCAACCATAAACCGAGCATGAATTTCAAAATATAATTCATACGTATGAAAATTTAAATAGTGATTTGTTCATATCATAATTATGGAAAAAAGAAATTACATCGAAGATATAGAAAAAGTGTTGAAAAAAAGAAAAAAACCGACGGAAATATTAAATGTTATCTTGGGTTTCTTAAATTTTAAACCGATGGAAATTAAAATTTATAATCTTTTACTAAAAACCTCATTAACGATAAAACAAATTGAAAAACAATTAAACATTTCAGAAAGGACAATACGAAAATATATTAAGAGATTAGACAAGGAAGGGTTTATAACTAAAAAAGTGGAACAAGGCAAAAGATTAAAGTTTATTTATACATCCGTCCCCGTTCAAGAGGTATGGAAAAAAGTAAAAGATAGAATAGAAAAAATTTTAGGTGATATCACTACTGTTGTAGAAACAAAAACCATGGTATTTTAATAAAATTACTAACTCCTTGAACAAGGAAAATGAGTAATGCCTAAGAATTTTTCGTACTTGAATATTTAATAAATTCTATGCCACTTGCAATGAGTAAACGCATCATATTGGGTTGCTTTCTCAGACCCTTGTTTGATGCAAGTATTTTAACCGCAGTCTGGATATTGTCAATTTTTGACGTCTGTGGCTCTCGGCCTAATTGAAAATCTTTTAAATTTATATCAAAATTGATTGTATTTTCATCTAATTTCCCACGGATTACCTCTACGTATTCAACTGTATTTTTTGTTGTTTTAAAAATCCAGCTAATTGGAGGCGCACCGTCATTGTTCACAGTAAATTGTATCGTTTGATCACCAAGCAACTTTAAAAAACTTGACATATCTATAACATTGTGCATACCTACTGTTTCTGTATATCTCTTGATTGTTGGATCTGATGATGCATCAAGAAACTCTTGGGCATGCTTGCTAAGGTTCTCCTTTTGAAGTTGCGAACCAGCATTTATCGAAAATTCAAGATCGTGTATCCTATCGGTGACAAACTTCATCAAAGATTGCTTTCTCTGATGTCTTATCATGTGTATTCGTTCTTTTTCTATGAATGTGTCCAACGTCCAAAATTTTGCCATGCAAATTGACGCTAATTCTTCAATTCGTTGACTGGAAAGATATTTACATTTAAATACGGAATGCATTTCATCGAATTTATTCCAATCAGTTTCAAAGATTAAACCCTGGGCATTTAATTCTTCATAAAATTTTGTTCCCGGAAAAGGGGTTGCAATGCCGTATGCGGAACTTGTAAGACCAATCTTTTTTGCATATAATGGAAATTGTAATATTTCTTCTTCCGTCTGATCCGGCAAACCGATTACAAATGTTCCGCCCGCATTTCCACCCCATCTTTTAATATTATTAACAGCCTCAACGTGAACATCGGTTTTTAATCCTTTGCAGGTAGATTTGATGTCTTTCATATTAGGGCTTTCAATGCCCATTTCAAAGCCTTCAATTCCCACGGCAATCATTTTTCGTACAATTTCAGGATGTTTCGCCACGGAATCAGGTCGTACTTTTACACCAAATCGTATGTCTAACTTATATAAAGCAAGTAAATCACAAAGTTGTTCAACGAGTTTTGGATTCCCCAGAAAATGCGGATCTGTAATATCTACACTAATAGGCCTTTCATTATGGAATGTGACTATTTCTAAGATTTCATCCATCACGTTTTTTGGAGAACGGTAACGCTGACGATTTTTACTCATGCTTGGTTCACAACAAAAACTGCATCGCCCCCAACACCCCCTGGACGTAGTGAGCACATCGTGTTCTCTATCCGGCATTAACGTTGTACGATAAGTATACCGTCTAAGATGCCGCGCTGGGAACGGCAGACTGTCTAAATCCTTGATGAACTCCCGGTCAGGATTATGAACAATCCTGTCACCTTCTTTATAAGAAATACCGTGGACGCTCTTTGCATCTCCCTTTGTAATCAGCTCATGAATAGTGAGTTCACCCTCGCCACGAACCACAAAGTCTATTTGTGGATGCGAGAGCATCTCATCCGGAATGGCTGTGGGATGATAGCCACCAAGGACTGTTGCGATACCTTTATTTTTTGCTAATTGTGCGATTTCTAAACCTTCGCTGTGTTCTGTCGCAGACATTGAAATTCCGACGAGGTCTGGTTTCAACAAGTCTAAATATTTTTTAACGGTAGGTTGAATTAGTTTAGGTTCCATCTCTAAATCTATTATATTGACCTCATCTACGACGTCCTCTATGTATGCAGCAATGTATTCAAGTCCCGTGGGAATGATATCAAATGCAAAGGAGAGGCCATGTCGTCCAGAGGGTTTAATCAAGAGAATTTTTTTGAACGGCATCTTTTATCTCCGCTATGATACTTGCAGGTTTGACTGCATCCACAAATAAAAATGCAAATAATGTAGGAATGTCTATCATTTTTTCACCATACCATTATTCATAAAATCAAAATCTGGATTACAATACTCAGGGTGACACTCGCCACCTACCTTCTGATGTAAAAGCAGATCCTCCAACCCTGAAAATCTCATAAATGGATCAAAAATTTTTTTACCGTGTTTCAATCGAAAATAAGGATACGATAGTAAACTTGCGATCAAGATAGTCCTGTTTAGCTCTGGATTCCATATGTCGATATTATGTCTCCAGCATCCAGATATAATCTCCCATTGCAAATCATCAAGATTTTTGAGATCCTTATGTTTCTGTTGTTTCAAATTAGATTCTTCTTCAGATGTGAAGAGAAGGGGCACATAGAAAATTTTAGTACCTTTAAGCCGGTCAAGAAGCTCGATAGTGGCAAGAATATCTTCTCTCTGTTCCCCGGGTAAGCCCAAAATCAAAGTGGCTAGAGGATAGATATTATTATCGTTTAAGATCTCTATTGATTGGACAACAATATCCTGCCATTGTTCAGGTTTGTAGGGCAGCATTTTTCCTCGCATATATTTTTTCATAAGTTTTGAACTGCCGGTTTCTATACCGACTTCGACAGAAACACAAGGAGTGTTTCTACAGGTCCATACGGATTTCTTCACAAGCACTGGCGCAATTTCCTCTATAATTTTTCTATCGTAGACAACTGGTGCAAGTGAAGCATGAGCAATTTGAATATATTCGACATTCTCTACCGCATCTACACTATGAATAAATTTAACAATTGCCTCTCTGTTTGGAATGAAATTCGGTTTTGAATGGTATAAAAAAATATCATCTGTTTGTAGAATGATCATTTTCGTTCCATTCTTTGCGTTTAATTCAACTTCTTTTAGAATATGTTCCAGGGGAAAGGAATATCTCTGACGAAGTGTAGGCGAACAAAAAGCGCATCCCCTACCGCAACCACGCATTATTTCCACGGTTCCGTATATCGCAGGTTTTTTAATCACAGGAATTTCAAAATCTTTCGGTATTTGCATTGTGATTACTTTGTCAAGTTTTTCACCAGTTAACGCTTTTTTAAAAATTTGTATAATGTCGTGTTCTGCCTGTCCGATTAAAATAGTATCTATACCGAATTCGTCTTGCATATTTGCACTTGAAATTTGCCAGGCACCAGCGCCACCAACAATGATTTTAGACCCATATTTTCTGAGTAGAGGATTAGATAACAAATCTTCAAATTCGACGAGTGTCGCAGGTTTTGCATTAATTCCAAGGATACCGGTGTATGTTCTGCTTACAAAACCAGTACCTAAAGGATCCATTGTAGAAATGCCAATGATTTTCGTTCTCGGCCCAATGAAACGGTGTAGATTGCTAGGATATGTGGTAACTACATTTTCTTCTCCGAACTCATGAATTAATAATGATTCAACTTTTCTTAAGCCATAGGGTGCATATTTTGCTGTACCGTCCAAGTTGGATGGTAGAGGCGGATACAGTTTTTTTTGTACAATAAATTTTGGGAAACCTCCTGAAAAAGCGATGAATGGGTTGAGATTGAAATCGCTCATTTCGATGTCTGATGCAGTAAGGACGATTGGTATGCCACGGTTTTTTGGTATTTCATAGACAGTTCTATTGTGAATGAGTATATTACTTGCTTCTGATACAAATCTTGATGCAGGTGTAATTACGAGATTTTCAATAGTTTTAATCATAGTCCCCTTATTTTTTTAATTTTCTTCCATATTTGCTATGAAAATTATTATACATACATATGCAATAATTATTGCATACATATAGGAACAAAGAACTATAAATATTTTTTTATGGTTACGATTGAAAATACTGTATGATCTGAACCACAGTGAAGACCCGTATTCTAAGTCGTATCTATAAAAATCAATTTCTTTTTGCTTTCTTCAACAATAGCAATTTCTTTCTTTGTTAAACCATAGAGATCGTATACAAGTTGATCAATTTCGTTATCGGTTTTTTTGATTTCTTCTTCGAGTTTTGCACTTTCTGAAGTTTTTTTATCAGCGATTTCACTGAGACGTTTATTGAGAACGAGCATCCTATCAACTTGAGTAACAATATCTTTGATTTTTTCCTCAGAATTAGCAACTCGAATCGGAAAATTTCTTGCATATTCATACATAAATTCCATTGTTAATTGAGAGCGATTCCATAAATAACGATGAGCAAACCAACTTATTAAACGAGAATTAAGAAGCCCAAGAAGATATTTTAGATTTATTTTTGAATCCCAAATCATGGTGACTGTTTTATCGGCATAATAATCATCTTTGCAATATGTACCAACTATACGTGCATCCCTATAATTTGCAATAAGTATACTTCCTTGTCTGGACACAATTCTTTGAAAAAATAATTTTTCTCCTTTAACATAATATGACTGAACAATGTCTTTATTTTTTATAAAATATTCTGTTTTGAATTTATACCTATGAATTTCTCTTCCACGTAAACAAGGGATAGAATCTTGGGTTTTATCTTTTGATAGGAATTTGGCTACAGGTCCACCCCAATTTACTTTTGCAATTTGTGAAAGAGGAACTGCACCTTTGCATACTTTATCAAATATCGTATGATTATCTTCAGTGATCCAAATTGGAAATCTTTTTGCGTTAAAATAATTTATATTAGATGTGCTTTCCTCAATTTTATTTTTGTTAGAAAAACCAGTCGCTATTTTCTTAGAAATTTTTTTAGATTTCTTTGCTATGAAAATTATCTGTTCTAATTCTACATCAGGAAATGCTTCTGATGCATCAATCACTTTTACTAAATCAAGATCCATCAAAATTTTCCGTATGGATTCCCATGAAGCAATGTAGGTTAATTGTTTTGGTACTATAAATGCAATATATCCATTATCTTTTAATAAATCGACTCCTTTGAAAATGAAAAAGGATGCAGTATTTCCAGTTTTATCTTGTTCATATCTTTTCTTAAGATATGTTTTTTCAATTTCCTGAAGTTCAGCTCCATAAGGAGGATTCCCAATAACAACATCAAATCCTCCTTTTCGCATAATCTCTTTAAATTGTTCTTCCCACTTGAACGCATTCAATCCAACAACAGCTTCGTCATCAATCAGAGAATTCCCATGTTTTATATGAACATCAATCTCCTCAGGCAAGCGTCTGTCCTTTTCCGCTGCTTTCAAAAGAAGATTTAATTTTGTGATCTCAACTGCTTTATTATCAAGATCAACACCATAGAGATTATTTTTCAATATCTCAGTTTTAATCGAATATTTCCCCTGACTATCGATTCGATACTGTTTCGATTCCTTCCCCCCAGATAAATTGTTATGGAGATAATCAAACGCTTTAATCAAAAACGAACCAGAACCACATGCAGGATCTAAAATCTTCAAGTCTTTACCTTTAGTTTTTTTATTCTTGAGAAGTTCACCAACTGTATTTTTCACAATATAATCAACAATATAGGTAGGAGTATAGTAGATACCTTGTTCTTTCCGATGTGCCTGTCCATTGGTAAGTTTTGCTTTACCTGATTTTGTTTGTGCCAGCAGTTTCCCCAGATATTGTTCGTAAACCTGTCCAAGAACATCAGCATCAATCCAATCAAAATTATAGATATACTCCCCATCTTTCGATTCATAAAGATACTGAGTCAGTTTTTTTATAATCTCTCCATCAATAGTGATCTTATCGCAGTCATTATCCTTGGCAATCGCAAACAAACCACTGTTATACACCTCATTGTATCGTTTGAAAATCTCCTTTAACAGAGAATATGCCTTATTATCTGGGAGATCTTGAACTTCTTTAAGCGTCACATTCTCAGGATTAATCCCAGTATCCTCGCACCGCCTGATGAAAATCAGTCGGTCAATAATCCGCTGGATAATCTCATCTTTTTCATTAATCTGATATTTTCCAGGATAACTCTTCTCGATGTCGCTTGCAATAAGACTACGGATATGCATTAAATCTTCAAGCAGACTCCTATCGATAGAAACACGTCTTTTAAGCCGTCCCTCACGTTCAGCTTTCTTTAACGTCAGTCCTTGTTCAAAACTCTCTTTGGACAGAAACAACAAATCATCAAAATTCGACAGATAATCATCAGGAGAATTGAACACTCTGAATTTATTTCTCAACGCATCTTCTTGTTCAACACAAAAAATCTTCAACTCTTCAAAATTTGTTGAAACCGCAAACGAAACACGCTTTGATAACGCATAAGAAATCACCTGTTTATCTGCTTCTCGTTCCAAAGGAATTCCGACTTTTTTCACTTCTAAAAAGAAGGCGATCTTATCACCGATATAAAACGCGTAATCTGCATGTCCCATCCGAGTTTCACGTCGGGCTTTTTCTTGTTTCACAAAATCCTTTTTTGTCCACCCAAGCAGCTCAAAAAGTGGTTCGACAAGCTTTGTTTCAGTATTTGCCTCTAATTCCTTCTTATATTGTTCATAATGTTCTTTAAAATCATCGATTAACTCTTGCAGTTTTGTTTTAATTTGTTTCTCATTCAACATTTTAGAATCTGATATAATCAGTTTCTACTTTAATCTTTGGCACTGAAATTTTTACTTTCAAGAACCTCCTATTCAAGTTAATAAAGCATAGAAAAGATTAAGGGGGTAATACGTATTGGGAGTTGATGAGTAATATAGAACAGGAATCTATCGTAATAACTAAAGAAAAAATTAGCTCCGAAAATCAATTTGAATTGGATTCCATCGCTTTTAAAGAGAATCAATATCTTTTTACCGAACCGAAATATACAACGCCATTTCCTATAGATCGTGTAAAGGATGGTTCAATAATTACTTTATTTGATAAAACACCAAAACCGATATTAAAAACAGATGTAGTTTGTCCTCATTTTTACGAATTAAAATGGGCAAATGGATGTAATTTTAATTGTGCATGGTGTTATCTAAATGGAACATACCGGTTTCTTCCTAAAGGGAAAAAACCTCGTTTAAAGAATATTGACACAATTATAGAACACCTTGATTATTTTCTCAAATATATGGATGGAAACTATTTATTGAACAGTGGTGAATTATCAGATTCTTTATTATTTGAAAACGATGGAGCACCTCTATCGAAAATAATTATTCCGAGAATCATGCAGCAGGATAAACATAAGCTCCTGATTCTAACAAAATCGACTGATATTGAACATCTTCTTGAAATGGATGCTCAACATCATGTTATCACAAGTTTTAGTTTAAACTCTTTTAAAGTTGCAGACAGATGGGAAAAAGCACCAAAAGTTATTGATAGGATTAGAGCAGCTAAGAAATTATATGATTCAGGTTATAAGGTAAGAGTTAGAATAGATCCAATGGTTCCAATAGACAATTGGAGACAAGAATATACTTCCCTGGTTGATATAATTTTTAATAATTTTATACCTGAACGGATAACACTTGGTTCGTTAAGAGGATTACAATCAACAATAAATAATTCTAGAGATAAATCTTGGACAAAATATCTATCAGAAACTAGCAACTGGGGTAAAAAAGTAGATACTGGTCATCGATTGGCAATGTACTCAACACTAAAGAATCATCTCAATAACAAATATGATTTTAATCAAATTGCATTATGTAAAGAAACGATAGACGTTTGGAACAAACTTCATTTGAATTTTAAAGACATCAAATGTAATTGCGTTTTATAATGAAAAAAGTTTTTTTTGACTTTGTTGATGTTTTTTCCCAACTTTCATTACATCTTTCATCGTTCTTTTGGCAACTGGTACATGCGATGCGTGAATCAAGTAATATAACGGATGGTGGGTATCATTTAAAATAACATTTGAATAAGAGATATTTTCAAATCCAAGTTCCCTAATTTTTGAAGTGTACAACGCTAAAAATCTTTTTGCTGCATCATCCTGTGTAATTTTTTCATTGTATAAATCATCACGAATTGGTTTCCATTCATCACCACCAAAATATTCTGTAACAGTCTGCTGAGTTGCTTCATATCCCTCTGGAGAAATACATCTTTGAACAGCCATATGATATGGATAATTGATATAAAATTCAGCTTTTTCTTTTTCAGAAAATAACTTTAATGTAGACATTTTAAACTCCAACCCTTTAGGATCTATAAATGAAAGAAATGGATTTTTTTCAGGGATTTCTTCCAATATTTCTTTTAGTAAAACATTACAATCTCCGCATCTAACTTTTACATCTTTATCGGGAAAATATGTCTCTATCCTTTGTATCAAACTTTTACTACTTTCTGGATCTTTTTCAATAAACCTATAGTGTTGGAAAAAAGGTTCATTAGTCAATGCTAATAACGGCGATCCAAGTAAAATTCTACTCGATTTTTCTATCTGGCAACATCCTGGTCCTGATTCTGGTTCAACATACCAAATCTCAGGGAAATGAGAGCTAACAATTTTTGAATAAATATAGAGATATTTTCTAACGTATTCTAATTTAGTCTGTACGTATTTACCACATAATCTATAGATAAATTTATTTCTATTTTTTGTTTCCAAATCTAAAATTTTCGCTCTATTCGCAATAACTCTTTCTGAAATTTGTTTGTCAACGCTCATAACAAAATTTATTGATAAGTTATTCAATTTTTCTTGTTTTCCACGCTTTTTTTGCTGCTTTGCTCCTCTTTTCTTGCTGTGCCTCAATCCACATATTTATTGCTTCTTCAATTGCTACGGTAATGTTTCCCTTTTTCATTCCTTTACTCTTATACACTTCGTCTCGGAATTTTTGCTCCAATTCATCTGATAAAATTACTTTGATTGCTCCCATGGTAACCAAGAATAAATCAAAATGGAGGTTTATATACTTTTACCCTTAAGGGTAAAATTTATATAGCTATAAGATATGTAGGTGTATAAGGGTATAAGTGCCTAAAGGGATTTTGCGGCTCCCCTAGGCTGGAGAAAATCGAATGCAGTCAGGCAATCGAAATATCTCCAGAGAAACCATAGAGCTGGAGATTTATAAAACCTTCGAGAAGTTCAAAAATCAAAAGAGCATACAAATCGCTCAGTTCCTAAAAGAACTTGATGTATTCTCATTTTGTATTAGGAAATATAGGAAGATCAAATTCCCTTACGAATCCCTGATTAAACTTGTTTTATTCCAAAAACTAAAAGGATTAAAGTTTCAAACCCAAGTTGTAAAATATTTAAAGAATCACCCGAAAGAAAAATATCGACTAGGCTTTAGCCAGACACCAGACCAAACAATGATAAGCTACTTCCTAAAACATACAATAGACGATGAGACAAAAGAACAAATTGAGTTCATCGTCTCTAAAATACTGGAGATATCTGAAAAATTTGGAATCCTATTTGATGTGAAAACACTGGAACCAGAGAAGCCAGTTAAAGAAACCAAAGGGAGAAACCAACGCATCTTAAAGAATGATAAAACCAAAGAAATCTGCAGATTGTTCAAGAAACGATTTGCTCCATTCATCAATCTCAATCTGAAAAATAATACACTCTACAAAAAGAGTCAATTCATTGATCTTCTCATTCATATGGGGATGACGAAAGATTTTGCTGAGAATGGAAGTAAAACATACAAGGAGCTACGAGGTGAGCATAATCCAGATGCTGACACTTTATTGTACCATTTGAAAAACTACTCTGATACAAAGGATATCCATCGGATGTTTACTACGTTATTTGAAATTGTTTGGGAGATGACACGTAAGATCAGTCTATTTGACATCAGGAAACATTACGATATTGCTATCGATTTTACCGAGTGGTATTTCTACGGTGATCGTAGTGCACCAATGGTTATGGGAAAGGAACCCGATCGTGGAACTTCAAAATGCTACAAGTTTGCCACTATCAACATCGTTGAATCTGGAAAACGATTTACCATGTTGGCATTACCTGTGGGTCCGTTTGATACGAAAGAAGAAGTGCTTAGAAAACTCTTAGGTTATGTTCTTGAGCGTATCAAAATACGTCGATTGTATATTGATCGTGGATTTTGCGATTCCAACGCAATTAAAGTATTCAATAGTCTGCATTTGAAATACTTGATGCCTGCGACAAAAATACCGACGGTAAAAGAAGTGATGGAAGTTACAACTGCACCAAGGATTGTAACTGATTTTGAGATGAAAGACGTCACCTTCAACCTGGTGATAGTCGAGGAAGAACTGGAGAACGGCAAAAAAGAGAAACGAGGGTTTGCAACCAACGAAGAATACAATGAGAATGATGTAGACCTTGCTGAAAGACTGTTCGATTTATACGGAAAACGCTGGGGGATAGAAACTAGTTACAGAGTGAAGAAACACTCCTATCTCCCTAAGACCACATCAAAGAATTACCTGATACGGTTGTTTTACTTCATGTTCTCCGTACTGCTCTATAATTTGTGGATCCTTGCTGACATTCTCATCTGGCTTGCCTTGTTTGGAGTTGTAAAAGAAGATCACTTGTTAACATCAAAGTACTTTGGTACTGTGCTCTATACGATTGATCCTGGAGGCTGAATGATGCCTGTTTTTCTTGTTTTTTTCCTCCTTATTGATTAGTGTTGAGTAGAATTAACTCTTGTTTTTCATCGGCATCATTATCTGCATAATCACCTATTTATGCAAAAGTACTAGTTTTGATTCTAAAAATAGTATGTTAGATTGGTGGATGAAATCGCTTCTTTTCAAATTCAGCAGTTGAACACCCTACTTTCGGAGGTACTGTATATAACATAAAGTATTTATATAAGATAAGTTAATATTACTTTTATGCAAAACAAAATATATAAAATTGGCAGAACCCTCGGGTTGAATAAAAAGGATATTAGGAATGTTTTATCCTCAAAGTCAGCTTCAGGAGGTTCCTCTACGAAAGATATATACAAATCCGGAACAATATACGGAACAGTCAATTCTAAAGAGATATACAAATCTGGAACAATATACGGCACTGTCAACTCCAAAGAGATATACAAATCTGGGACAATATATGGTACGGTAAGTCCTAAGGAAATCTACAAATCTGGTACTATGTATGGTACATTTAGTACAAAAGATATATACTAATCACTGACTGTATATAATAACAATTGCGAGAGGATTTCTTTAAATTGATTGAGTACTAAGAATATAGTGATCTCAGATTGTAAAAATAAAGATACTGAGTTAAAGTATAATATTTTATATGATGTAGGTGTTTACGGTATATGATGAACTCAAATAAAACTTATTTTGATTCTCCAGGATGTGTTATTTGGGAGTTAACGCTGGGTTGTAATCTAAGATGTTTGCATTGTGGTTCTACTGCAGGAAAAGCCAGATCGGATGAATTAAATACAAAGGAAGCTTTGAAGCTCTGTAGAGACTTGGCAGAACTTGGTACTAGTGAAGTATGTCTGATGGGTGGTGAACCATTACTGAGAAAGGATTGGTATATAATTGCGAAAGAAGTTAGAGATTTAGGTATGAAACTTTCAATAATATCGAATGCGGTTCTTGTTAATGAAGATGTGATTGCTAAATTAATTAAGTTGGAGCCGCATGCTGCTTCAACAAGTTTAGATGGTGCAACTGCTAAAACCCATGATTATATAAGAGGTATGTCAGGTTCTTTTGAAAAAGTGATGAACTATATTTCTTTAGCCAGAGATTCAGATATCTCTACATCAGTTATTACTACTGTTAGTAAAATTAATTATTCTGAGTTATCAGCTATTAAAGATCTAATTTTCAATAGATTTATTGCTTGGCAAATTCAGACAGCTTCTCCGATAGGAAGATTTTCAAAAAAATATGTTTTGTCTGAAGAAGAATTTTATGCAGTAGGTTTATTCATTGCTCATCTCAGAGAGAAGTATTCTTCAAGAGAATTACCAGTTATAGGGGCTCATTGTTTTGGCTATTGCTCTGATTTTATACCAAACCTAGGAATCTATCCTAATTGGATAGGATGTCAGGCAGGTGTGTCCATCATGAGTATACAAAGCAATGGCGGTATAAAGG
>Ga0172364_10002491_pt1 | contig 14650 bp, 12 predicted proteins | sample LakKivSesite10cm_FD_114545 | JGI IMG/M metagenome (GOLD analysis project Ga0172364, IMG submission 114545) | Sediment microbial communities from Lake Kivu, Rwanda - Sediment site 10cm | ecosystem: Environmental > Aquatic > Freshwater > Lake > Sediment | place: Rwanda: Western Province, Lake... | reverse complement strand
CTCGAAGGGGGCTTTGAGCAGGGCATCGAGCTGGCCGATGGTCAGCCGGACGGTCAGCTTGGGGGCTGTGTAGCCGAGCCTTAATCCCTCGCGCAGGTTTGAGATCTCGTTATCGATGTAGCGGGGCACCATGCGCCAGCGCGATAGCGCCTGGCTGCGTTTCTCCGGCGTTCCTACGGGCTGGATTGCGGCCAACTGGGCGAAGCCCGCCTGCCAACCCGACATATGGTTAACCGGCCAGAGCTCGGACCGGGCAATCCTCGCGGCCCGCGAAGATTCGACGATCTCGCGCAAATACCCGAAGGTTAACCATTCCGGATGTCCCCAGAGAGAGGAGGCATCAATCCGGGAGAGTTCTGCCGACCAGCGGTCCTCCTTATCCTGCCACTCGTGGAGAGCCTCCAGGGAATTATCGGATAGACGGTCCAGCGGCGCGTCGGGCCAGCCCAGGAATGATGCCAGCTCGGGGAAACGGAGACGCGCCTCCCTGACGTATTCGTCCGCCAGCGCCGTGACCCGGGCGGCGAGGTCTTCAACCGACGGCTGTTGAGACGAGGGCGTTTCCTTCCGGCAGGCTGATATGAAAATGAGCAGGACCAAAGCTCCAAGGCCAAGAACATTCCCTCTTCTTTTCATGACAAAGCCTCCTACGAGCTATCCTCCCAGGCTTCGGCGGCGAACCGGATATCCATTTCTTTATCAGGATTCTGACCGCCCATCAAATTATCAATCGGCCTGGCCCCATGTCAACTCACGCCTGGCCCTTGCCGGCCCCTTTTCGGCTTTTCTTATGGCAATCCAAGGTGCCGTCTCTATCTCACTCCCCACCGGTGACGCCTCTTCCGATGGTTATTGACTCAGCGTGTTATTAGTAAGACGCACTACTAATAGTTGCGCTTCAGGTTCATCCCGGCATAGAGTCCGCCGACTTCTTCCTCATAGCCGTTGAAAATGAGCGTCTTGCGGCGACCGTCCTCTCCGATTCGGCGCTCGGTCGCCTGGCTCCAGCGGGGATGAGAGACAAAGGGGTTGACGTTAGCGTAAAAGCCATACTCCTCTGGACGAGCCCTCATCCAGGCGCTCTTCGGCATTTTCTCCACGAAGCGAATCCCGACAATGGACTTGATGCTCTTGAACCCATACTTCCACGGGATGACGAGCCGGACCGGCGCTCCGTTCTGTGGGGGAAGGTATTCCTCGTACATGCCGAAAGCCAGGAGCGTCAGAGGGTGCATCGCCTCGTCAATCCGCAGTCCCTCGAGATACGGCCATTTCAGGATTTTGGTTTTTTGAAACGGCATCTGTTCTGGGTCATAGAGGGTGGTGAATTCGACAAACTTTGCCGCCGGTGACGGCTCGCATCTCCTGATGAGCTCTGAGAGCGAGTAGCCGATCCAGGGGATGACCATGGACCAGCCTTCAACGCAGCGCCAGCGCGTGATGCGCTCCTCTAGCGGGGCCAGGCGGATGAGGTCGTCGATAGCGAATTGCAGTGGGGATTTGACCAGCCCTTCGATTGTCACAGTCCATGGCCGGGTGCGGAAATCCCGTGCCAGCCGAGCGGGATCGCGCTTGGCTGTCGAGAATTCATAGAAGTTCGTGTATTCCGTGGCCTCCCGGTAGGAAGTGATTTTTTCATCAGCTGAGATCAGCCGAGTGCGCTTGGCAATCTCTGGTTTCTTCGGCAGCGGCGCATTTTGCTCCGGAACACCTGGAATTTCATGGATTTCTCGCGGATGCGTCTTTCCCAGAAGCGGTCCGGCTACGGCGCAGGCGGCCAGCGCCGCCGACCCGGCGATAAACTCCCGGCGTCGGAGGTAGATTTCTTTGGGTGTAATATCGGAGTATTTGAGGTCCGGCCGCTTCTTGATGAGCATATCCGTTCTCCCGCTCATTATTCTCTCAGAAATCGGGGCGCAGATTCAATTGGCCATTGTATCTCGAGCCCGAAACGCATAGACTAGTGAATCTGAGGAGGGACGACGGCCATGAAAAAGTTCATACTCATCCTCACCGTGCTGATGGCGATCGGTGTTGTCATCGGAGGCGTCGGCCAAGAGAAGAAAGACCCGGTGACGAATTTTTATGAAAACAGTTTGCACTATACCAACCGGGGCTTGGAGTACTGGTACGCTAAAGAGCAGGGCGGCCTCGAAAGGATTACAGGGATTCCATTTTCCGACCTGCCGTGCACCCGCTGTCATGTCCGGAGCTGCGACACCTGCCATAAGAAAGAGGTCGATGGCAGGGCGGCCTACTCCCTGGAACCCGCCCGCTCGCAGGATGTTTGCCTGGACTGCCATAACATGGAATCACTCGCTGAGTTGAGGAAGAATCCGGACAGCCCGACGGCCGATGTCCATTTCAAAGCCGGCATGAAATGCCTGGATTGCCACACGGCGCGGGAAATCCACGGCGACGGCACGCCTTATAATTCGATGCGGGATCCGGGCGCTATGGACGCCCGCTGTGAGAACTGCCACAACCCGCAGAACCTGAGCTGCCCCGGACTCAAAGCCCACAACGGGAAGCTCAACTGCGACGTCTGCCATGTCCGGGATCTCCCCTCCTGCTACAACTGCCATTTCGACAGCCGGGTCAAGGAAGGCAAGAGCCTTTCGATTCCGGTCAAGAACCTGCTTTTCCTGGTCAACCATGAAGGCAAAGTGAGCCTGGGCAACCTGCACACTTTCGTTTATCAGAACCGGACAATGATCACCTTCGCCCGGGCCTTTCCGCACCTGGTGATGAGGGAGGGGAGGGCCTGCCGAGAATGCCACGCGACACAGATCATCAAGGACCTGAGGCAGGGGCGCCTCAAGGTCGTGAAATGGGAGAGAGGCGAGCTCAAGAACGTCCAGGGGATCGTTCCCGTCCTCTCGGGATATAACTGGGGTTTCGTTTTCCTGAACTACGAGGACGGCCGCTGGGTTCCGATCAAAAATGCAGCCGAGCCGTTGGTCAATTTCGCCGGCTACTCTTCGCCTTTGACCGAAGAGCAGCTCGCAAGGCTGGAGAAGGCCCGGGCGGCCGAATAAGCCCTAAATGAAAAGGCGGCTTTCGGCCAGAATCCTCACCGCGGTCCGGCGGGAAGCTCAGAAGTTTTTTCGGGGAGCGCGGGGCAGCCACGGCTGGGATCACACAGAGAGGGTTTACCGGTTGTGCCTGCGCATCGGCCTCAAGGAAGGAGGAGACCTGGACATCCTGAAGCTGGCCGCTCTGCTTCATGACATCGGACGGGAGGAGGAGGACCGGACGAACGGTCGGGTTTGCCACGCGGAGAAGGGCGCCTCTCTGGCCTTCAAAATATTAGAAAAAAAAGGTCTGGACAAAGCCCTGGCCGGCCGGGTTGTCCGTTGCATTGAGACCCACCGCTACCGGAGCGGGCTCCGCCCGGATTCGCTCGAAGCGAAAGTCCTGTTTGACGCCGACAAGCTGGATTCGATCGGTGCGGTCGGCATCGGGAGGGCTTTTTTGTTTGCCGGCGAAGTGGGGGCCAGGTTTCATGACCCCAAAATCCGAGTCCGGAAGACGAAACCTTACACCAAAGAGGATACCGCCTATCGCGAGTTCCTGGTCAAGCTGAGCCGGGTTAAGGACCGGATGTATACGGTCGAAGGGAAGCGAATCGCCGGCGAGCGGCACAAGTTCATGACGGACTTCTTCAAGCGGCTGAACAGGGAAACAGCCGGAATTCTCTAACCTTTCCTCCCTCCTTTTTTGCTGGTGAGGCCGCTTCGGCGCCCATGAAACCTTGACAGGGCCCAAAGCCGGGGCGTATATTTTGGAAGCCGAGCGCGCCCGAGCTCCGTCCGCGATCGATCAACCCCCTCCTACGGAAGAGAGACCCTGCGGACAGAAACACAGGACGGGCGCCCGGGCAAGGAGCACGGACATGGCCAACATCAAGACCAAAAAAGGAATTATCGGGATCCTCACAGGAGGAGGCGACGTCCCCGGTCTAAACCCGGCCATCCGCGCCGTGACGATCCGGGCCATCCACGAGGGCTACGATGTCCTCGGCATCCGGCGCGGCTGGGCCGGCCTCATCGAGATCAACCGGGATGAGCTGACCGATAATCCGGAGTGCTGCCAGGTTCTGACTGAGGAAATTGTCAACAAGGCCGGTCGGACCGGAGGCACATTCCTGCACACATCCCGAACGCGGCCCAGCCACGTCCCCGATGTCAATGTGCCGGCCCATCTGAGGGACAAGTACAAGGACAAGGTAAACGACCTCACGGATGAGGTCCTGAAAAATATCGAACGCTTGGGAATCGATTATCTTGTCCCGATCGGCGGCGACGACACGCTGAGCTACGCCGTTCTTCTTCACCAGAAGGGGGTTAAAGTGATCGCGATCCCCAAGACCATGGATAACGACGTGCCCGGCACCGACTACTGCCTGGGGTTCAGCACCTGCGTCACCCGCGTCATCAGCCTGGCCCATGCTCTTCGGACGACGGCTGGATCCCATGAGCGGTTTCTCTGCATCGAGGTTTTCGGCCGGTATGCGGGATTTACGGCTCTTCTCCCGACCATGGCCGGAGCGGCCAACCGCTGTGTCATTCCTGAATACAAATTCAATATGGAGAGACTCTGTGAGTTACTGACCGAAGATCGGGCGGAAAACCCCAGTCGCTATTCCGTCGTTCTTGTCTCCGAGGGAGCCATGGTCGAGGGGATGGACATGTTCTTCGAGAGCCAGGAAAAGGACATGTTTGGGCACAAGAAACTGGGCGGCTTCGGGGATTATGTCGCCAACCAGCTCAAGGAGCTTTCCCCCAAGTTCAACAACGGTCGCCGCATCAACGTCATCAACCAGAAACTGAGCTATCTCGTCCGCTGCGGGGACCCCGACGCTGTGGACTCGATCGTCCCTATGGCCTTCGGCAATTTGGCTCTGGACCTCATCCTGGGAAAAAAGTCCGGCCGGATGGTCTGCCTGAGAAACGGGGAATATGACGATGTGCCGATCGAGATTGTGACCAGCAAGAAAAAGGTGGTCGATGTCGATAAATATTATGATCGAGAACGCCTCCGCCCGCTCTACAAGAGCTTCCACCAGAAACCGCTATTCATCATGACCAGCGATTAAATGGGGACATCCTCCGAGGTGCCACCCTTCATATGTTAAGGGACACGTCCCAACAGCCGATAAATGTCTGGATTGTTGAAACTTTGCCTTGTTTCGCCGACTCGGGGCGACTCTCTCAAAAACTCAGCCGACTGGTTCGAGCTTCGCGGTGAAGTGCCGAAGAAAGGGTTGCTCGTGAGTCAATTTTAAGCCGCGGATCCGGCCGCGTTTTTCCCAGACTTCAAGGATCACTTCAATCACATAGTCGATGTGGCTCTGGGTGTAAGTCCGGCGCGGTATGGCCAGACGGACGAGGTCCATCTTGGCCTCCCGGCCGAACATCAGCGTTCCGATCTCGACCGAACGGATGCCTCCCTCCAGATAGAACTCGTTGGCCAACGCCACTGCCGGGAACTGCTCCGTCGGGATGTGCGGCACGAACGCGCGGGCGTCGATATAGACGGCATGGCCCCCCGGCGGCTGGACAATCGGCACGCCGCGTTCCGAGAGGTGATGGCCGAGGTAAGCCGTTGAGGCGATGCGATACTTCAGGTAATCTTCCTCAAGCGCCTCCTGGATGCCCACGGCAATCGCCTCCAGGTCCCGGCCCGCGAGCCCGCCGTAAGTCGGAAAGCCCTCGGTCAGGATCAGCAGGCTCTTCTCCTGTTGAGCGAGAGAATCGTCATTCGTGCAGAGGAAGCCGCCGATGTTCGCCAGGCCGTCCTTTTTCGCCGACATGGTGCAGCCTTCGCCCAGGGCGAACATCTCGCGGGCGATTTCCTTCGGGCTCTTGTTCCCGTACCCGGGCTCCCGGAGCTTGATGAAATAGGAGTTCTCGGCGAACCGGCAGGCATCGAAATAAAGCGGAATGCCGTGCTTCCGGCAGACCGCGCTGACCCGTTTGACGTTTTCCATGGAAACAGGCTGGCCGCCGCCCGAGTTGTTGGTCACGGTCAGCATCACAAGGGGGATCCTCTCTCGGCCTTCGCGTCGGATGACTTCTTCAAGTGCTGCGACATCCATGTTGCCTTTGAAGGGATGGATGAGATCGGGTTTTCTGCCTTCCGGGATGACGAGGTCCAAGGCAATCCCACCGACGAATTCGATGTTGGCCCGGGTGGTGTCAAAGTGGGTGTTATTGGGGACGACCTGCCCCTTTTTCACCATGACGCTGAAGAGAATGCGCTCGGCCGCCCTCCCCTGATGAGTCGGGATCACATGCTTGTAACCGCAGATGTCCTGGATCGAATCGCGAAACCGGCTGTAGCTCCGGCTTCCGGCGTAGCTTTCGTCCCCTTCCATCGCGGCGCCCCACTGGCGAGTTGACATGGCTCCCGTTCCGGAATCCGTCAAAAGGTCGATGAGAACGTCGTCGGCTTCGAGCAGAAATTGATTGTAGTGGGCGTCTCGGAGGAGCCGCTCGCGCTGCTCTCTTGTCGTCCACCGGATGGGCTCAACGCTTTTGATGCGAAACGGTTCGATGATTGTGCGCATGGGCATCTCCTTATGGGGACGTTCCCCAAAGTGCCACCCCTTAGGCGGCTTCGTCGATCAGTCGGATCTCCTCGAACCGGGCGAACAACTTGAGCTCCCGGGTGATGTCGCCGTAGACCGTCTGGCGGTGGAGCCCGGCCCTCCAGTTCTGCCACAGCCGGGCGATGTCGCCGTCGACCCTGACCTCGATTTTCGTGCGGCAGCCGCGGTCGTCCTCCAGTCTCACCGGGGCCGAGATCACCGTCCCCGTAAAATAGCGAATCGTATCCATGCCGACAAGAATCGCTTGGGTGACCTTTTCTCCCGTTCGCATTTCAACCTGGGGCACCACACCTTCCTGCCGTTCCATGACTGTCCGGATTTTGTAGGGCGCGGCCGGCTTTCTCGGGCCGTCCATCCTCGGTGTCCCCAGGCAGTGGGCGAGGATGATGCTTCCTCTGGATTCGTCGACGGTCGGGTCGCTGACAAATCCGGGTCGACCCACGAGCCCCTGGAAAATGATATGGATTACCGCGGAAGGAAGGTCGGATTCGCATATTCCGCCCAGGCCCAGATTGTTTAATCGGGAAAAGCCCAAACAGGGATAGGCCGGAAGTTTGATGGTCTTGTCCCACATCGAACCGTAGCAGTCCACGGTCATGACCGTCGCCTTTTCTTCATCAAGAAGCTTTTCGAAAGCCAAGGCCAGTCTGGCGGATTTATAAATTTCATCGGCCGTAGGCTCAACGACCTGTTCCGCTTCTTTAATCCACCGGTCCGCTTCCTCTCGGGCGGCTTTATCGCTAATGCTGTTGTAGATTCCGACCATCCGGTCCAGACTGACCGACTGGATTTCCGTTCCGAACTTGGACTTCAGTTTGCCCGCATATTCGGAAAAATCACGGGTGGTGAGGTTCATGACCTTGGCCTCGCGAAGATGGTGGATGGCCCGGAACGGCCGGACGGCCACGGCCAGCTGACGGGTATCTGAAGTCAGGAGGCAATCCAGCTTGGCGCCTTCTGGCCGGTCGCGCAGCTCTCCAAAGGTTACCCATTCGTGTCCCGAAAAGGGGCGGGCGAAGATGATTGTGGGTTTACCCACGGCCAGAATTTCCTCGAAAATATTTCCCACGTCGATGCTGAGATGGATTGCCAGAATGCCCTCTGCTTCGGCCAGCTTGTTTCGGAGGGCGGCGACTTGACCCGGTGTGCTCACGAGTTCATCCACGGTGAAATCGATATCGGCGAACTCATCCTCCATTCGCGCGAACTCGGCCCGGTAGAAAGCGACCTCCTGCTGCAGGTTAAGCGTTGGTTTGGGCCAAGCGCCCTTGGGGATGGCCACGAACAGCCGGGCCACCTTCACTTTGGACCCCCGACAGCCCGGACTGACCAGCTTGAGACCAGCGGCTTGAGCGGCGGTGAACGGCCAGGCCTTCGGTCCGACCGCGTACAGAGCGCCTCCGGCCGCCGCAAGCTGAATGAAATTTCTTCGGCTTAGCGTCTTGCTCATGGAGCTTCATCTCCTTTCCGACCTGGAGATGGGGATTATGTTCAAGGCGTTTCAAATATTCAAGGGTGTTTTCGCTTTTTCCTGGCTCCTCCGGATATCGGACGGGCCCGGCGAGACAGCTATCCGCTTCTGTGTATTGAATTCAGACAGAACCGGCCGACTCAGAAAGGCACTTCTACTTTATTGTCGCCAGGGCCTTGGTCGCGCCCTCATGTCCGGGCTCGAGCTCGAGCGCTCTTTTGTAGGCGGCTTTGGCCTTTTCAATGTCGCCCTTTTTCTCGTGGGCTGTGCCGAGGCCGAAGTAGGCTTCGGCGAAGGGACGCTTCGAAACGCAGGCTTCAAAGTCACGGATGGCCCCATCGAGGTCGCCGCCGAAGCCGGGAGGCGCATTGAGCCGAACCATCCCGCGGCCGAAATGCCCATCGGGATTTTCTGGGTCAAGCTGGAGTGCCGTTTCGTACTCCCGCATGGCGCCCATTCCGTATTTCATCATATCGGCGGGATTCTCCAAGGCCAACCTCCCCATGGCATGCCCCTTCCAGGCATGGAGGTCGGCGTTTTGCGGGTCTTTGGCCAGAAGAGCGTCGGCCGTGGCCAGAGCGTCCGAGTATTTCTTTTCCTCGAATAGTTTCTTAACTGTGTCCAGTGAGGCGTCCGTCGGAACCTCCGCGGTCTTTGTGCCGGCGGTCGGTTGAGCCGCCGGCTTGGCTCCGAACGGCGACTTATCGCCCATTATCTGGGGGAGCATCCTCAGCAGAACCGGGAGCAATTCCTGGAGCAGAGAGGGCTTTTTCTCTTCTTCAGGGAAGAGCTCGACCCGGACATCGTCTCCCTCGACGATCAGAATTCCAAGCGGGACAGTCCTCCCGCCCATGCCACCGCCAAATCCCATCATGGCGCCGCCGCCGCCCAGACCGAAATGGATCTTGGCGAAGGGAATAACGAACGTCTCTCCGACCTTGACCGGGTCCCCGACCACAGCGCCGACCCTCAGGTTCGAGACCAGCCTATCGAAGTTCTCAAGCGGCTGCTCGAGCGGGGACTGAGCGCTCAGGAACCCCGAGAGCAGAAAGACTCCCCCTAAGGTTAAGAACATCATTTTATTGGCGTTCATGGGAGACTCCTCAGTTCCTCGGGATCCTGCCGACGCTGACGAACTTTGTCCCGGTCTTGCTCGAAACCACAAAACCCAGGGGCCGGGCTTCGCCGCTCATATAAAAGCCCTTCCCGCCCGCATCGAGGTTCTGCGGGATTCCGCCCCCGCCGCCGCCGAACCCGATGTTGATCATCATGATCGGAAGGAGAGTGACTCTGCCGACCTTGATCGGCTCGCCCACAACCGTCCTCACCTGAAGGCTGCTATTCAGCCGCTGGGCCATCTGTTCGGCCAGCTGGTACATGGGGAGAGGAGTCTTGCCCTGGCCGGGCTGCAGTTTCTTTTCCGCCTGCGTTTGGGCCTGGGCAAAGCCCGAGAGAAAAATGCCCACTACGAATAACGAAAAAACCTTGCTCTTCAATCGAGCACCTCCTTTTTTGGTTCAGTAATTCGTCCGTCGTTTCAGTTCAAGCTCTGACCGCCTTGAGTTCACTTTATTCTACGGACAGTGGAAAGACAAGGTTCACCCCGCCCAATTTCTGGAAATCGTCGATGGCTTCTGCGGATGATTCATATATAATATGAGGGGACTCCGGAAAGGAGGGAAAGGATGAAACATACCTTTTTGAATAGGGGAATCGTCGGGCCGGCCTTGATCTGCCTGATGGTCTTCGTTACCTGGCTCTTAGCGACGCCTCAGACTCAGGGACCCACCCAGGAGGAGCAGCGCGTCGAAGACGCTATTCTGGTCTTCCGGGAGATTGCCGGCCTGGCCGATGAAGGGATCCCCGAAGCCATATTTAGAAAAGCGTACGGCGTTGCCATTATCCCAGGAGTCGTCAAAGCTGCTTACGGGATCGGCGGCGAATACGGCCGCGGAGTCCTTCTGGTCCAGGACAAAGAGGAATGGAGCAACCCTTCGTTTATCACCCTGGCCGGAGGGAGCCTGGGCTGGCAGATCGGGATCCAGAGATCCGACCTGGTCCTGGTGTTTAGGACGCGCAAAAGCATCGATCATATCGCCGAGGGCAAAGTCACGCTGGGGGCGGATGCCAGTGTTGCGGCCGGACCGGTCGGCCGCGGGGCTCAAGCCAATACGGACTTGGAAGTGAAAGCGGAAATCTATGCTTACTCCAGGGCCAAAGGGCTTTTCATTGGCGTCTCAGTTAAGGGAGCGGCCATTCAAATTGACGCGGACGCCAACCAGAGGTTTTATCGGGATCCTCAAATAACTGCCCAGCGCATCTTTACGGACTTCAGCCTGGCAGGCCGCCCGGTCTCAGAAAGGCTGAGAGAGGTCCTGGCAAAATTCCTGAGTTCGGGATACAAAATTTGATGGGGCCGCTGGCCTGAAATCGACTAATCGGGAGGGATCAGGAATTCTTGGATGCGGGTATTGTCGAGTTCGAGGACAAATAGGCTGCCTCCCTGGCTGAGTGCAACGGACACGGGCCCCATCATCTGGCCTGAGCCGGTTCCCGCCGATCCCAACTGGGTGATGAACTTTCCGCTAAGTTCGAATTTTTGAATCCGGTTGTTCCCGGTATCGGCCACATAGATAAAGTCCTGGGAATCGACGGCCAAGCCCATCGGCCGGTTGAACTCTCCCTCAGCAGTTCCGCCTTTGCCCCAAGCCGCCAGCACCTCTCCTTCAGCCGTAAATCTCTGGAGGTGGACGCGGTCAACGACGAGGATCTCATTTTTAGAGCTGATGGCCACAGCGGTCGGGGTCGCGAATTCTCCCGGGCCTGTGCCCGGTTTGCCCCAGACGTTTTTGGGTGCGCCCCCCGTTGAATACGTGACAATGCGGTTATTGCCGGAATCGGCCACATAAACCGTTCCGCTGCGGTCGACAGCAATACCGAGCGGTCCCAATAGTTCGCCCGGCTTGGAGCCCGACTTTCCCCATTTGGAAATGAATTTCCCGTCCTTGGAGAACTTTATCACGCAGTTCGCTGCGGCGTCGGTGATGTACAGAAAACCCTGTTCATCAACGGCAATTCCTGACGGTTTTTTCAGGGCCTTGAATTCCCGGCTGGCATCTCCCCAGCTGGCCTGGGGCCGCCCCTGGGCATCGAACTTCTTCAGCCGGAATTCGCTCTCGTCGGCCACATAGAAGTTGCCCTCTTTGTCTATGGCAATCGCCCTGGGCATCTTGAAGAGTTTGCCTTCCGGCGTGCCGAACGTCTGGCCGGGAACATAGTTCTTCGCGGTCAGGAGTGCGGTGACGCTCAATGGGTCTGGCCCCTTGAGCACTTCAATGCTCTGCTCGAACTCGGCCCAGTTGGGCTTTTTCAGTCTGATGAGATGATTGCCGTAAGGGACGTAGGGCAGCTCGCAGTCGGTGACCTTTCCGGTATCCTGGTCGTCGAGGAAAACAACTGCGGCCGGCGGGATCGACCTGACCAACACCGTCCGGCCAGCGCTTTCGAGAATGACCTCCTTTTTGGAGTTGGCTTGGTTGAGGAAGACCTCCTCCCGGTAGGGCTTGAAGCCGTCCTTGACGACCTCCAGAGTGAATTTGGGAACAGGCGTCGTATAGACCTCTGGGGTGCGGCCGATTTCCTGACCGTTGATCCTGACGACGGCTTCTTTAGGGTCAGTCGTGATTTCCAGGGTGTAATTGACAAGGAGCCCACGGTACTGCTTTTCTGCCTGGTCGATGAAGCTGCTGACAGCGGGATCGTAGATGTTGCGGGTGACTTCCTTAGCTGTCGCATAGTCCACTTCGAACATGTTCCGGAACTCACTCAGGGCGCCGTAGCTGTCACCCCGTTTCGCCGAGGCCAGCCCGAGCCAAAGATAGATCTCGCAGGCGATCTGCTTCTGCCGGGTCCGGTCGTCGATCGTAAATGCTTTGGCCAGGAGAGGCCGGAGGTTTTCAGTCGTCCGATCCAGCTCCTTCTCCTCGCGGATTAGGCTTTTTCCCTCTTCGAGCCGGCGCTCGATCTCGGCGATGATTTCCCCCTGGGATTTTGTCGGGCCGCCCCCCGGGACCGCAGCCGGTGCCTCCGCCTCTCCGACCTCTTCAACCAGGAGTTCGTGGATGTAGCCGGTGAGTGCCGTCCCGCCCTTAGAGGTGGCCACTTTATACCATTCCCCCTGCTTCATTTCGACATCAAGCACCGTACCGAGAGGCGCGTTGGCCAGCGTCTGGCTGCCAATTTCCGGTGTGGCCTTGATGCTGGCGTTGTCGACGATGACCTTTATCTTGACTGCGGCTGTCGCCGAGCCGGCCAAAAGAACAATCCATAAGTACAAGGCGAGCTTCGTCCAACTCGAAGACCGTCTTACGGCATCCATCACGGACTCCTTATTGGCCGGAACGTTTTTATTGGACGGCGCTGATCTTCCAATCTTGTCCATGTCTCTGGAGTTGCCAGGTTTTCTGTCCCTCAAAGAGAATCTTCCTCTGACCGGTTTTTTTGTAGACCGCCGTGAGGAGCTGCGAGTATTCGGCCGTGGCGCTCGTCCGGCTGGAAAACCTGACCGAAACCTTAGAGATAATGGACCTGATGTCGTCGTAGCCGTTAAAGAGAAGCCTGTATTCCGCCTGCTGGGATTCAGCCAGGGACGGCGAGCCAAAATGGCTAAGGACGGTGAGCAGGTCCTTGGTTTCTTCAGCCACTCGGTGGCGCTCAATTAAGCCCACGATTTCCGGCTTGGCCAAGGCGGCATCCGCCTGGAAGAGATACTTATGCGCTTCCTTATTGTCTTTATCGAGGTTGAGGACCTTCTCCATATCCGCAATGCACTGGGCATAATTTCCACGGGCATAGCTTGAGACCCCGGATTGGAGGAAAGGAGCGATCTGAGCGGCCAAGAGTTCGCTTCTGGCCCTCTTTTTGTATTCAGCAGCTTGTGCGTTGCTTGGTTCTTTGGCCAGGATTTCGTCCGCCAGCCGCAAGGCTTCTTCGAAGTCTTTGGCCTCGAACCTCTCCTTGAGAGGAATCAGATCCTTCTCGGCTGCTGCGGCCGTCGTTTCTTCCAGGACTGACGGGCCGACCGATCGAGTGACCGGACTCAGCCCTTCCTTCTGGATGGCCTCAAGGCTTAGGCTGACCTCTGGCCCGCTCCTGGAGCGAGGGGATAAGAGCATGTAAGACCCGACGGCAAGAATGACCACAAGGGCCGCCGCGCCGGCCAGCGCAAAGACCCTTTTTTTCCTCCGGCCTCTTCCCGGGCCTCATGTCCGAATTCGTAAGCCAGGGTGGCCTCGGCCATCCGGCTGGGGTCTTCCAGGTCCGCGATCATCTGCCGGCAGCTCTGATAGCGGTCCTCTGGGTTTTTGGCCAAAGCCCTGCGGACGACGCTTTCATAGCCTCCGTGGAGGGCCTTGTTGACTTCCGTGACGCGCGGCGGCTCCTCATTGACGATCCGGTAGACGATCGTGGACATGTTGTCGCCGCCGAACGGCTTCTTTCCGGCGAGGAGCTCGTAAAGGATGACGCCGAGGGCGAAGATGTCCGAGCGCTTGTCCACAGTCTCTCCCTTGATTTGCTCGGGGGACATATAGCTCAGCGTCCCGACGGTTGTTCCGGCCTGGGTCAGGGTTGAGGTCTCTATCCGGGCGACTCCGAAGTCCGCCAGGAAGGGCTGGCCGGACTTGTCCATCAGGATGTTGGCCGGCTTGATGTCCCGGTGGATGATGCCGCCTTGGTGAGCGAAATCCAGAGCCTCCGCCACCGGCTTGAGGATGTCGACAATCTCCTGGGGGGAAAATGTCTTTCCGGAATCAATCAAAGCCTGGAGGCTTGGCCCATCGACATACTGCATGACGATATAGGTCAAGTTCTTGTCCCGGATCACATCGTAGATGGTTATGATGTTGGGGTGGTTCAGACGTCCGGCTGCCTTGGCCTCCCGGATGACGCGGGTGAGCAGCTCCTCCTTCTCGGTGCCCTCGGTGAGGGCGTCGAAATGGATGGTCTTGATGGCCACCTCGCGTTCAATATCGGGATCCAGAGCTTTGTAGACAATCCCCATTCCTCCCTTGCCGAGGATGCCCCGGATTTCGTACTTGCCGATAGTCTTCATCAATGGATTATCAGAAGGGAAAAATTTCCCCGCCTGGTTTCCTCCTTCCGATCATGAAAAGGTGAATTAAACATATCCGAAGAGCCTCGTCTTTGTCAAGGAGATTCAGATTCCGGCTGTTGGCGAAACAGCGGTTTCCATGATAGACTCTCGGCCAGGACGCACGGGTGATGAAAACGCCCAGGCTCTCTAAATTCGCACTCGGCCTCCTCGTCGCAGCGACAGGAGTCGGAGCGGGGGACCTGATTACGGCCAGCCTGGCGGGGTCGAACCTCGGCCTGGTCGTGCTATGGGCGGCGGTGGCCGGAGCCATCCTTAAGTGGGTTCTGAACGAGGGGATCGCCCGCTGGCAGATGGCGACATCGAAGACAGTCCTCGAAGGATGGGCGGATGAGCTCGGCTTTGTTGTTCAATGGGCTTTCTTCATTTATTTTATCATCTGGTCCTACGTGGT